>CESZ01108491.1_pt1 | contig 55382 bp, 57 predicted proteins | sample 531081 | NCBI WGS metagenome assembly CESZ01 (sample SAMEA2621260, study PRJEB7988) | marine metagenome | biome: marine biome (ENVO:00000447); feature: surface water layer (ENVO:00002042); material: "saline water (ENVO:00002010), including plankton (ENVO:xxxxxxxx)" | depth 5 m | reverse complement strand
GTCTTTAATTGGTATTATTAGCATATTACAAACCTCCTTTCTTTAAATTTGATGCAAATATAAACTAAAAATAATCTTATTAAAGTTTTTTGAGTATTAAAATTTAATTTTTTATCGCATCTATATATTTTTTCAATTCTTTCCTTACATCAGGAAATAAGAAAAATAGTCCAATCATATTTGGAAAAACAAGTGCTAAAATCATTGCATCAGAAAATTTTATCACTGCATCTAAAGTAGCTGCTGAGCCAATAACAACAAAAATTAAAAATAAAGCTTTGTATGTAATATCAGTCAGCTTCCCTTTTCCAAATAAGAATTTCCATGACTGCAGTCCATAATAAGACCAAGATATCATTGTAGAAAAAGCAAAAAGGACAATAGCAATTGTTAGCACATATTTAAATCCTGGCAAAACACTATCATAGGCCATAGATGTAAGATCTACTCCTCCAATATATTCGCCAGTTTCACTTAATAATACTTTGGAATTAGCAGCATTTCCGTAATCAAAATAAGCTGTTGTTAACTCACCAGTTGATGTTACGTCAGTATTAAATAGAATAATAACTAAAGCTGTCATTGTACAAATCACTACGGTATCGATAAACGGCTCTAGCAAACCAACAACTCCTTCACTAGCAGGATATTTAGTTTTAACCGCTGAATGTGCAATTGCAGCAGATCCCGCACCAGCCTCATTTGAAAATGCTGCTCTTTGAAACCCAACAATTATAACCCCGATAACTCCACCTAATCCTGCTTCAGGTGTAAATGCACCATTAAAAATTAATATGAAAGCATCTCCAATGAACTGATAATTAGCTAATATTATTATCATTGAAGCTAAAACATAAATAATAGCCATAAAAGGAACTATTTTTTCTGTAACGCTAGCAATTTTTTTAATTCCACCAATTATAACTACACCAACCAATAACGCAAGTATTATTCCAATGAAAACACCCGAGGAACCAGAATCAAGATTTAACATAGTGGTTATTTGTTCAGTAGCCTGGTTAGATTGAAATGCATTTCCCCCCCCGAATGAAGCTCCTACGCATAGAACAGCAAATACTACACCTAATATTTTTCCTAAGTTTTTAAATCCTTTGGACTTTAAGCCTTTTGATAAATAGTACATGGGACCACCATAGACTCTTCCATTATTATCAACATCCCTGTACATTACTCCTAATGTACATTCAACGAATTTTGTTGACATTCCTATTAATCCACAAATTATCATCCAGAAGGTAGCTCCAGGACCGCCCAAAGCAATTGCAACAGCAACACCTGCAATATTTCCAAGACCAACCGTTCCAGAAACAGCAGTAGCTAATGCTTGAAAATGTGATACTTCTCCTTCTTCATTATTAGATTTATCCTTTTCCAAATCATCATACTTACCCCTAACAGTGTTAATTGCCAATGGAAAATTTCTAACATTAGGAAATTTAAAAATAAATGTGAAAAATAAGGCTCCAAATATTAATAGTATTAAAACAATTGGGATACTTAAATCTTCAGAAATTTTTAAAGGATACAGAACCAAAGCTTCCCAATCATTTGCATAAGGCTCAAAAAAATCATTTATCCTTTCATCTAAACCTACTTTTTCTATCAATTCGTATTTCTGATCTTCAGAACTTAATGATATTTTATTTTCATTATTATTTAAAATACTATCATTTATATTATTATTTTCTTGAGCATTGAGTCTAAAAATTGAAAGAAGGAATAATAAAATTAAAATATGATTTTTCATGCTGTTATTTTTAATGATTAGACAATATGAGAAAAAAAAAAGATTTTTAAAAATAAATTAGATGTAACCCATTTCCTTCATCCAATTATCATTGTATATTTTTTTTAAATATCTACTACCGTGATCGTGGAATAAAACAACAACTAAATCATCAGGATTAAATTTTTCTTTTAATTGTAAGACTCCTTTTATTGCTGCTCCAGCCGAATTTCCAAGGAACATACCCTCATCTTTTAATAACTTTCTGCAATAAACAGCAGCATCCTTATCAGTAACCTTTGTAAAACCATCAATTATTTTAAAATTTATATTTAGAGGTATCATATCTTCTCCGATTCCCTCCGTATGATAGGGATATATTTCACTCTTATCAAAAACAGCTGTTTCATGAAATTTTTTGAGAACTGATCCATAAGCATCAACTCCCCAAACCTTGACATTTGGATTTTTTTGCTTCAAAAATTTACCAACACCAGAAATAGTTCCTCCAGTTCCTACTCCGACAACAAAATGTGTGACTTTTCCATCTGTTTGATCCCAAATTTCAGGACCTGTAGATTCGTAATGTGCCAAAACATTACTTGGATTATCATACTGGTTTACATACCAAGAATCTTTTGTTTCATTAGCCAATCTCTTAGAGACTGAATAATAAGACCTTTCATCCCTTGGATCTACGTTAGTAGGACAGATAACTACCTTAGCACCAAATGATTTTAATATATCAACTTTTTCTCGAGATTGTTTGTCAGATGTAACAAAAATACATTTATAACCCCTTGTTATCCCAACAATGGCTAGACCCAGACCAGTATTGCCTGATGTTCCTTCAATAATAGTGCCTCCTGGCTTGAGAAAGCCTTTTTTTTCTGCATCTAAAATCATTTTTAAACCTATCCTATCCTTGACAGAGTTGCCAGGATTAAAAGTTTCATATTTAGCCCAAACTTTGCAAGGGAGGTGCCTTGTGATTTTATTCAGAACAACCATTGGTGTGCTACCAATCGATTCAGTTAAATTATTGTAGTAGTTCATTTAGATTTGCAAATATACATCAATAGATCAAATTTTATGTGTAATTAATTAAATTTAATTGAGTCTTTTGGATTTAGATTTGAAACCAGAAAGGTAGGTATTAGAATGGATAAAACACATATTATAAAAACTATAATATTTAACAAAATAATTTGAGATAATTCCACATGAACTGGAACACTATCAACGTAGTATATTTTTGAATCTAGAGATATAATATTAAACTCACTTTGAATAAATAGTAAGAGCAAACCAATAAGGTTTCCTAAAAAGATTCCTAAAGAAATCAAGTATGAAGCAGTATATGTAAAAAATTTTCTAATTGAAGTATTATTAGCTCCTAATGATTTTAGAATTCCAATCATGTTTGTTTTTTCTAGAATCAAAACAACTAAAACAGAAATAATATTAATGGATGCTACGACAATCATTATAAATATGATCGCAAAAATATTTTTATCAAATAACTCAATCCACTTGAATATTGAAGAATATTTTTCCTTTAATTCAATTACATCATAATCAGAAGGAGAATTTAAATATATTTCTTCGCTTAAATAATGCTCTCCTTTTGTATTTGTCATTCCGCTAATCCATCTAAAAAATCTATTAATTAGGCTAAAATTATAAAGCTGGTCATTATCCATATAAATTTCCAATGAGCTTATTTGATTTTCATTCCATTTTAAAATCCTTCTTATCTGATCAATATCCCCGTAAAGGTATTTTGAATCCAGTTCATCAAATCCAGTGCTATAAATGCCACTAACCACTAATTTAATAATTGAAGGCTTGGAATTTTCAGATTTAGAAAATATCATCTGAAAACTATCATCTATCTTCAGTTTTAATTTATCTGCTAGAATCTGTGAAATAATAACATTATTGGAAAACTTTTCTGAAAATAAGGGAATTCTACCTTGAACAATGAAACTTTCTAATTTTTCAAAATCATAATTTGAATCAATTCCCTTGAAATACAAACCATCAAAATCTTCAGAAGTCCTAACAATTCCAAATCTTGAAATAATTTGTTCAATATTTTTAATCCCCTCAATACTTTCGGTTTCTTTTAAAAAGGTTTTTTTGGGGGATATCGGATAAATTGAGTTTTCTACAGATGAGCTGTTCATACTTTGTATTGTCAAATTACCTTCAATTGCTGAGATCTTATCTTTTATCTGCTTTTGCATTCCAGTTCCAACTCCTACCGAAACAATCATCACAATCATACTAATCGTAATTGCAATGACCCCAATTTTTATTATTGGCGCTGAAATGCTATTTTTATAGGGCTTAGCATTTAAAATTCTTTTTGTCAAAAAATGTTCAAAATTCAAAATTTATCTCTGTTTTTATTTTTTTTATTTCAATTTAATTTATTAATCTATTCGTTAAATAAAACTAACAATATTAAAACTAATGTTATTGTTGGAGCGAACCAAATATCAAAATATGAAAATCTCATAAAAAATAATAGAATTGGAGTTGTCGCAAATCATACCTCTGTGATTTTTAAGTCAAAATTTGAACACACTCATCTAATAGATTCACTGTTAAAATTGGATTATGATGTTAGAAAAATATTTGCACCTGAACATGGATTTAGGGGTAGTGAGCCTAATGGAGCAAATGTAGACGATGAAATTGATCATAAAACAGGTTTAAAAATAATTTCGCTTCACGGTAAAAAAAGAAATTATGGGGAAATAAACGATAAAGATTTAAAGGATATAGATATACTAATTTTTGATATTCAAGACGTGGGAGTAAGATTTTATACACATATTTCAACTCTTCATTATGTTATGGAAGCATCAGCAAGAAATAATATTCCTTTAATAGTACTTGATCGGCCTAATCCCAACGGACATTATGTAGATGGTCCAGTCTTGGACTTAGATAATAAAAGCTTTGTTGGCATGCACGAAGTGCCAATAGTTTACGGATTAACTATTGGAGAATACGCTGTAATGATAAACGAAGAGGGGTGGTTAAGAAATAAGATGAAAACAAAACTTTATGTTATAGAATTAAAAAATTATGATAGAAATCAAGAATTTGATCTTCCTATTAAACCATCACCAAATTTACCCAATTTAAAGTCGGTTAATTTATACCCATCTTTATGTTTGTTTGAAGGAACTGAAATTAGTATCGGAAGAGGAACAGATTTTCAATTTCAGATTTATGGTAGCCCAAATCTATATAAAGAAAAAAATAATTTTCAATTTACCCCAATAAAAAATAGCGGATCAAGTTATCCAAAACATGAAAATAAAATATGTTATGGAAAGAATTTGACTAAAACAAATAGACTGCAGGAATTAAGTCTTAAATATATATTAAATGCATATGAAGATTCGTCAAATAAAAAAGATTTTTTTAATAATTATTTTATAAAGCTTGCTGGTGTGGGTGATTTGAAAAATCAGATAATAAATGGATTATCTGAAAAAAAAATTAAAGAAAGTTGGCAAAAAAAATTAGATAAGTATAAATTAATAAGAAAGAAATATTTAATTTATAAATAAATATTATGCATGGGAAAAACTATTTTAGAATATAATGATGTTGAAATAAAATTAGATTCTGGCTTTAAAATTGAAAACTTATCAATCAAAGTTAATAAGGGCGAGTTTGTTTATCTAATTGGTAAAACAGGATCTGGAAAATCAAGTATTTTAAAATCAATGTATGCTGAAACAAAAATTTCAAAAGGAAAAGCATATATATCCAAAACTAATCTTATTACTATAAAAGATAGAGATGTTCCATTCTTAAGAAGAAAAATCGGTATAATTTTTCAAGATTTTCAACTTTTAAAAGATAGGTCGGTATATAAAAATCTTAAATTCGTTTTAAAAGCGACTGGCTGGAGAAATCCAAATGAAATAAATGATCGAATTATTTCATGTTTAGAAAGAGTTCATATTTTAGAATTATCAGATAAGTTGCCAAGTCAACTCTCAGGAGGTCAAAAACAAAAAGTTGCTATAGCGAGATCCTTGTTAAATCAGCCAGAGATAATTATCGCTGATGAGCCTACGGGAAATTTAGACCCTAAAAGCGGAATTGAAATCATGAATATTTTATATGAAATTAATCAAAACGGAAATACAATTCTTATGGCCACCCACGATATTAGCTTACTAAAAAGATATAACGGAAGGATTTTGAGATGTAATGGCGGAAAGATTGATGAAATTAAATCAAAAGATTTAAAAATTGAAACCGTTTACCAATGATATCAATACTAATACCATGTTTTGACTATAATGCACACCCTCTTGCATCTAGATTAGAAAAGCAAGCACTAGCTCTTAATATTAATTTTGAAATTATCTGCATTGATGATGGATCTTTTTCCTCTAAAAACGAAATAAACCAAAAAATCAACTTACTAACCAATGCAAAATTTATTGAGTCGAGAAAAAATTTGGGGCGAATAAAAAATAGAATTTTATTAGCTGAAAAATCTCAATATAAATTTCTTTTATTTGTTGACGTTGATACAATGCCAATGAATGAAGATTTTATAAAAAAATACATTTATTATTCGAAAAATGAATCAATTATTTTTGGAGGATGTAAGTACAAAATTCCCGAAAAAGAAAATCTAAAATATAAATTTGGTAAAAAAAGAGAGGAAATAAATTCAAATATTAGAAATAAAAACCCGTATAAGTATATTTCATCTTCAAATTTTTTATGTAGAAAAGATATTTTATTAAATACACTTAGAAAAATAAAAAATGTCTCATATGGAAATGATTATATATTTGGCTCAATTTTAAAAAATGAAAAAATTAATGTTTTACATGTTAATAATCAAATTATAATTGAAAGTTTTGATAGCAATGAAGAATTCATAATTAAGACACAACATGCACTACTAAACCTGTTAAAGTGTAACAAGGAAAGACTTATAAATAAACATAGTATTTCAATCCTAAGTGCATACAAATTCTTAGATAATTTTTATTTAAAAACACTTTTTTTAAAATCGACTAATATTTTTAGGAAATTAATAGAAAAAAATCTTGAAAAACAAAACCCTAATTTGTTTTTGTTTGATTTATATAGACTTAGATATATGTGTTTAGTTAAAGATTTTTAAAATTTTTAAAATCCTCATAATCTCGAAAGTAATCCGATTCTTCAAAATAATCAGATGCTAATACAACACAAACAGCAGCAGATGAAAAATTATCCATTTCTCTCCAAATTCCATTAGGGATCAATAACCCTTTATCGGGTTTGTTAAGCATTAATTTGATCTTTTTATTTCCATCATCAAGACTAACCTCAAAACTGCCACTTAGAGGAATCATCAACTGAATTAGTTTTTTGTGAGCATGACCTCCTCTGTAAGCATCATTAGGAACATCGTATAAATAATAGACTCTTTTAATCTTAAAAGGGATTATATCCTTTTCGATAAATGAAAGCTTACCCCTTCCCTTTGGATCAACTATTTTGGGAATGTCTATAATTTTTACATTTTTTAATGTTGTTTTCATAACGATTTAAACTTATTAATACCTTTAACTCCTATCATAAACTTTTTAAAAATTTGATTTCTACTAATCATATTCTTTTTATTAAGTAAAAATATGTGATGAATCAATTTCAAATATGAAAAATAACCGAAAAACTTATAAAAAATTGCAGCCCTTGCAAAAATATTTTCATCCTTGTATGCCATTTTTCCTGAACTCATAGAATTATGGCTTAATATAACTTCCGGGCTTTGAATTATAATTAATCCCTTTTTCATACATTGTCTTAAAAAAATATACTCCTCGCCTGTTTGAAATATAGAACCTAAGCCAAAAAGTGGATCAAAACTTAAATTATTTTTTATTATTGATTCTCTTTTAAATGCTATTACAACCGAGTTTACATCTTTAAGACTTTTTAGGCTATGATTCTTAATATTTTTATATTTTTTAAATGGATTCCCATATTCATCAACCATCCTAAACGTAATAATATCAGCATTAGTGCTTTTTTCAAATGCTTCTATAATAGTATTATAAAAATCTTCTTTATAAACTATATCATCATCTCCGAGTAGGCAATACTGACACGAAGAGTTTTTAATAGCCAAATTCCTACTAATTGATAAGCCTTTTGAATTAGAATTAATAACTTTTATATTTTCACTAATTTCTTTAATCTTTTCTTTTGATTGATTAATTACTAAAATTGGATGACTGTATTTATTATTTTTAAAAAAAATATTATCTATAAAATCTAATTTGTTTTTATTCGTTGTAGAAATTAATATCTCTAAATTATTTTTTTTGTCAATCAGATTCGGCATTAAAAATATATATTTGAAACAAGTGTTAACAATATAATGAAAATCTTACTCATAGGAGAATATAGTAATCTTCATAACTCTTTAAAACAAGGGCTTATTGAAAAAGGACATGAAGTTGTTTTGATTGGGAATGGTGATGATTTCAAAAAGTATAAAGTTGATATTTTATTAAAATCAACAATTTTTGAAAATAAATTATTAAAATTATTTGCCAAAATATTCGATCGTATTTTTGGAATTAGCTTAAACGAAATAGAAATTTTTTTCAAAGCAAAAAAAATTATTAAATCCTTAAAGGACTTTGATGTTGTTCAACTTATTAATGAGAGATCATTTAAAACATCTCCAACTTTAGAACGAAAGCTTTTAAAAATAATTTTTAAGAATAATAAAAAAGTTTTTTTACTTGCTTGTGGTGTGGACCACAAAAGCGTGAATTTTGCATTTCAAAAAAAATTCAGATACTCTATTTTAACTCCGTATTTTGAAAATAACTTACTAAAAAATCAATATAAATTTATTTTAAATTATTTAAACTCTGAATATGTAAAACTTAGCAAGTATATCAAACAAAATATTGTTGGAATTATTAGTTCAGACCTAGATTATGATATTCCATATAAAGGATCTGAAAAATATATTGGAATGATTCCTAATCCGATTAATATCGAAAGAATAAAATTTAATCAGAACAGTATTAATGGTAAAATAGTGATTTTACATCCAATAAATTCAAAAAATAAAATCAAAAAAGGAAATATATTTTTTGAAAAAGCATTGGAGATTATAAAAAATAAATATTCAGGAAAAATTCAAATAATAACTACAATTAACAAACCTTATGATGAGCATTTGGTCAATTTAATGAAATGTAATATAGTTCTTGACCAAGTTTATGCTTATGATCAAGGATATAACGCCTTAGAAGCAATGGCTTTAGGAAAAACAGTATTTACAGGTGCTGAAAAAGAATGGTTAGAAAAATATAATATTAAAGAAGACACCACCGTTATAAATGCATTACCTGATGTATCTTACATTGTTAAAAAACTATCATGGCTAATAGAAAATCCAAATAAATTAAATTTTATTTCAAAAAATGCGAGAAAATTTATTGAAGATTTTCATAATTATAAAATAATTACGAGTAAATATCTAAAGGCTTGGGAAAAGTAAAAACACATTTTAAACCAGATTTTTTCATTCCAGGTGCTGCAAAATCTGGGACTTCAACTTTACATAATTTATTAAATACGCACCCCGAAATTTCGATGTCAAGAAATAAGGAGCCTGTTTATTGGAATAATAAATCATTTGATAAATTCAATGATTTTGAAAAAAATAGATATGAGAAAATGTTTGATATGAATGCAAAGATTAAAGGTGAATCAACAACATCTTACATGTACTATGATAGTTATTTAAAAAATATAAAAAAGAATTATGAAAAATCTCCTAAGTTTATTTTTATATTGAGAAACCCCATTGACAGATATATTTCTCATGTGAATTGGATGATTGGTTTAGGGAAGGAAAAAAATAATTTAAAACAAATTATTAAAGAAGGATTTACAAAGGAATTTAAAGAATATGAAGACTATCCTAAAAATTATTATCAATTTGGTTTGTATAATAAATGGATTACTAGATTTATTGAAAATTTTGGGATTGAAAATATTAAAGTGATAAGCTTTGAAAGTTTGATCAGTGATAGAGTTAATGTAATAAATTCTTGTTTTGAGTTTTTGGGTGTTTCAAAACTCAAACATGTGAAAGATATTAGATCAAATAAAACAAAAAAAATATTATTTCCCTCAGCCTTTCATTTAATGAGAAGGATTTCAACTGGAAAGGTTAGGTATACAAAGTTTGTGAAATATATTATACCAAAAAAAATTAGACTTAAAGTTAAACTATATTTGAAATATCTTCTAAACAACTGGATCAGTAATGAATTAAAAAATAAAAAATTGAAAAATAAATACAGAAAATTACTATTAAATGCTTATTCCAAAGATGTTAAAATTTTTAAAAATAAGCTTAATTATAATTTTTCTGAATGGAAAGATTTTAAAAATAATAAATGAATTTTATAAAAACTTCTTTTTTATCTGGTGTTAGTACTGGAATTGGATTACTCGCAAGATTGTTATCCTTTAAGATTATTGCTGAGTTTCTTGGGCCAACTGGAATGTATTATATAGGTCAACTTAGAGATTTTTTAAAATACGGAAATGTATTGAGTACTTATGGAATTGAAAATGGTATTACAAAATACACATCAGATTTTGAAAATTCAAAAAACAACATTGACAAAATACTATCAACTGGTTTTAGGATAAATTTTTTTGGTTCCTTAATTACAAGCATAATAATATTAATTTTAGAATTCCCCTTTGGTTTTATTTCCGAATTTCTTAAAAATGAACAAATATTCGAAAATGGACCTTATTTATTAATTATTTTAATAAGTATTTTTTCTTTTTCATTTCACACTCTTTTTTTAGCGATTATAAATGGCCTAAAAAAAATCAAATTATGGGTGCTTATAAATATCATATCAAATATTATTTCAGCTTTAATCCTTGTTTTATTTGTTTTAAGTTTTGAAAAAAAAATTCATGGTGCATTATATGCGATTCTTTTAAGTCAAATATTAACATTTATTATAAATTTAGTAATGGTTTATATTTATAAACCGTTTAAATTTTCAAGCCTACTTTCTAAATTTAGTTTCAATTTTTTTAAAAAGCTCTCAAATTTTTCGTTAATGTTTTTTGTTGGTTCATTTTCAATAGTAACAGCAACAATAGTTGTTAGATCTTCGCTTGCAGATACTTCACTACCCATCATTGGTAATTTGTTTGATGTGCCTTGGTCCAAAGAAAATGCAAAGATTTATGCAGGATCTTGGGATGCAATGTGGAAAATTTCTGGCATGTATTTACTATTCTTAATAATGACCTTTAAATTTTATTTAATTCCTACATTCTCAAAATTGAATAACAAAAAATTAAAGAAAGAAGTGTTTAAAATTTGGAAATTTATTACACCGCTTATAATTGTAATTACTATGTCTATATATATTTTGGATGACTTTATTATTAATGTATTAATTTCTAAAGACTTCTATCTGATAAAAGAAATACTACTATTTCATCTATTAGGAGATATAATTAAAATTAATTGCTGGGTTTTAGGTAATATTATGGTGGTCAAAAAACAAACCATTAATTTTAGTATTTTTCAGTTGGAGTGGGTTATAGTATTTCTATCACTATCATTTATTTTTGTAGATGAAAACATGTTAAATTTTGGATTTGTTGGTATTTCTTACGCTTATTTTATTACTTACATTATACACTTCACATTGCTGAATTTATATTTTAGAAAACTATTATGGATTAAGAAATAGAATATTTGAAAGTTTTGAACAGAAATATATTTTAACCTAAAATAATAATTTGTGTAATTTATCAAAACTAGAAGAATCTATTTCATAAAAATTTTGAGTTGAAGATCTTGCACCAAAACCCTCTTTCCAATAAAGTAATCCCTCATTTAATTTTTTACCATCTTTCTCATTGGATGTGCCAAAATCAAAATACTTTACATTTGAAAAAGTATATGAAAGTAGATTATAAAATAGAAAGTCTAATGAACCTAATGAATTCTTGTTAAAATTTGAACCAATATATTGTACATGTGCTACATTTTTAGTTTGAAAAATTGTTGTTCCTGCAACTATTTTTCCGTTACTATAAACATTAAATTGTCTGATATTTCTGTTGAATCTATTTTTTAGTTTTTGTATTTCATCAAAAGAATGAACTGGCTTAACCGAATGTTTTTTTGATAATGTAGGTATTAAAATATCATTCCAGAAACCTTTTAAATTATCAGTTTCTTTTATTTTTAAATTATTTTTAATCCCTCTTTTATATCCTTGAACTCTGTCTCTGGAAATACCAAAATTATTTTGCATGTCAATTACCGAAATTATATCTTTTCTCCAGTTCTTTGATTGAGTAATAAATGCTAAATAATCTAACTCTGAGTTGAAGTCAGAATTATAAATTGATGGAATCTGTTTTACGAATAATTTATCAAACGATAAGTTATTATAATACTTTAATATTTCACTAAACAATTCTAAATATTGATTAAATTTTAAAGTGCTTTTAACAATAATTCCCCCATAGCTTAGCCCTTGATGAGAATAAACATTTTTTTCTCTAGTATTACACGGAAATAATGCAATCAATTTAGAGTCTTTATAAATGAGTAATGAATGATCATCAAATCTTTTTGAATGATAATCCATAAAATCTCTTTTAAATAAAAATGTAGAATTTTTAGAAGAATCTATAAATTCGTCCCATTTTAATTTATTTTTTTTACTGTAAGTTTCTATTAAAAACATTTAATCAGCTTTTATTTATCCTTGACAAAATCCTTCATAATGAGTACATGTGGAATTGTCAAACTTGAAATTATAACAAAAATGAATAAAATTAAATTATCATCCGTGAGTAAATCATTATTAAATTGAAATAATAAGAAACCAAAAATTATTGATAGAATCGTGAAAGGTAAAGTCTTTAAGTAAAATTTTAAAAAATTGTCTGTCTTGAATTCCTTAAACTCAAGCATCAACATAGGCAATGAATGACAAAAACCAAAATATAAAGAAAATGACGTTAAAAGGTCAGTATGAAAGAAAATTAAATATAAAATTGTAATCTCTGCATACAATGGAACCATTCTTTTAATCTTGAAACTAATGACAGAAATCATTAAAATTACAACAGAAATAAGAAGGAAAAATACTTTGTCAAAACTTAACAAGTCATAATTTTCGAATTGTGGTATGATATACAATATTTCCTTGAGCATTGGGTCAGTTATGTTGTTAAGGAAAAGAGACAGTAAAATATTAGCTCCTATTACGAAATTTAAAAGTTTATTATCTGTTGGATGATATCCAATTACCTGAGTTTCACCAAAATGATAACATGAAATAAGTAAGAAAATAAATAAGGCCAAATAAGGGCTCTTCCACCACAAAATAATATTTATTAATATGAGTAATATATAAACAAGGTAAAAATCAAACTTGCTACTAAATTTTCTTGCCTTTGGGTCAATAAATGCTATGATATGATCAACTGATCCATGAGGAATTCCAATGGAAAGCATAATTACCAAAAATAATAATATTGAATATGAACTTTCTGTTCCAAAAAGTATAAGAGTTAAAGCAAGAAATAAACCTGCCAGTTTAGATTTAAGAATAATATTCATTTGGTTAGTTTACGTAACTAAATATAAAAAAAAAAGGTGAGGAAAAAACCTCACCTTTTTATAAAACTTAATTGTAATAAAAATTAGCTTTTAGCAGCGTACCAAACAGCCATACCAAAACCAATTTTATTTACAGCATCACCTACGTTATAGATTAGGTTCATTGAGCCTTCATCTAAGAACGCAAACATGCCCTCATACCATCCAGGAGTTCCAGCCATATATCCAATTGGATAAATAGCCCATCCTACAAGTACAAACCATTGAAGCATTCTACCTGCCGACGGAATTTTTCCTGATGCGCTGGCAAGTGCCTTACCTACTGATCCAGAAGGTCCTCCAAAGATGGATAAACATCCAACTTCATAAGCCATCCAGAAATAAGCAACACCAGAAATAGCACCCCAAGTTTGAGCGTCTAACATTCCTGTAACATTAGATTCACCGAAGTATCCAGCAACTAACATCACAGTAGATGCCCAGAATAATTTTCTCATTCCTACACCAGTTAGAAGAGCGAATTCAACTACCATTAGCGGTACAGTAAGAATCCAATCAATATACCTTAACACAACAGGTGAAGATACCTTAAACTCTTGTGCAACTGCATCTACTAAAGCTGTAGTATCTGCACCTGCTGCTGCACTTGAAAGTGCATCTTGAGCAGCTTTTAAATCTGCATAGTTTCCTGTCCATTGTTCTCTCATGTAGAAATAATGCACAGCTGCAATACCAGTAATAAGTGCTGCAACAAGCATTGAATCTTTAAATTTCGAGTCAACTACACCGTGTTGCATTAAAAACCACACAGTTGCTGCTAACATCGAAACCGAGCCGATAAAGAATGTGAAACCGACAAAATCACCGGCTGCCACACTAGCGGCTGAAATAAAATTTAACATTTCCATAATTATAGTGTTTAATTTGTTATAATGTGTAAAAGTATCAAAATTTATGCCAAATTGTTAAATATTTCTTAATAAATTCATAACAATCTGATCTGTAAGTAAAAATTAAACATAAAAAAAAGCCCTGAAATAAGGGCTTTTTTTTACTATTTGAGATTATCTTATAATCCCTTGTGCGGAAAATAAGGACCACTAATCCAACGAGCAAATGTAACTGCTATTGAATATATCCACTTATACAGTAGCATACTAATAAAAGTAGCTATTAAAATCATAATTACGCCAACAAAAGAACCTACTACATCAGACAAACTACCCATGTCAAAAGCGTCACCAAAATATGAAGCAGATGTATTGACATCAAGATCAATTAACATTCCTAATGGTTCTAAAAACATATCGGCATCAGTACCTACTATATCGGAAATAGCAGTTAAGAAGGTACCTAATGCATATACTCCAATAGAGATAGCAGCTGACGTTTGTTCAATTATCATACCAAATTCCCCCCAGGCATCAATACCACCAAGAGGAATGGTTGTAATCCAACCAAAAGTAATTCCAAAAGCACAGAATAGTGCGATTAAAGCAGCAATATATCCGGCAGCTCTTATTACAGCCAAAGGAATATCTCTTGCAACAAATTCAATCATATTACTTTTAGAAGATGCAATCTCATCACCAAAGTCTTTGATAAGATTGGCCACAGGAAAGATAATAAATGCCCAGAAAGCTGAAGCCAATATAAAACCTATTCCATCAACAGCACCAGCACTAAATACATCACCTATATACTGAAAACCTTTTATTATAGTAAAGAGAGAACCTAGTACAAAAGCTACAGTTCCAATCTTAATTAACATGTTTATCCATGAAGGAATTGATTTTTCTGAGTCTTTCATACAAGAGCCCCAGCAATTAACAGGGATCTTTTCGTTGATCTTCTTACTCGCGACTGACGGCAAATCAAGAAGCGTATCAAAATATTTTTTAATTTCCATAGTTAGTTATTTTTTTAGTTTTACAGTTGCAAATTTACAAAAAAATTAATTATTATTGATTAAATGATAATTTACAGGTTTAAAAAATGATAAAAACATAAATAATCGTTAATTTCCTGTATTAATTTTAATTTATTAAGTTATATGATAACTTTAACTTATAATTTTATATTATGGACCTAGCAAAAATCCCTAAAATCAAAAATTTAGATTCTGATAATTTTTTTTTAATTGCAGGTCCTTGTGTAATTGAGAGTGAAAAATCTGCCATTAATATCAGTGAAAAAATTTTTAAAATTGCTCAAAAGCTTAATTTACCTTTCATATTTAAAGGAAGTTTTAAAAAAGCTAACAGAAGCAAACTAGATAGTTTTACAGGAATTGGTGATTTAAAATCATTAAAAATTTTAAAGCAAATTGGAGACAATTTTGACATACCTGTAACCACTGATATTCATTGCAAATCTGACGCTGAATTAGCTTCAGAATATGTAGACATACTTCAAATTCCTGCATTTCTTGCTAGACAAACAGATTTGCTGGTTGCAGCAGCAAAAACAGATAAAATAGTAAATATCAAAAAGGGACAATTTATGAGTCCTGAAAGTATGAAATTTGCTGTAAACAAAATTGTTGAATCAGGAAATAAAAATGTAATGGTTACTGAAAGAGGAACAATGTTTGGCTACCAAGATCTTGTAGTTGATTTTAGAGGGATTCCAATAATGAAAACATATGCCACTACTGTATTAGATGTAACTCATTCATTACAAAAACCAAATCAAAGCTCTGGAGTTACCGGAGGATTACCCAATATGATTGAAACAATAGCTAAAGCAGGAATTGTAAACAATGTTGATGGTTTATTTATTGAAACTCATCATGACCCAAATAATGCATTGAGTGATGGTAAGAATATGCTTGAATTGGAAAAACTTGAAGATTTATTAAAAAAGTTAGTTGAGATTAGAAAAACAATTAATTCTTTTTAAAATCTACAACTTACTTCTATTTACTATTCCGTATTTATCAAACAGATAAACCAGTGCAGTCATTGTTGCTGCGCCTAGCTCTAATTCTCTTTTGTGAATAGTTTTAAAAGTATCATTTTCAGAGTGATGATGATCAAAATATCTTTGGGAATCAGGCTTTAATCCGCCTAATACATTATATGGAGTTTTCAAGGGCCCAATATCAGCACCACTTCCACCTAATTCAAAAAAATGGATTAAGTATGGTTCAAATAATTTTTTCCAACTTAAAATTTGATTAAAATTACTTTGATCAGTATCAAAATAAAATCCTCTAGGTGAGAATGCACCAGCATCACTTTCTAAAGCGAAAATATGGTTCTCTCCTTTTCTAAAGGCTTCTTCAGCATATTTCTTACCCCCCCTCAATCCGTTTTCTTCATTCATAAATAAAACAACTCTTATAGTTCTTTTAGGTTTAATACCAGAGATTGTTAATAATCTTAGAACGTCCATTGATTGAACACATCCAGCCCCATCATCGTGTGAGCCATCTCCGATATCCCAAGAGTCTAAATGACCTCCCACTAAAATATATTCTTCTGGAAACTCTGAACCTTTTATTTCTCCAATAACATTGTGAGATAAAACATCATCCATCTGCCTACAATTTTGTTTAAAATAAAACTTAATATTATTATCCATTTTTAGCATTGAGCTAAGCAAATCAGCATGCTGAGTACTAATAGCCGCTGATGGTATTCTATCTTTTACAGGTGTGTTGCCATAGGTCATACTTCCAGTGTGAGGAGAATCATCAATGGCCAAATTCATAGACCTAACTATAACTCCAACAGCACCATATTCGATAGCGGGTATTACCCCTTCATATCTTTGATCAACACAACCACCATAAGCTTTAAATGTATCTATCAAAGTTGGATCCATTGGTCTATTATAAAAAACAATTCTTCCTTCAATTTTTTCCTTTCCCAATTCATTAAGTTCATCGAAACTTTTTACTTCAACTAATTCTGCTTTAAGACCAGCATCTGGAGTCGATATGGACCCACCTAACGCACAAATATTTACTTTGGTTGTTTTCCCTGGAGCTGTTTCAATATATGCAAATTCTGGGGCACCCCTTACCCATTTAGGAACCATTACCGGCTGAAGCCATACATTATCAAAGCCCATTAGCTCCATCTCTGATTTAGTCCATTTTACAGCTCTTTCAGCATTTAGTGATCCTGATAATCTGCTACCAATTTGATTGGACAGGTAATCTAACCATTCATAACTTTTTCCATTTGTTAGGGAATTTGTGTAGATTTCTCTGATTATTTTTTCATCACTTTGCGAAAAAATATTGATAGTCATAAAAAAAAATATAATATATTTCATTTTATAATTTTATAAAATCTTTTATATTTTTTTCGGTAATTTCTTTGTCACCTAAAATTATGAGTCTTTCGACAATATTTCTTAATTCTCTAACATTACCAGTCCAATCATATTTTTTCATTAAATCAATGGCTTTTTTTGAAAATTTCTTAATATCAATGCCTTGGGAATCTGAAATATTTTTTGAGAAATAATCAATTAGTATCGGAATATCATCTTTTCTTGAATTTAGAGACGGTACATCAATAATTATTACCGCAAGTCTGTGGTATAAATCCTCTCTAAATTTTCCAAGCTCGATTTCTTTTTTTAAGTTTTTGTTAGTTGCGGCAATTACGCGAACGTCTATTTTAATATCTTTTCCACCACCCACCTTTTGTATACAATTATCCTGTAAAACTCTTAGAACTTTAGCTTGAGCAGATAAACTCATATCTCCAATCTCATCTAAAAAAATTGTTCCATTGTTAGCTGCCTCAAATTTCCCAACCTTATCTTTTAATGCCCCGGTAAATGACCCTTTGACATGTCCAAACAGTTCACTTTCAATTAATTCACTAGGAATTGCTGCGCAATTAACTTCAATTAAAGGCTGGTGAGCTCTTTTACTTAAATTATGAATAGATTTAGCTACTAGCTCCTTACCAGACCCGTTAGGACCATTGATCAAAATTTTAGCATTAGTTTCAGCCACTTTATCAACAAGGTTTTTAATATCGTTAATAGCATCACTATTTCCAATCATTTCAAAACTTTTACTGATTTTTCGTCTTAATAATTTATTTTCAACAACAAGCTGTTTTCTGTCCAATGCATTTCTAACAGTGGTCAATAACCTATTTAGGTCTGGCGGTTTAGAAATATAATCAAAAGCTCCCTTTCTCATGGAATCAACGGCTAGTTCCAAATCACCATGACCAGAAATCATAATAATTGGAGTCTCAGAATTATTTTTCTTGCAATATTCTAGAACTTCAATACCATCAACTTTTGGCATTTTAATATCAGAAATAATTAAATCATATGATGATTTCTTAATATTGTTAATTGCTTCAATTCCATTTTCAGACTCATGAATTTCATGTTTTTTGTCCTCTTCAGACAATATTTTTACAAGAACTCTTCTTATAGCAGGTTCATCTTCAATTATTAAAATTTTAGCCATATTTATAGTATTTAATTAAGGTCAAGAAAATATATCTTTTACTCTTTCAAAAAATGATTTGTCAGAATTTTCAGGCTTAGGATCAAAATGTTCATTTCCCTTCATAGATTCAAAAAACTGTTTTTGTTTTTTGTTCAATGTTTTAGGTGTCCAAACATTTACATGAACAAGTAAATCACCCGTACCATAACCATTAATGCTTGGCACCCCTTTTCCTCTAAGCCTTAAAATTTTTCCGGATTGCATCCCAGATTCAATCTTAATTCTAACTTTTCCAGAAACAGTTTCAATATCTTTACTTGTTCCAAGAATTGCATCAGGTAAACTAACATACAATTCATAATGTAAATTGTCTCCTTCACGTTGTAGCTTTTTGTGAGAAAGTTCACTAATTACAACCAACAAATCTCCACTAATTCCATTGCCCGGAGCGTCATTTCCTTTTCCAGAAACTTTGAGTTGCATATCGTCTACTACACCTGGTGGAATGGGAATTTTTACAGTTTCCTCTTTTAAGATCATACCATTCACATCAGCACCACTGGGTCTATTATCCAAAATCTGGCCAGTTCCATTACAATGTGGACAGGTTGTTGATGTTTGCATTCTTCCTAAAATTGTATTAGCAACCTTAGTAACTTGACCAGTTCCATTACAATGTGGACAAGATGAAAAAGTTGCTCCAGGAGCTAAGACCTTTCTTTTAACTTTTATTTTTTTTTCAACTCCTTGACAAATCTCTTCTAGTGTTAAATTTACCCGGACTCTTAGATTACTTCCCTTAATTACTCTTTTTCCCTGGGAACCACCAAATGCACCCCCAAATGCACCCCCAAATGCACCCCCAAATATATCTCCAAATTGGCTAAAAATATCTTCCATGTTCATTCCACCCCCAAAACCAGCACCTCCATTTTGAAAGGCTTGATGACCAAACTGATCATAACGGGATTTTTTTTCTGGGTTACTTAGCACATCATAAGCTTCAGCAGCTTCTTTAAACTTTTCTTCAGCAACTTTATCACCTGGATTTTTGTCAGGATGATATTTTATCGCCATCTTTCTGTAAGCTTTTTTTATCTCAGCTGCAGATGATCCCTTGCCAACTCCTAAAATTTTATAATAATCTTCCTTCATAATTATTTTCCGATAATCACTTTTGGATATCTGATAACTTTTTCACCAAGCTTATATCCTTTTTCAATGACGTCTATTATTTTACCCTTCAAATCTTTAGACGGTGCTGGAATCTGTGTAACAGCCTCATGATTGTCAGCGTTAAATTCATCACCTTTATTGATTTCAGTTTGAATTAATCCTTTCGATTTTAATGAATCAAAAAGTTTATTTCTAATAAGAAGAATACCTTTGAGAATTTCATTCTCTTTATCTTTCTCAATTTCAAGCGATGCTCTATCAAAATCATCTAAAACTGGTAGAAGAGATTTCATGACTTCTTCACTTGCCGTTGTAAATAATTCTATTCTTTCCTTTGCAGTTCTTCTTTTATAATTTTCAAATTCTGCAAATAGTCTCAAATATTTTTCTTTCTCTAACTTAATTTGGTCTTGCAAATTGATGTCTTCAACGTGATTTTTTTCAGGTTTAGATTTTTTATCAATATCAACTTTCTTTTTTGATTTTTTTTTCACCATTTAACTGAATTTATAATTATAGTACAAAATTGCTGCCATATTAAATAAAATGCCAAAATGTCATTTAATATTATTTTTAATTGAGCTTTCTATTTCTTCATAAAAAAATTTAAACCCTGTTGATTGTATTTTTTTACTTGATATTTTTTGGCTTTCAAATAGAATTTTATGCATTTCACCAAAAATTAGCTTAAAAAAAAATTTTGGTACCGAAATTAGGAAAAAAACATTTCCCTTTATTTCAGAAACAACTTTGATAAAACGATAGTTAGATATTGGGTTTGGAGATACTCCATTATAAATTCCATTTAATTTAGTAGTAATTGCATAAATAAATATTCTAGATATATCCTGGATATGTATCCATGATTGCCATTGTTTACCCGATCCGAAATAAACACCAAAACCAAACACCATGGGATACAACGTTTTCTTTAACACCCCTGCCTTTTTAGATAATACTAAACCAACCCTAATTACAGAAACATTTTTAGCAACATCGGAAAATGAATTTGCTGCTGCCTCCCATTTTTCAATTACATTAGAGAGAAAATAATCGTTTTTTTTAATCTCATTTTCGTTGAATTCTTTTTCATAAGAACTTGGATAAGAACTTATCCCACTTGCTGACACAATTGATTCGATATTTATATTATTTCTTAATATTATATTTTTTAAAAACATTAAGCTTTCTACTCTACTATCTAAAATAATTTTTTTATTTTTTTTTGTCCATATTCTGAAAATTGATGCACCAGATAAATTAATGATAGCATCTACCCCGTCAAAACAAGCCATATCAATGAGTTTTTTTTTAGGATTCCAATAAAACCCATGGCAGTCTGTAAAATATCTAATTTTATTTTTACTGGTTGTTAGAAAATTTACTTTGATATTGTTATGCAGGCAATCCTGTACTATTTGAGAACCAATAAGTCCTGTGGCACCAGTTATTAATATTTTCATTTGTTCATTAAGTTGAAGTAAATATAATTTAAATGATTAATTTTGCATGAATTTTATTCCTTTTAATATGCTTCAAAAACTGAAAATCATAAAAATTAAAAAAAGTAAAATTGTAGATGTAGATTTTGACAACTTCTCATTTGGATCAATTTTCACAGATCACATGTTTGAATGTGATTTTATTGAAGGCAATTGGCTTAACCCAACTATTAAACCATATCAGCCAATTTCTATGGAGCCGTCAGCTAGTGTACTTCATTATGGTCAAGCTATTTTTGAAGGTATGAAAGCTTATAAAGATAAAAATAGTGATGTTTGGTTATTTAGACCTGATCAAAACTTTGAAAGAATAAATAAATCTGCTGAAAGAATGGCTATGCCAAAATTCCCAAAAAAATTATTTTTTGATGCTCTTACAAAATTAGTTGATATGGATAGGGAATGGATTAAATATGGTGATGGCAGATCTTTGTATATTAGACCATTTGTTATTGCAAATGAATATGCTATTCAAGCTGTACCGTCGAAAAGTTATAAGTTTATGATTATTTGTGCCCCTGCGACTCTATATTACACAAAAAAATTAAAAGTAATTGTAGCCGACAAATTTAGTAGAGCTGCATCTGGAGGAGTAGGTTATGCCAAAGCTGCAGGAAATTATGCAGGGCAATTCTATCCAACAAATTTAGCTAAAGAAGAGGGCTTTGATCAAATAATATGGACAGATTCAAATGAACATAGCTTTCTAGAGGAAGCAGGTACAATGAATGTTTTTTTTAGAATTAATGATACACTAATAACAGCACCCACTACTGATACAATTTTGGATGGTGTTACAAGAAAAAGTATAATTCAAATTGCAAAAGATATGAACATTTCTGTTGAAATTAAAAAATTAAGAGTTGATGAGTTAAAATTCGCAGCTGAAAACAGAAGTTTAAAAGAAATTTTTGGAGCTGGAACTGCTGCAGTTATAAGTGAAATAAAAGCATTTCAGCATAAGGGTGATCTTTTCAAGTTAAATACCCAGATCGATTCATATGCCAAAAAACTGAGAGCAAATTTAGTAGGGATTCAAACTAATGAGCTTGATGATCCTCATAATTGGAGGTTTAAAGTTTAAGAACCTAAAATTCTTTTAATATTTGGCTTAAAATAATTAGGGCCTTTTAAAACTTTACCATCTCCTCGAAAAATTGGATTACCATCTTCACCAAGCTTACTCATATTGCTATTTTGAATCTCATTAAAAATTTCATCAATTTTATGTTGTAATCCATGCTCAATAATAGTACCACAAAGTATATAAAGCATGTCACCTAAGGCATCAGCAACCTCAACTAAATCATTGTTATTTGCAGCCTCTAAGTATTCCTCATTCTCTTCCTTCATGAGATTAAAACGTAAATTATTTTTATTTAAACCCAAGTCAGCTTTTGGATTTTCCAAATAATTAAGATTGAATGCTTTATGAAATTCTTTAACAGCTAAAATTTTGTCTATCATAATTTAATTTGATTTAATATTTATTAGTTTCGCAAAATGAACTTATTTACAAAAGGTCAACTAATTTTTGCATTATTATTTGTAGTATGCTTTATAGTAGTTTTATTTATCGCTTATAAAAAAGATGCTAAACTTCACAAAAAATATTATGAAGGAAGCACCTGGTTGTTTATAATATTAATAAGTATTATTAGTTTATTAGTGACTTTAAAATTCATATTCGCCTAAGCTAACTTAATTAAAAAAAAACTAAGTTCTATATAACAATGCATAAAGTAACAATTTAAATTATAAATATTTTATGAAAGACTTTATATTGGTTTTTTTTGGTGGCGGGCTTGGAAGTGGTCTAAGATATTTACTTTCAATTACAATGAATGAATATTCAAAAACTTTTCCCTACGGAACATTTATAATAAATATTATTGGATGTCTACTTATAGGATTAATACTTGGCTATACTCAAAAAGAAAATACACTAACTACAAATCAAACCCTTTTTCTAGCTAGTGGCTTTTGCGGTGGTTTTACCACTTTTTCTGCTTTTGCTAATGAAAATTTAGAGTTTTTGAAAAACGGAGAAATATTTAATTTCACAGTTTATGCAATTGGAAGTATTGTAGTAGGATTAATCGCAGTCTATTTCGGTTTTTATTTGATTAAAGGTCATGTGTAAAGGGATTAATTTAATTAGAAATCAATATTAATTTTTAACAAAATTTTTAACTCCTGCTTCAATTCTAATATTTAAATAGTTTTCCCTGGGGACAATGGGACAAGAAAAATTTTCATTGTAAACACATTTTGGATTGTAAGCCCGATTAAAATCAATTAATATTGAATCACTATTTTTTTGGTACAAATCAATGTATCTTCCACCACCATATGTTTCATAACCACTCGTTTTATCCAAAAAAGGAAGAAATAGATAATTTTCATATTCGTCTAATCCAAAATAATCAAGGTTTTCATATACAGAAAGTTCAAAATATTCATCATTAATAGAAAATTTTAAAATACCATACTTTCTAAAATTAGCAGGAGTATTTGCGATTGTCATCATCATTTTAAATGGCAAATTTTCTGGGGTTTCTTGAATTTTTGCATAAACAAGAAATGATGAATCAAACTTAAAAAAATCTAATCCACGAAAATTTTTTAAATCTTTTGTTTTTAACGGAGAAACTGAAGCATCTTTAAAAAAATCATTTACCTGCTTCTGATAATCTGTTAAACTCTTATCTTCAAACCTTCTATGTTCATTACATGAAAAGGCAAAAATTATAATAGTCATAAACAATAATCTCATGCTATAAAATTAAAAATACTGATGAAAAATGAGTCAATAAATTATAATTATTAAATTTATGATTCAGCCAAAGATAAAATTATGAGAATTATATTAATATTTTTAGTTTTAATTTTTAGTTTAAACAATTTACAAAGCCAGGATTATTTTTTAAAAAATAATGGGCCCTATGATAACAAAATTCAAAGCCCAGAACAGTTTCTCGGATATGAAATTGGCTTTGAGCATACTCGTCATGATTTAATAGTTTCTTACTTAAATTATTTATCAAATAATTCTGAAAAAGCTAAAATTATTAAGTATGGAAAGTCTCATGAGGGAAGAGATCTCATAATGCTTTTAATTTCGTCGACAGAAAATCAAAAAAATATTGAAAAAATAAAGAGAGATCATCTTAAAAATACTATACCAGGACAATCTTATAAAGCTGATAATAATTTACCTATAATAGTTAATTTAGGCTATGGTGTTCACGGTAATGAACCTTCCAGTGCAGAAGCTGCTATGTTAACTGCCTATACATTAATTGCTTCAAGAAATGTTAAAATTCAAAACCTGATAAAAAACTCTATAATTTTTTTGGACCCAACTATTAATCCTGATGGAAGAGATAGGCATTCTCAATGGGTAAATCAATATAAATCAATTAATCTTGTTGCAGATAGTAATGATGCGGAACATAATGAAGCATGGCCAAGGGGAAGAACAAATCATTATTGGTTTGATTTAAATAGAGATTGGCTATTAGCAATAAATCCTGAAAGTAGAGCGAAATTAAATTGGTTTCATAGCTGGTACCCAAATGTTGTTACAGATTTTCATGAAATGGGTACAAACAGTAATTATTTTTTTGAACCGATGAAAAGAAATGCATCCGTAAAACCTTTAATTCCAGATGAAAATTTCCGTATACTTAGTCCAATTTTTGCTAAATACTATATAAAAACTCTCGATAGTATAGGTTCATTTTATTACACAAAAGAGTCTTTTGATGAAACATATCCAGGATATGGTTCCTCCTATCCAGATGTTCAAGGAGCTTTAGCAATATTATTTGAACAGGCAAGCTCAAGAGGTCATTTACAAGAAACCAATTATGGTGAAATGTCATTCGGATTTACTATTAGAAATCAATATTTAAGCAGTATAGCAACTATTGAAGCAGCAGTTGATAATAAACTAATTTTAAGGGACTATCAAAATAGATTTTTTAACTCATCAGTCACTAAATTTAGAGACGAAAAGGTTAAAGCCTATGAGTTTGGTGACCTATTCGACAGAAACAGAAATAAGGCATTTATTGATAAATTATTAATACATAAAATTAGAGTTTTTCACAGTAAAGGAAAATATATTGTTCCCGTGAATCAGACTCAGTCCAGAATGGTTAAAAATTTTTTTGAAACATATGACAAATATGTAGACAGTGTATTTTACGACGCTTCAGCTTGGAGTGTCTCAAATATGTATAATATGAAATCAAAAAAACTTAAAAGTTTTAATCCTGAAAAGGAAATATTTAGTACAAATGGGTTAGTAAATAATTTTCCGGTAAAAAAGTCAAATTATTCTTACATATTAGATTGGAATGATTATAACTCACCAGCGGCATTGAATTATTTACAAAAACATGATATTATAACATACTCTGCTTATAAACCATTCACTGTAAAAGTCAATGGCAGCAATAGTCTGATAAACTTCAATTATGGAAGTGTTCTAATTCCTGTAAGTAAACAAAAAATATCATCAGAAGAACTATTTGATTTAGTTGATAAAACTCAGAAAAAATTTAATGTACCCATTTTTAATACTGTGTCTGGATATAGTAATGAAGGTATCGACCTTGGGAGTAATAATTTTAAAATTAACAAGTCTGTAAAAGTAGCAATTCTAATCGGCGAAGGAGTTAATGCATATGAAGCAGGAGAGGTTTGGCATCTTCTTGATACGCGAGTTGAAATACCTTTAACTAAAATTAAAGTTAACCAGTTTTCAAATGTTTCTATTGATAAATATTCAACAATAGTAATTGTTTCAGGATCATATAATCAATTGGACAAAAAAGAGATTAAAAAAATTAAAAATTGGGTGAAAAAAGGAAATACACTAATTACAATTGGCACAGGATCAAGTTGGGCAATTAATAGCAAACTAATTGATGAAACTCTAGTAGACGAGAAAAAAGATTCGACATTTTCAAGAAAAAGATATGTAGATTCAGGGCGGCATATTGGAAAGGAAAAAATTGGAGGATCGATTCTTAGTGTAGATCTAGATTTAACACATCCCCTTGCTTTTGGATATAACGATAAATCGATTCCAGTTTATAAAAATAATAATGTGTTTTTAAATAAAACTGAAAGCGATTATGCATCCGTTTCTATTTATTCAAAAGATTTTCATATTGATGGATATATTTCTGAATCAAATAAAAAAGATTTTATCAATGGCTCTGCATCTTTAATCGTTTCAAAAATTGGATCAGGAAGAGCTGTTGTGTTTGCTGATAACCCTAACTTTAGAGGAACCTGGTATAGTACAAATAAATTGTTTCTAAATGCTATATTTCTAGGAAATAACATTAATGTTCCCTAAAAATAAATTTATATATTTTTAGTGGCACCCATATCCCCATTTTTTTAACCTATAATAGTTGTAGGGTAATGGAGTTATAAACCCTACAAATAACATAATTGGGATTATCCACCAATTCAATTTAGCACCACCAGTTAACATAAAATCAATTATATTCATTGAAGCCTCCATTGCAATCATACTTATAAAGCTCATTCCAATAGCTACTTTGAAAGCTTCCTTTAAAATCATTTGTTTGGAAAGAATAAATGTCTCTAACAAAATACTTGTTATTAGTCCATTCATTATAGCCAATGTCATTACTTCCCAAGTCGATAAAGCATGTTCTATATTTTGAAAGTATAGTATTGTTCCAAAGTCTCCTAAACTGCAACCAAGCAAACACCATAGAGTATTTACAGAAGATTTTTTCCATGTATGTTTACAAGTCCAATTCATATTATGAAATCATAAAATCAAGATAAAAAAATTATTTTTTAGCAGATATGATTACTTTCATTTGTTTTTGAAGACTTTCGGATATTTTTGCAGCAGCATCTGCAAAATCTTCATTATTAGATGAATAAATAATAGACCTAGAAGAGTTAATTATTAACCCAATATTGTCATTAACTGCATATTTGCATATCTTATTTAAGTCTCCTCCTTGGGCACCAACTCCTGGAATAAGTAAAAAATGATGTGGAATAATCTTTCTTATTTTTTCAATAAACTGCGGTTTTGTAGCTCCAACGACATACATCATATTTTCATTATTTCCCCAACTCACTGAAGACTTAATCATTTCTGTAAAAATATAATCATTATTAGTTTTTTTTAATTGTATGTCTGATGCTCCAGGATTAGAAGTTAATCCCAATAATATAGAAATCTTATCTTTAAATTCTAGAAAAGGTTTAACACAATCTGATCCCATGTAGGGGTTCACTGTAATACTGTCAAAATTCATGTTTTCAAAAAAAGCCTTGGCATACATCATGCTAGTATTACCAATATCACCTCTCTTAGCATCAGCTATCGTAAATATTTCTGGAAAATTTTTGTTAATATAATCAATAGTTTTTTTCATGGAAACCCATCCAAGAGTTCCCAATGACTCATAAAATGCAGTATTTAACTTATAGGCAACACAATATTTATGTGTTTTATCAATAATAGATTTGTTAAAGAAAAAAATTGGGTCTTCCTTATTTAGTATAAATTTTGGTATTCTGTTAATATCAGTGTCAAGGCCGATACATAAAAAAGACCTTTTATTTTTTATTTGAAATATTAAATCTTTAATTTTCATGTCAACTATTTGCTTTTAATATTTCTGAATTTTCAGCTAACATTAATTCATCAATAATTTTTTGGATATCGCCGTTTATAATTTTTGGCAAATCATACAAAGTTAAACCAATTCGATGCTCAGTAACTCTACCTTGGGGATAATTATATGTTCTAATTTTAGCACTTCTGTCACCTGATGAAACCATACTCTTCCTTTTCAATGAATCTGCTTGTCTTCTTTTCTCTACTTCTAATTCATAAAGTCTGGTTCTTAGGACTTTCAGTGCTTTATCAAGATTTTTATGTTGAGATTTTTGGTCTTGACAACTTACAGTAATTCCGGAGGGTTCGTGATGTAACCTAATTGCAGAATATGTTGTATTTACTGATTGACCTCCAGGACCGGTTGATGTAGTCCTTTCAATTCTAACATCTTGCATATCCAATTCAACATCAAATTCTTCAGCCTCTGGTAAAACAATCACTGTTGCTGCACTAGTATGCACTCTTCCTTGGGTTTCAGTTTGAGGCACTCTTTGTACTCTGTGAACACCAGCTTCAAATTTTAAATTACCGTATACATCTTCTCCAGTAACCTCAAAAATAATCTCTTTATAACCACCAGAGGTACCATCACTATAATCAACAAGATTTACTGACCAGTTTTTTGACTCAGAAAATTTAGTATACATTCTATATAAATCACCCGCAAAAATACTAGCCTCATCCCCTCCAGTTCCTGCTCTTATTTCAACTACTACATTTTTTATGTCATCAGGATCTTTTGGAATTAGTAATAATTTTAAATCTTCTTCAACTTTAGGAATTTCATTCTCAACTTCATTCAATTGCATTTCAGCCATTTCAATCATTTCATGATCGTTTTCACTAGAAATAATTTCTTGAGCCTCAGATTTATTTGATATTAAATTTTTATAAATATTACCCTTTTCGATGATTTTTTTAATCTCTTTATATTCTTTTGAAATCTGTATATATTTCTTTTGATCAGAAATGATTTCAGGCTTAATAATCATATCATTCAATTCTTCAAACCTCTTTTCAACTAATTTCAACTTTTCTAACAAAACTATAAACTTTATGTTTATCTTAATTTAATAATTAAAATTCCCAAATTCAGATTTAATTGTAAGTTTTTTTGAATTTGATCTTTCTACTTTACCTATTATTTTGGCTTCAATATCAAAAGATTTTGCAATATTTATTATGTCACTAGCAAATTTTGGATCAGTATACAACTCCATTCTGTGTCCACAATTAAAAACTTTATACATTTCTCTCCAATCAGTTTTAGATTCTTTCTGAATTAAATTGAATAGAAAGGGTGGTTTAAATAAATTGTCCTTTACTACATGTAAATTTTCATTTATGAAGTTTAAAACTTTTGTTTGTGCACCCCCGCTACAATGAATAATTCCATTAATATTTTTACTTCCAATCTTATTAATTATTTTTTTAATTACTGGTGCATATGTTCTAGTTGGTGATAAAACTAATTTACCAGCATCAAGACTAATATCCTTAAATCTATCAGTTAATTTTCTAGTTCCAGAATACACAAGACTTTCGGGAATATCATGATCATAGCTTTCAGGGTATTTTTTTGAAAGCAATTTGCTAAAAACATCATGTCTAGCTGAAGTTAAACCATTACTGCCTATTCCACTATTATATTCTGATTCATATATTGATTTACCAAATGAAGCTAAACCGATTATTACATTTCCGTCAGAAATTTTAGAATTGTCGATAACTTCATCTCTTTTTATTCTTGCAACCACGGTACTATCAACTATCAAGGTTCTAACTAAGTCACCAACATCGGCAGTTTCGCCACCAGTCAGATGAATATTAATTTCATATTTTTTTAAATCTTTAACAATTTCTTCTGTTCCATTTATTATAGCTGAGATTATATCAGAGTTTATTTTATTCTTATTTCTGCCAATAGTTGAAGACAGTAATATATTGTCGGTCACTCCAACACAAATAAGATCATCAATATTCATTACGATGGCATCTTGAGCTATACCTTTCCAAACAGAAATATCTCCAGTTTCTTTCCAATACATATATGCCAAAGAAGACTTTGTGCCTGCACCATCTGCATGCATTACGAGGCAATGTTCATCACTTCCAGTGATATGATCTGGAACAATCTTACAGAAAGCTTTAGGGAATAGACCCTTATCTAAACTTTTGATTGCATTGTGAACGTCTTCTTTAGAGGCTGAAACTCCACGAAGCATATATTTTTCATTTGAATCCAAATATGAGATTATTTAATTTGTAGACAAAAGTATTAAACAAAACACAAAAAATTTACTTTAGTTGTCGATAAGATTTTCAAATTAAAAAAAAAGAAAATTATGTTATTAACAAAAGCTGTAAAAAATTTAAAAAATTATATAATCTATATGAGCAAAATAGATTCTTTGAAATGTTTATAAAAAAGTTTTAAATCAAAATATAATTTTCTGTGAATTTCAAATTAATTGATATATTAAACTGTCTTAAAATATAGTCATTAACTAAAATAATTTTTTAAAAATGAACAAATCAAAATTAGAATACATTTGGCTTGATGGTTATAAGCCAACTGCTAATCTTAGGAGTAAAACAAAAATAATGGAAGATTTTGATGGAAATCTTAGTAGCTGTCCTATGTGGGCCTTTGACGGTAGCTCTACAAGACAAGCTGAAGGTGGCTCATCAGATTGTTTATTAAAACCTGTATGCATATACCCTGACCCGGTAAGAAGAAATGGTTTTTTGGTTATGTGTGAAGTATTAAAACCTGATGGATCTCCACACGAATCAAACGGAAGAGCAAGCATTGACGATGATGATGATGATTTCTGGTTTGGATTTGAACAAGAATACTTTCTTTGGAATCCAGAGACTAATTTACCATTAGGTTTCCCAAAAGATCAAACTCCACAAGGTCAATTCTATTGCTCTGTAGGGGGTAAAAATGCATTTGGTAGAGAAATAATGGATAGACACCTTGATATTTGTTTAGACGCTGGAATCAATGTTGAGGGTACTAATGCTGAGGTTGCAGCTGGCCAATGGGAATTTCAAACTTTTGCCAAAGGTGCTGCAAAAGCAGGTGATGAAATGTGGGTAGCAAGGTATCTTTTAGAAAGATTAGCAGAAGAATATGGACTAGCAATTGAGTATCACCCTAAACCACTTGGTCAGACTGACTGGAATGGTTCTGGAATGCATGCCAATTTCTCCAATACAACATTGAGAACATGTGGTTCAAAAGAAACATATGAAAAAATTTGTGAAGCATTCAGAACAGTTGTCAAAGAGCATATAGATGTCTATGGAGCTTATAATGATCAAAGATTAACAGGTGATCATGAAACCCAATCAATTCATGAATTTAGTTATGGTGTTTCTGATAGAGGAGCTTCTATTAGAATCCCGATTATGACTGTTGAAAAAGGTTATAAGGGTTGGCTTGAAGATAGACGTCCTGCCTCAAATGGAGACCCCTACAGAATTGCTGCAAGAATTATAAAAACTGTTAAATCAGCAAATGTATAGACATAATAAAGGAATTGTTAAGACAGTTCCTTTTTTTTTTACGAAAATGCTAGAAATATGAAAGAGAAATAGCCTAACATCATTATTAAACCTTTATATTTTGATAACTGGTTCTTTTTAGGAAGTATTGCAAATATTAATAGCATAAGCGCAAAAATTAACATGCATATAATATCTCTATTTATTATTTCGTCTTGAACTGGAATGTCACTAATAATTGCTGTTATACCCAAAACAGATCCTATATTAAAAATATTTGAACCAATTAAATTTCCTACTGAAATTCCTTTTTCATTTTTTGCTATAGCAACCAATGATGCTGCTAATTCAGGAACACTTGTTCCAACCGAAATAATTGTAACAGAGATTACAGCCTCACTTATATTTATTTGTTTTGCAAAACATACGGCTCCTTCAACTAAAAACTCTGCTCCATAATAGAGGGATATTGTTGAAATAATTAGCCATAAAAATATTTTAAAATTTGACACTAATGATAATTTATTATTTATTTGATCATTGACTTCTGAAGTTTTAGATTTTCTTAAAAAATAATATATAAAAAGGAATAATGATAATACTAGTATAACCCCTTCATATTTTTCTAACAACTTATCATTAAAAACAAAGAAATAAAGTATGATTGAGAATATGAACATCACAGGCCAATCTTTTCTATAAAAGTTGTTATCAACAGAAATATTACTCAGAATTGCAATCAGGGCCAAAACTAAGCCAATATTTGCAATGTTAGATCCAATTACATTATTAATTGCGATTGAAGGTGAATCATTCAAAGCAGCATTTACACTAACCACAAGCTCTGGCAGAGAGGTGGCAAAAGCAACCACTGTCATGCCAATTATTAGTTTTGACAAATTAAACTTTAATGAGATTGCAACAGATGATCTTACAATAAATTCACCACCAATAACTAATAAAATAAATCCTAAAAAAATTAATAGCAAATTCATTTATTCTATAATAATTTTTGAGCTTATAAATCTATCATCATTTGATATTCTTATTAAATAAACTCCACTATCAAGATTAATATTTATATTATTTATATTTTTCACCTCTGATTCATAAACTCTTTGGCCGTTAAGTGAAAAAATCTCAATTTTCTCATCTTCTAAAATTCTATTAAAATATAAATTTCCATTTGAGGGATTTGGATAAATGATTAATGAAATATCATAATTTTCATGAATACTCAAATTTTCATTCCAATTTTCACCAACATTTTCACCCCAAATAAAATTAACAAGGTTTGGATGATCGATAAAAGGATTTCTATTTTCTTGAAATCCAAAAATAATTTCATTTCTATTAATTTCATAATCATCAACTGGATCATCAAAGTGCCATTGAATTAAGGAAGATAATTTTCCTAACAATGGATCATTATTGTTTGGAGTTGTATAATCAACTAATTCCAGGTCAAAGCTGTTATTATTATTATTAAAACCAGGGTCGTATCTAACTACCATATAAAATAAAATTCTAGCAATATCTCCTTTGACATCATCACTAGGCTCCCAACTGTCAGAATCAGTTAGACATTGTATTGCTTCTGAATGCTGATTTCCACCATAATCAAAATCTTTGGTACCTCTTGCGGAATTTACTGATCTATCGCATGGTTTTAAATTATGAACATCCGTGTAAGCTATATCATCTTGATTGGGAAACCCATGAGATTTTGGCCAGACATGCTCTCTATTCCAAGAATTTTCATGATTACCATTCCCATTTTCATATTGTGAATAATTTCCAGTTCCATCCCTATAACCTTTATCTTGTGATCTAGCAGTGTATACAAGAATCATATTATTATGATTTTGGGGATCTTGGTCAGAAAGTTGCAGTATATCCCAGGTATCAGTTGAGGCTGATGTATAAGGATAAAAAACATGATTTGAAATAATCTGATGTAGAGCTTCTTTTAGATCATCAGATGATTTACCGTTTGCCTCCAAATAATAATCTTGAGGAATATTTTGTTGAACAATACCATAAGTTGGATTAGATGGCGGGCCAAAATTAGACTGCGCAAGTAAATTTACATTAATAAAAAAAATTAATAAACTAATCAATCTCATTATAGCAAAGATAATGCTTTTAAATTTTTAGATATTTTAATAACAAGAAGAATCATTATTGGCATAAGGTTTGATCGATATTTGGTATGAAAAACAAACTTTATTTATTATTATTTTTAAACATTATTATAAGCTCCTGCGGAACTCAAAACAAAACTATGAGTAAACCATCATCCTCAATTTCCATTACGCCTGCTGCTACAACATTAATGGATGTAATTGTAGGAAAATTTCCTGGTGTTACAGTTATTGGAGACAAAGTAATGATTAGAGGAGGTAGTTTATCTTTGAATAACCAAGCGTATGCAATTTATGATATTGATGGTATTATACAAACTGATTATCCTGCCCACATCGATCCTCAAATGATTAAGAGTATTACAATACTTAAGTCTCTTGCTGCAACGAATAAGTATGGAGGTATGGCAAGAGGAGGAGCAATTGTTATCAGGTTAAAATAATGAAGTATCTAGCCATAAGTCTACTTATGTTTTTTAGTTCCAACAAAAACGAAACACAACCTTACGAGGTAATATTTTCTGATAATAAATTTGAAATTAGATTTTATCCATCCGCTCTTAAGGCAAAAGTTGTTTCAAATAATAACTCGAACAGCAGCTTTTATAAATTATTTCAATTCATTAGTGGAAATAATTCAAAAAAGGAAAAAATTGCAATGACTACACCTGTTTACATGAAAAATAATGAAAAAACTAATACAATGGAATTTGTTATGCCGTCATCTTTTAATATTCAATCCATTTCAAAACCAAATGATAGAAATGTAATCATATTTAAATCAGATCCAAAATATTATGCATGTATTAGATACGGAGGTTATTCAAATACAAAAAAATTTAAACAAAATTTGGAAAAGCTAATTGAAAAATTGGCTAATTTAAATATAAAAACTATCGGCAATTCATTTTACGCTTCATATAATAGTCCCTATAAAGTGGTTGGAAGAAGAAATGAAGTGATGATTGAAATTGACTATAAAAATTAATTTTCTTTGATTACAACTCCACTGGCGATCATATTAATTTTATATTCTGGCTCTTTAATCAAGTCAATTTCATTTTTCGATTTTTTTGCATCTTCAGCATAATGCTTTAATCTTTCAACTGAGATAGTATCCATGAAAACTTTTCCTGACATTAATACTTTTTTCCCCTCTACCCCAGTTTTTGGCACAAAGAACCCATAATCTTTGAATTTAACAAAAACTGTATCTAAATTTACTTTAACATTCATCCAGCATCCTTTTTTTGGACATACATTGATAATCTCACCAGAAATATTTGAAATATCAAAATTATTCGAAATCTTTTCATGAAAAAACTGATCATCTTCAATTTCCTCACCATAACTCATGTAAGTCTCATCATTACATGAAAAAATTGTTAATAGAGACATAAATATTAAATATAATTTTGTCCGCATTTTTAATTATTTTTGTATTCAAATTTATTACTTTTTATTGGAAAAATTTGATAAATATAAAAGAGTATGGAAGATTGAGCATGAAGAAAAAATAAATACTTCTGTAAAAAATTTATGGCACTTAATTTCATCTCCATCAAATCTTGAATTATTTCATCCTTTTTGTAAATCTAATAAGGCAGTTAGATGGCCAGGTGATAATTCAATCGATATACTAATATATTTGAACGGGTTAACATATGAGCGAAAATTTTTAAGCTGGGAAAAAGAAAAGGGTTATAGCCTTTTAATTGGAGAAAAGGAAAAAGAAAATTCTTATGTAGTTTGGAAGATATTTAAGAAAAATAGTTCTGTATATTTAAGAATTACTGTTTACCCTTATTTTCTAAGAAATTATTCAAAATTTATTTCATTTTTTCCATATAAGTTCATCGTGATTCCGTCATTAAAATCTTATTTAAAAAGTGTAATTGGAGGAATAAATTATTATTTGGAGACAAAAAAAAGGATTCCGAAGAACTATTTTGGTAGTCATAAGTGGTTTTCATGAAAATTTATTACTGTTTGGTATAAATTTTGGTTACTTAAAATTCTTAAGGTTTTAGATGAGAAAAGTAAATTTATTTGAGGAATTATTAAAAGAAAGAAATAAGGATGTTAGTTCATCCGAACTAGAGGAAATAATTCAACATATTTGGTCAAAAGAAGTTTCAAAAAATAATCGAATAATTAGTTCATTAGGTGAGAAAAATAACAGAAGTTTCAACGATTTAAAATTTGATAAAATGGAATCCAAAAATATATTTCATAAAAAAACAATAAAAAAAATTTGTATAAGGTTTAGGCTAAGATTTTTAGATTCTAATCTATTTAAAGGTAAATATCCTGAAAATATCACTAGTATAATTAAAGATATTGAGACAAAACATGATACCACCCTTAACAATTACATGATTATGGCACCATCAAAACTTTTTAAAATTAAAAGTCCAGATGATCCAGTTTTGTTTATACCTATCGGAAATGATTACTATTATTTAATTCATAAATGGGGAAAAGAATTCAATTTATTTAGAAAACTACTAGTACTTCCGTATAAAAATATTGATAATCTTACGATATTTTCGGTCCTAGTCAGTGTTGTTTTTGCATTAATAACAAAACTTTTAATGCCCAGCCTAACAATGTCTGAAGTCTTTATTTTATTTTTATTTCTGGTCAAGGGGTTTATTTTCATTTTCTTTTACACTTTTTTCCTAACTAGAAGAAACTTCAGTGAGAGTATTTGGGATAGTAAAAATGATTCTTTTTAAAACTAGAACAACTCTTTAATATTAGTTGCAAATAATTTTACTGCAATTGCAAGTAAAACGACTCCAAAAACTTTCCTAATAATATTTATTCCATTATTTCCGATAAATCTTTCAATCCTTTTAGAGGTCTTAAGTACGAGAAAAATAACAAGAACATTAACTATTATAGCTATTAAAATATTTTCTGTAGAATATTCAGATTTGATTGACAGAATAGTAGTTAGGCTACCTGGACCTGCGATTAAAGGAAATGCTAAAGGAAAAACAGACGCTGTAAGTTTATTTGTCTCGTCGTCTCTGTAAAGAGTAATTCCTAAAATCATCTCAAGTGCGATAAAAAATAATACAAATGAACCTGCTACAGCAAAGGAATTGACATCAATTCCGATTAATTTTAAAATCTCCTGTCCTACGAATAAAAAACTTATCATAATGACACCAGCAATTAATGATGCTTTTCCACTTTGTATATGACCGACTTTTGATCTCAAATCTATTATTATTGGGATATTGCCAATAATATCAATAACAGCGAATAACACCATAAATGCAGTAAAGATTTCTTTAATATTTAAATCCACATTAAAATTTTTTGCAAATGTGAATATTTTTTTTTGAATTCCAATAAAAAAAGGAATAACTATTTAAAGATATTCCTTTTTGTGACCTCGGAGGGATTCAAACCCCCAACCTTCTGAGCCGTAATCAGATGCACTATTCAGTTATGCTACGAGGCCGTTTTATTATATAAAGCGCCACTCGTAAAATCACTTAAAAAATGAGTGTGTGCAATCTCGTATGCAACGCTACTATTTCTATAGCTCTTTTACAGAGTGAAACGTGTCTGCAAATATATCTTTATTTTTTATAATTTTATAGTATGAAAAAGATACTTTACTTCTTTTTATTTGCTACCCTTGTGGTTTGTGTGGAGTTGCTTCTAATCTTCAAAACTTAGTAAGAGGTTATGGCTGGTATCCTGTTCAAATGATTAGTAATTTAATTAATGATTATTTAAGAATTAACTTAAAAGTAATTCCTTTTGATTTTAAAAAATAGATACCTGGTACTAGGTTAGTAGTTGAAATATCTGTGGAGTTATTGTTAAAATTTTTAAAAATATTAATATGCTGGCCCTGTAGGTTAAAAAGCCCAAAATCCTCACTTCCATTTGTATTTAAAATCTTTATATTACTTCCTATAATTATTGGGTTAGAAGCAAGTTGCATTACAGGATTTGTTAATTCAATATTTGATAAATTATTTTCAAAATATTCAGCACCAAATTCAAAACTTTCATTTCCAATTATTTGTCCAATTAGTCTTCCTGGGATATCATCAATATATGGATGGATTCCTCCCCAAATTCTTGATAAACTACACTGATCTGCTGCGTCTTTATAAGAAACCCATTGCAATTGAATATCTTGACTAGGCCCATCTTCAAAAACTAAAAATTCTTTTTGTTTTGCTGAGTGTGTTTCCAAACCACCTGGAAAATATGGGCTTCCTGTAAAATTCTCTAACATTTCAGCTGCAGCTCTGGAATATGTAGAGTGACCAGAAACATAGCCAGCAAAATTTGGTGTTACAAATGTAGGTCTTTGGTATGGCCACCAATTATCTGCTAAAATCCAGTCAACGCCTGCAAAATCAGATTCAGTATTTTCAATATAACTATGTCCTCTCCATGTAAAAAGTTTTATTTTTCCTACGTGTTCATTATTATCTCCAGCCAGAGGATCACCCTGATTAACAACTTCAATAAGACCGTCTATTAATTCAAAGCCATTATCATTATAATTATCTAGATTAGGATTAGATCTTTGTCCTTGTTCAGAAAAATATCTTATCGCTGAGATAGGTCTAATGTAGTCATACCATCCTTTAATACCCCAAACCGATACAGCAACATCATGCATTACACCACCCAAAATAAAATATGATTTTACATCCCACTCTAAATCTGATAAAATATCACCTTGTCCCTGAAATTTCTTTTCTAATTGTGGATTATCATTAACTGAATTTAGTAAAACAAACCAATGGCCTGGGGGAGTTTCTGAATCTGGCCCATCTGCCCAATACTCAGCCAAAACCCTGGTATAGTCACCTCTTTTTACATTCTGAATTTCATATGTTTCATTTGTTACAGGATTATTAACATATCCTTGACTTGTATCTCCACCGTCATAATAGTTATAAAAATCTGTAAAATTGAAAAAATCTGTGGGGTAAGTATTATCATCAACATTGCCTAAGGAATTAGGTGAAATATCCCACATGGTATTATCTTCTGGGGAAAGATGTGAACCCCAAATTGAAACCATAGAAAAAGACTCAATAAAAAGTTCATTGGTTTCACTATTACTATCAATCATTGGTGGCATTCCAGGATCATGATAAACTTTATATGTATTTCCATCTCTTTCATATTCTGATAAATCCTCAGATCTTAAACCAAATGGCCATACATTACCCCACTCTGCTCCTAAAAATTCTGGTGTAGTTTCGGATAAAACATTTCCACTTTGATCAACAAATATATCCAATGACAACGGTTGCCATCTGTTTGGATTTACTATAGTCGGATTTCCAGAAAATATAGGAGCTAATGGATCATTTACCGGCTCATAATACAAATTTGTATAATCTATTTGCTCGTTTGAACCATCCATTAAGCCATATTCGATGTATTTCTCAGCAATAAAATTCCCTAAATCAGCTGGATTAGATTCAAATCCATCAGATTCGAAATAATTTATATTTAATCCAAGAATATTCATTAACGAATTTGCTTTATTGGTTATTCTATCAAAACCAGGTGAATTATTAAACCTATGTAGAATTAATCTGTAGGCGGCATAACTAATGGAATTAATTTGATTAGTGATATCAGATTCTTCACTTAAAAATGAATTAAATTCAGAGTTAAAACTATTTAAATTATTTCCGATTAAATACGGAGACCCTTGCTCATTAACAATAGCCCAGGCATCATACATTGCTGCGCTAATATGAAATAAATTCCTTGCATGCACTGTTGGTCTCGCTAAATCATTTCTTATTGAATAAAGCAAAACTTCATTCCACAACCTTGCCACAGAAAAGCTATAATCATCATATGAAATAGGGAGTTGAATTGAAATATCTAATTCGATTAAATCAGTTGAACATTCTTGATTTGTTGCAATCAAAAATAATTTTCCAATTTCAGAAACATCCCACATAACCTCAATCTCGGATGTACCAGTTCCGGAAATAATAGATCCATTTTCTACTTGCCAATCATATGAAACAATAGAAGAATCATTATAGTTATAAGTATGTATTTCAAGTGGCTGTACAGTGGTCTCACCATTAATTATTTGAGAGTCTATATATAAACATGAATCATCATCAAGTGTAGCTTCTGGATCATAATTGCATGAAGCTTCATTAGTACAACCTTCAATTTTTACAGCCGTGTTATTATCGATTAGCTCAATACCTTGACCCTCTATTATTTTATATGTTGAGTTAGTATTAATATCATAGTAGGTTTCAACCCCACTGCTTGGCCAATTTATTATCACACTAGTAATATTTTGATTTTCTGCACCACCAAAATGGATGGACTGTATTGATTGGTTTTGATATCCAGAGCCAGTGTATTGTCTGATTTGACTACTTCCATCAGCAAAGTTAACCTGAATTAATGATCCCAAACCATTTTTATTTGAAACACTACCCTCCAAATGAAATTTTACCCAAGTACCCAAGATATCATCAGAATAATTGGTGTCAATAGATTTATTTTCCCATAAATTAATATTGCTATTAAAATCAGTTACAATTAAATCTAAATCACCATCATTATCATAATCAAACGAATTAACTGACCTACTTTTTGACATTAAGGGAGGATTTCCAGAAAAAGTTCCATGTGTAAATGAGTTGCCTGAATCATTAATAAAAAATCGATCATCTTCTGGATTAAAAAATCCATTTGCAACATAAAAATCTTCATAACCATCGTGATTGAAATCTGAAAATGTAACACCCCAAGCCCAGTCAGTATCATAAAGATTTACTTGTTCAGAAAGGTTAGTGTAAGGAGTATTACTATTTAATGCATTTTTTACATAAAGACTATTTTCTTTAATATTTGAAACAAAAAAATCAATATTCAGATCATTGTTAAAGTCACAAGTTGTTAATCCCATACCATCATAGGGGTCTTCAACGCCATAATCGATTGCCATCTCGATAAATCCATCTCCATTTTGATTTATTAAAAGCTGATTGAATTGATCAAAATCATTTGCAATATATATGTCAGGATACATATCATCATTTGCATAAATTGGCAATGCTGAAAAACTATTAGCATTATCTAAGACTTGAGTAATATCAATTTGATCAAAGGTTTCATTACCTAAATTTTTATACAATTTATTTGGTGATGTCTGATTATAATCGGTTAAAAATATATCCAAATATCCATCTAGGTCATAATCTAACCACAATGCTCCAGCTATATAACAATTTGCACAGTATATTTCAAAACCAGCAGATTCTGTAATATTTGAAAAGGTACCATTACCATTATTTTTATAAAGTTGACTTTGAACAGCATTTCCTAAAAACAAATCAGGATAACCATCATTATTAAAATCACCCCATGAGGCTGAGAGTCTATCTCCATGTTCAATAGTGTCAAAGCTGAATTCACCATCTTGATTATAATTAATTAAATCAATTTCATGATCAAAATTTTGATCAATTCCAGAAATATCAGTTACATCAATAAAATTACCATTATTTGTATTTTTAAGTAAACGGCTCAATGATGTTTCTCCATTTTCAAATCTAGCAGTAACAATAAAAATATCTAAGTCACCATCTAAATCATAATCTGCTACAGCAACCCCATTATTTCCAAGGTAACCATTTAAATCAGAGATATTAGTTACATTTCTAAATTGCTGTGAATATATAATTTGGGTGATAAAAAAAATATATAGAAATTTATATTTCATCAAAAAACTTAAATTATTTATTATATAAATAATGTGCTAATTAATTTTTACGTTTATCAAATTTTTCATTATCAGTTTGGTTAATTCTATTAATTATTAAACCGACAAATAAAATAACTATTAATAATAAAATTATCAAACCAGTCATAATATATTATTTTAATTTAACTGCGGTACCATAAGCTAATATTTCAGAGGCACCTCTGGTTATAACAGATGTAGTAAACCTAACATTTAATACAGCATCAGCACCTAATTTACTAGCATCAGTCATCATCCTTTCCAAAGCCTGTTCTCTGGCATATGCTTGTAGCTTTGTGTATTCTTCAATTTCACCCCCAATCACGTTTTTTAATTGGGCAACAAAATCCCTTGCAAAATTTCTTGTTCTTACAGTAGATCCCCTTGCAATTCCAAGAATTTCATCTATCTGCTTATTTGGTATTAATTCAGTTGTGGATAATATCATTTTTTTTTTAGTTAAAGATAATAAACTTTAATAAGCTAAGATTCGTAAATTTATTATATGAAAGTAATATCAATATATATTCTAATAGCTGGTGGTTTATATCTTATTGGCAGCCAATATAAAAACAATATTGACCAGATGTTAAATTCGCTTAAATTATCTACTTTTGATGCATTATGGCTTTCTTATGTTGAAGGGATGGCTATTGGTGGAATTATTATGCTAATAATTTCATAAATTAGAATTAATATGAAAGTTGAGCAAATTTATACCAAATGCTTATCTCAAGCATCCTATTTTATTGAGGACAGCGGAGTGGCTGCAGTTATTGATCCAATTCGTGAAGTTGGTGAATATATAACAATGGCGAAAAAAAATAAATGTAAAATTAAATATGTTTTCCAAACACATTTTCATGCAGATTTTGTTAGCGGTCATTTAACCCTGTCAAAATTAACTAATGCCCCAATTGTCTATGGACCTAATGCAGACCCAGAATACAAGACGATAATCTCAAAAGATGGAGATATTTTTAAGATTGGTAAAATTAAAATTGAGGTTTTACATACCCCTGGACACACTCTTGAAAGCTGCTCATTTCTATTACATGATGAAAATAATAAATCTCATGCGATATTTACTGGGGATACATTATTTTTGGGTGATGTTGGAATACCTGATGTGGCTCAAAGATATAAGGGTAGATCTAAGGAAGATTTGGCTTCAATCTTATATGACTCAATTAATAATAAAATTAAGCCACTGTCGGATGATATAATTGTATATCCTGGCCATGGTGCTGGTTCAGCATGCGGAAAGAATATGATGAAAGAAACAGTTGATATTTTAAAAAACCAAAAACAAAATAATTATGCTCTTAATGGAAAATTATCCAAAAGTGAATTTGTTAGAGAATTAACCGAAAATTTACCAGATCCTCCTGCTTATTTCCCTCATAATGTAAAACTTAATCAAACTGGATATTTAGATTTTGATGAGGTTTTAAATAACTCATTAAATAAAATAACTCCAGATCAATTCAAAGAACTTACAAAAAAACCAGATGTTATTATTTTGGATACAAGGAATGCAAGGGAATTTATAAAATCACACATAAAAGACTCAATATTTATTGGATTGGAAGGCAGATTTGCTCCTTGGGTTGGTGAAATATTAAAAGACATTAATTCCAAAATTATACTGGTGTGTAATAAAGGATCAGAAATTGAAGCTATTACTAGACTTTCAAGGATTGGTTTTGATAATTGTATTGGCTATTTAGATGGAGGAGTAAAAAATTGGATAAACGAAGGAAATATCACTAATTCAATTGAAAATGTGAAGTCTAATGATTTTGTAAATATTTTGAAGTTTAATAAAGTTAATATCCTTGATGTAAGACGTGAGTCGGAATACATACAAAAACATCTAGAGGGTGCATTGAATTTACCCCTGAGCTTAATTTATGATAATTTTGAAAAAATTAAATTTGATGATAAATTATTTATACATTGTGCTTCTGGCTACAGATCAGTAATCGCCATCTCCATAATGAGAAAAAATGGATTTAGTAAACTAATAAATATTAATGATGGATTTAATGGAATACTTAAATGTGATTTAAATGAAAATTGTTTTACATCAAAAATTGTCACTGAATGTGATAATATTTAGCACACACCCAATTATTTAAAAGCTTAAATTCTTTCATTTTAAACGAAAACTTTTTTAGCTTCTCACTTATCAAGTTCAAATCATCATTATAAAATCCACTAATAATTAAAATTGTATTTGGTTTTGAAATTTGTTGAAAATACTTTAAGTTTTTAACTATTGTGTTAAGAGTAATATTTGATAAAATAAAATCATATTTATTTCCGATTAGCATTTCTACAGAGTTGTGAATTACATTAATTTTTTTACAAGAATTTCTCTGAATATTTTTTAATGAGCTCTTATAACATTTAATATCAATATCTACTGCATCAATTTCATTTGCACCTTTTTTTTCAGCTATAATTGATAAAACACCTGTTCCGCAACCAATGTCACATAATCTTTTATTATTTAAATCCTCCTCTAATATAGACTGAGCCATTAACCTGGTTGTTTCGTGATGTCCAGTGCCAAAACTCATTTCAGGATTAATTATAATATCATAAATTTTATTAGAGGGTTTGTGAAAAGGAGCTCTTATAATACAATTTTTATCAATTTCTACAATATCAAAATTTTTCTCCCATTGTTCATTCCAGTTTATATTTTTGATTACATTAATTTTATGAGAAATTTCAAACTCATTTGATTTTAGTATTCTTAAATTATTAAATATACTATCTGTGTAATCTGAATTTTTAATAAAGGCATATAGTTCATCATCTTTTTCTTGAAACATTTCAAAATTTAAAAAACTTAGTTCAGCAATTAATATATCAATTCCTGAAATAGGATTAACCTTAAAGTTTATAGACAAATAATGATCATCCATTAACAGCCTGTATTATTTCATTAAAATCAGAAAAATTTAATGAAGCTCCACCAATCAAACCTCCATCAACATCTTTTAATGAGAATATTTGCTTTGCATTATTTGGCTTTACACTTCCTCCATATAATATTCTGATTTTTTCAGATGAATCTAAATCATAATTATCTTTAATTAGCTTTCTAATATATTGATGCATTTCTTGAATTTGATCAACATTGGCAGTTTTTCCAGTACCAATTGCCCAAACCGGTTCATAAGCTATTATAATATTCTTAATTTGCTTTTTTTCTAAGTCGAAAAGACCAATTGAGATTTGATTTTTTATAACGTCAAAGTATTTATTATTTTCTCTATCTGATAATTCCTCTCCAACACAAAATATAACAGTCAATGAATTATCAATTGCTATTTTTACTTTTTTAGATAAAATTTTGTCAGATTCATTAAAATATTTTCTTCTTTCACTATGACCTACAATTACGGATTTAACTCCGATACTAGTTAACATTTCATGTGAAATTTCCCCAGTGAACGCCCCTTTTTCTTCAAAATGAATATTTTGAGCTAAGACCTGAATATTGGTAGTCTTTAGAGATAAAACAGCATGTTGAAGATATGTGAAACCAGGTGCAATTTTTATTTCAATATCCTTTACTGAAATTGATTTGAGTTTATTAATTAAGTTATTTGATTGATCAAAATTCATATTCATCTTCCAATTACCAGCAACTATTTTTTTTCTGTTCATTTTTATTTTATTTTAACTCTTGGATCTAATTTAACATAAATTAGATCCACCAATATATTTATTATTGTAAACATAAATGCAATAACTAAAACTGCACCCATTATAACAGGCAAGTCTAGAAGGGTTAATGCATTAACTATTTCTTTTCCAATCCCGTTCCATCCAAAAATAAATTCTACAAAAACAGCGCCAGCCAATAAAGAAGCAAACCAGCCTGATACCGCAGTTACCACAGGATTTAGAGCATTCTTGAGAGCATGATCTTTAATAACATTGAAATTAGATAGTCCTTTAGCCCTAGCAGTTTTAATATATTCTTGATTCAAAACATTTATTAGTTCATTTCTTACAAGCTGAGTTATGACAGCCAAGGGTCTAATTCCCAAAACAATCGATGGCAGTATTAGATTTTTTAATTTCAGAACAAATGTTTCCCCATAATCATCTAATTCGTATAAACTTCCGGTCATTGACAAGCCTGTTATGTCTTTAAGAAGAAATCCAAAAATCCATGCAAAAATGATAGCGCTAAAAAATGATGGAACACTCATACCAATTGTACTCACAATCTGAATGATTAAATCAATAAGTTTTCCTTTACTTAAAGCTGAAACTATACCAAAAAATATTCCAAAAAAGACGGCAATAGATATAGCTGAAAGAGCGAGAATAAATGTATTAGGCAATGTTTCAGCAATAATTTCTGAAACCTTTTTACCTTGATTTATAAATGATGTTCTTAAATATGGATATTTTAAATTAACAGAAAAGTTTTTGAAATTAAATATTTTTACACCATTATAATTTCCGTTATCAAAATATGAATAATCTTCTTTTTTTCTTGAGTGAAATGAAATTGGTGATAGATCATTAAGATATAACAAATACTGATTAACAACTGGTTTGTCAAATCCATATTTTTTTTTTACAATTCTAAGTTGTTCAGAACTTTCGTTTTGACCTAGCATCATCTGTGCAGGATCACCAGGTAATACATTAAATAAAAAAAATATTACGGAAACAACTCCAAAAATTGTTATAAAAAAATGAAAGATTTTATCTAAAATATACTTAAACAATTAATTAAAATTTAAATTAGAAAAATCATTAAAATGTTTTTTTTGTTTAACAGTTCCTTCATGTAAAACAATGACTCCAGGGTTAGATCTAATAACAGTTTTTAATGCAGTTTCATCACAGGTGTAAAATTCAAAAAATATATCATTTGTCTTTGCAAATGCGTTACTTCTCTCGATTGGAGAGGATGTTAAACCTATTACTTTATAACCATTATTTCTTGCTTTTTTAGCAGAATTTAACATATCGTCTACAGATGATAATGAAAATTCATCCAAATTATAAGAAACATAGATGACTAATTTTTGTTCAGATAAAATTTCATCAGTTAAATTTTTGCCATTAATTTCAATGGAGAAATCATATATTTTAGGCTCATAACCCTTTTTAATTAATTTTGTTTTAACATCTACAAACTCTCCTGAAACTTTAGGGTATTCACCGTTAGTTGTAATTATTTTCTTTTCTCCGTCTACCAAAAACTCCCAACTATAATCATAAATATCCTTTGGAGCATTATCTGGAATTGACATATTGGCCATTATATTATCACCAATTTTATATGCCCTAAAATCCAGAATTGGTAAATGATTTAAAACATGATAAGTTAAATAAAAGCAAATAATAAGTGATAGGCCAATGATATATTTTTGAATCTTTAATTTAAATATTGGTTTAATTAATTCCTGAAATAAAAATAAATAAATTATCATGATAAGTAGAACGACATCCTTAGTAAATGATTCCCATGGAGTTAATTTGATTGCATCTCCAAAACATCCACAATCTGTTACCTTATTAAAATATGCTGAATACCAAGTTAAAAAAGTAAAAAATATAATCATCAAGAGCAAGCTCCATAATGTTAGTCTCTTTCTGAATCCTAAAATTAGAAATATTCCAAGTATAACTTCAAAAACGACTATGAATACTGCCATTGGAAGAGCTAAAGGAATTAAAAATTCTAAATTAAAGACTGTAGGACCAAAATATTCTTCTAATTTAAAAGAAAAACCTATGGGATCATTTAATTTAATAAGTCCTGAAAAAATAAAAAGAATGCCGACAAAATACCTAAATAAATTAACAGTTATCAAACTAATTAAAGTTAATTTGTAAGATTTAATTATTGATTTTAGCCGTTTTGGATTTGAAATTAATTTCATATTTCAAGATGTATTAATGCAAAAATTGCATAATTTATAATATCGGTATAATTAGCATCAATTCCTTCACTTACTAATGTATTACCCTGATTATCTTCGATTTGCTTAATTCTCAATAGTTTTTGCAATATTAAATCTGTCAAAGAACTTACTCTCATTTCTCTCCACGCCTCACCATAATCATGGTTTTTATTTATCATCAAATCACGGGTTTTTTTCATCATCATTTCATAAAATTCAATACACTTAACAGTATTCAAATCAGGAGTTTCAGATATTCCTTTTTCAATCTGTATTAAGGCCATTATTGAATAGTTTATTATTCCAATAAACTCATCAACTTGGCCCTCGTCTATCTTTTGAATTGAATTTTTTTGTAAACCTCTAATCCTTTGTGCTTTTATAAAAATCTGATCAGTTAAGGAAGATAATCTTAAAATTCTCCAAGCGCTACCATAGTCATGCATTTTTTTTTTGAAAAGCGTTTTACAAGTTGATGTTACATTATCATATTGCTTTAAAGTTTTTTGCATATTTAGGTGAAATTTTACGTAAATTTCGATTAAATATCTTTAACCATCAAAGAAACATCTTTAAATTTTTAAATAACTTTTTATGAATATAAATATTAATGGTAAGTTATTAGATTTTTCTGTTCCTAAAGTAATGGGTATATTAAATATAACCCCTGACTCGTTTTACGATGGAGGCAAGTATAACTCAGAAAGTAAAATAATCAATCAGTTAGAAAAAATGATTTTTTCTGGAGCTGATATAATTGATGTTGGAGGTTATAGTTCTCGTCCAGGAGCTCATAAAATCAGTATTGATGAAGAATTAAATCGGGTTATTCCAGTGATTAAATTAATCTCTAAAAAATTCCCAAAAATTATAATTTCGATTGACACTTTTAGGAGTTTAGTAGCAAAAAAAGCAATAGATTGTGGCGCCCATATAATAAATGATATTTCTGGTGGTAATTTGGACATTAATATGTTTAAAACTGTTTCCAAACTAAATGTTCCATATATTTTGATGCACATGCGTGGAAATCCATCAAATATGATGAGTAAAACTCACTACAAGAGTATCTCAAAAGAACTAATAGAATACTTTAAAGTGAGAATTTCAATGGCAAAATCGGAGGGTATTAATGATATCATTATAGATCCTGGATTTGGATTTTCAAAAACAATTGAGCAAAATTATGAACTAATGAATAATTTGCACAAATTAAAAATTTTTAAAATCCCTATAATGGTCGGGGTTTCCAGAAAATCAATGGTATACAAAACATTGAATATTTCACCTGAAATGGCGTTAAATGGATCTACAATATTACATACAATTTCGATTTTAAATGGGGCAAATATCTTAAGAGTGCATGATGTTTTGGAGGCTGTCGAGTGTGTAAAAATAATGAGCAACTTAAATAGCTAAAATTAAATAATCCTATATTTGCACTAATTATGCTTGAGCTTTTTAAAGAAATATTTTTTGAAAACCCGGAAAGATTTATAATCAATATTCTTGACATAATTATAGTCGCAATTCTGTTGTATTACACTTACAAACTATTAAAGGGCAGTGTTGCAATTAATATATTCATAGGAATTATACTATTAATTATTCTTTGGCAAATAATTACTTTTCTTGAAATGCCAATTTTACAAAATTTATTTGCTGGTCTAGGATTGGGTGGTATAGCACTAATTGTAGTTTTTCAACCCGAAATCAGAAAATTTTTGTTGATGGTCGGGTCTGCAAATATCTCTAAGAAAGGTTCACTTTTTGAAAAAATTAAATTTTTCAAAAATCAAAAATTAGAAAGAGACTTGACATATATAAATTCTGTTATTTCTGCTTGCTACAACATGAGCAAAACTAAAACCGGTGCTTTGATAGTCATAGAGAGAAGTAATAATTTAAACTTTCTTGATGATTCAGGTGATGAAATGAATATAAACGTTTCCCAACCGATTTTAGAAAGTATATTTTTTAAAAATAGTCCACTTCACGATGGTGCTATAATTATTTCCAATAATATAATTAGGGCAACTAGAGTTGTATTACCGATAAGTAATGAAACTAAAATTTCTAGTAAGTTTGGATTAAGGCATAGGGCTGCTATTAGCATAACCGAAAAAACTGATGCTATTGCTATGGTTGTTTCAGAAGAAAGAGGTGAAATCTCTTATATAAAAAACGGAGAATTCATTGAATTTAACTCCAAAGATGAGTTGTTAAGAATTTTCGAGCAGGATATCTCTTAGATAGGAAAACCAAATTTTTCTTTTTTAATCTGTGCTTCATATAATTTTTTATAAAATCCCGATTTGTTTTTTAGTAATTCATTGTGCTTCCCTACTTCAACAATTCTTCCTTTATCCATTACTATTATATTATCTGCTTTAACAATTGTACTTAATCTATGAGCTATAATAATTGAAGTCCTATTTTTCGTAATTTTTTCAATCGCTTTTTGAATAAGTAACTCTGAGTGGGTATCAATTGATGATGTTGCCTCATCTAACACTAAAATTTGCGGATTTTTAATGAACACCCTCAAAAATGAAATTAGTTGCCTTTGACCTGTTGATAATCTTGAACCCCTTTCTCCAACATTATAATTATAACCATTAGGTAATGAGCTGATAAAATTATCTATTTCAATTATTTTTGCAGCCTCTCTTATCCTTAAAAAAGAGATATTATTATTATTTAAGTTAATATTATTTAAAATAGTATCTGAAAATAAATGAACATCTTGAGAAATAAAACCTATATTTTTACGTAATGATGAAATCGAATAATCTTGAATATTAATATCATCAATACATATTGAGCCTATATCTAACTCATAAAACCTATTCAATAACTTTATAATTGTTGATTTACCAGATCCTGTAGCACCCACTATAGCATTTGTTGAACCTGGAGATATTTCTATATTGAAGTCATTTATTACATCTTGTCCGGTTTGGTAAGAAAAGGATACTTTTTCATATTTTATTTTTCCCTTTATATTGTCAGCACTCAATTTTCCTAGGTCTTTAATCGAAGATTCCGTATCCAATAATTTGAAAACTCTTTCAGCAGCAACCATACCCATTAATAGAGTGTTAAATTTATTAGCAATTTGATTCAATGGTCTAAATAGCATAGGAACCATCATAATAAAAGCTGTTAGTTCTCCTAAAGATGTAGTATTGTCTAATACTGTATTCATACCTCCATACCACACAATCAAACCAAGGGTAAGTGATGAAAAAATTTCAGCAACTGGGAAAAAAATTGAATTATACCATACTGTTTTTAGCCATGCCCGCATATGTCTTAGATTAATTTTTTTGAACTTCTCATATTCAATTTTTTCTCTTGCAAATAATTGTAGTATATTCATCCCTGTAACTCTTTCTTGAACAAAAGAATTTAAATTAGCCACTTCATTTCTTACTTCGTCAAATGCAGCTTTCATATATTTCTGAAAGATTTTGGTAGCTAATAAAATAAAAGGTAAAGAAATAAATACTATCAAACTTAGCTGCCAGTTCATGTAGATCATGACAAATGCAACAATTAACATTTTCAAAATATCACTTATTATCATGAATAGCCCCTGACCAAAAATATCAGCAATTCTTTCCATATCAGTTACTGTTCTGGTAATCAATATTCCAACAGATGATTTATCATAATACTTCATTTTTAAATTCTGAATCTTATTAAAAAGACTAACGCGAATATCCTTTACGATTGATTGACCTAAGAAGCCAGAATTAAAAATAAAAGAGTAATTACTTACAACTTCTAATAAAAGTAAAGAAATCATAATTATAATATATTCTAAAAAAAAACTGTAATCAGAAGCTGTTAAATTTTCATCAACAATTTTTTCCAAAATAATGGGTCTTAACGCTCCAAATATTGAAATTCCAAAAACTGAGATAATTGATATAATAAATATCCCTTTATAGTCTGAAATATAAACTAGAAGTCTTTTGAATAACTCAAAATTATAAACCTTACTACTTTTCATCTATAAAAATATTTGTAGGATACTTTATTTTTGTCAAAAATAATCCATGAGCTGGAACCGACGGGCCAGCATAAATTCTATTTGATTTTTTAATAATTAATTTTAATTGATTGTAAGATGTTTTAGATGTACCTACATCTAAAATTGTTCCAATAATAGATCGGACCATATTTCTTAAAAATCTATTTGCACATATTGTAAAAATTAATTCAGAATTTTTTTGCTTAAAATTAAAATCATATATAATACACTCATAATTTGAAACATCAGTTTTTGTTCTGCAAAAAGATTTAAAGTTTTTTGTTCTTTTTATGAGTTCAATTGCTTTTTGAATTTCGATAAAATTTAGTTTTTTTAAAAAATAATATTTAGTATGAGAATTGTATACATCTTTATTTCTCGTTATAAAATATTTATATTCTCTATTCAAAGCATCGAACCGTGCATGAGCATCCACTGATACTCTATAAATGCCGTTTATTACAATACTTTTATTCAGAAAAGAATTTAGTTTAAAAACAATATTATTTACGTCAAATTCTAAATCATAATCAAAATGCGCAAACATTTGGATAGCGTGTACTCCGGTATCAGTTCTTCCAGCACCAACAATTTTTAACTCTTTTTTATTTAATATAATTTGAAGCGAATTCTCAACGATTTGTTGAATTGTTATTGCATTAGGTTGGTATTGCCATCCATGAAAATTTGCACCATTGTAAGAAAGTTCAATAAAATATCTCAATCTATTTGTAAATTAGTATAGCAAATATATACTTAATAATTATTTAAAGTTGATTTGAAAAAAATTCTTATAATTTCAGACACACATGGTTACATTGATGATAAGATTTTAAATTATTGCAAGTCAGTCGATGAGGTATGGCATGCAGGTGATATTGGCAATGTTGAAGTTATCAATAAGATAAGACGGGTTAAAACTCTAAAAGGCGTATACGGAAATATTGACAACCACTTAATAAGAAATGAATTTCCTCTTGATAATATGTTTAATTGTGAAAATATCAAAGTTTGGATAACACATATTGGCGGATACCCTGGTAGTTACAGAAAAAGAATTTTAGATAGATTAAAGTCTGAAAAAATAGATTTATTAATATGTGGGCATTCTCATATTTTAAAAGTAGTAAATGATAAAAAATATGGTCTTCTTCATATAAACCCTGGAGCAATTGGAAAACATGGCTTTCATAATAAAAGAACTATGGTTCGATTTGAAATTAATGATAAAAAAATTGAAAATTTAGAAATTATTGAATTTGATAGATAATTATCTTATTCTATTTAAAGATTCAACTAATTCATTATCTTTTCTTATTGACTTTATTGCCAAGTAAATCAAATAAGTGCAAATAAGGGGATTTACAATTGCTAAATATAACAAAATCTCTAAGAATTTAGATGGCATAATTTCTGATAATCCTTCCAAGGCAAAATAAAAATAAATTAAAGAGTAAAAAGACATAAATAAACTTAAATAGAGAGAAATTTTAGAAATTAAAATTTGTTTAATTCTGGATTTGTATGAGTATATCGAAACTGTACATAAAATTGCAATTAAAGTAGGGATATAAGATGTTATATTTAAAATTAAGTCTAAAATCGGAGAATTTATAACAATGTCGTCATCTAACTTTTCTGTAAGAATTTTAAAACCAGATTGATACCATTCCAGGCCAAAAAACCAATATGTCAAATAAAAGATAATAGCCAAAAACAAATAAACTGATTGAATTCTTTGTATCATAATGTGTATATTGATTCAAATTTAATAGAATTAAAAAAAAAATTAGGTTCTTTTTAAAATAAAGTTGTATAATTGTACCGAATTAATGATTCGCTATATTAATTCCAAACTTCATAAATCATTCCTAAAATAATTGCCCTCTGGCATTTGATTAAAAAATTAAATTACAATGTTTGAAATATCAAAATTAAAAGAGAAAAAACTTTCCGAATTACAAGAAATTGCTGAAAAGCTTAAAATTTCTAAATATAAAACATTAAAAAAATTAGATTTGGTTTATAAGATTCTAGATCACCAAGCTTCAAATCCTGATGATAATGACTCTGATAAATCTGAAAAAAGAGATTCTCTAAATTCTAAATTCAAATCTAAAAAAAGAATACAAAAAAATAATCCTAAGGAAAATGTAGGCGATAATGAAAAAAAAGATGGCGTTATTAAAAGATCTCAAAATCAAAATACAGATATAAGAAATAAAAAGCTAAACACTGGACCAAATGGAAACAAAGACAATAGAAACAGATACAAAGAACCAGATTTTGAATTTGATGCAATAATTGAAAGTGAAGGTGTATTGGACATAATGCAAGATGGTTATGGTTTTTTAAGGTCTTCTGATTATCATTATCTATCATCCCCTGACGATATATACGTTTCTCAATCCCAAATCAGACTGTTTGGACTTAAAAAGGGAGATACTGTTTTGGGGAACGTAAGACCCCCAAAAGAAGGTGAAAAATATTTTCCCTTAATTCAGGTTAATAAGATTAATGGATTAGATCCAAAAATTGTTAGAGATAGAGTTTCATTTGAACACCTAACCCCGCTTTTCCCGGATGAAAAATTTAATCTTGCTGATAAAAATAATACAATTTCGACGAGAGTTATAGATTTGTTTTCTCCTATCGGTAAAGGTCAAAGAGGAATGATTGTATCTCAACCTAAAACTGGAAAAACCATGTTACTTAAAGATGTTGCTAATGCAATAGCTGCAAATCACCCAGAAGTTTATCAAATTATATTACTTATAGATGAAAGACCTGAGGAAGTTACAGATATGCAAAGAAATGTGAAGGGTGAGGTTATTGCATCCACTTTTGATAAAGAGGCTAATGAACATGTTAGAATTGCTAATATTGTGTTAGAAAAGGCTAAGAGATTGGTAGAATGCGGTTACGATGTTGTAATACTTCTTGATTCGATTACACGACTTGCTAGAGCTTATAATACAGTTCAACCAGCTTCTGGAAAAATTCTAAGTGGAGGAGTTGATGCAAATGCCCTACACAAGCCCAAGAGATTCTTTGGAGCTGCAAGAAATATTGAAAATGGGGGATCTCTTTCAATAATTGCTACAGCACTAACAGAGACCGGTTCTAAAATGGATGAGGTTATATTTGAAGAATTCAAAGGAACAGGAAATATGGAACTTCAATTGGATAGAAATATTTCTAATAGAAGAATATTTCCTGCAATTGATTTAACTTCATCTAGCACCAGAAGAGATGACTTACTTCTTGATGAAAAAACTGTTCAAAGAATGTGGGTTATGAGAAAATACCTCGCTGATATGAATCCTGTTGAAGCAATGGAATTTATAAATGACAGATTTAAACAAACTCTCAATAATGAAGAGTTTCTAATATCTATGAATGGTTAACAAATTTGATTTTTTGAAAATGATAAATTAGAATATACTAACATTTAAAAAAATAATTAACCTATATACTTTATTTGAGGATTAAATGATCTTTTATTTCTTTAAGCTAGCAAAATGTTTCGCAATATTCGACTTTAGATTTGAAGCTTTATTATCGTGAATTATATTATTCTTTGACAGTTTATCAATCATTGAAGTAATTAGAGGAAGTTCCTTTTCGGCATCTTTCTTTTTGCTTATCTCAAAGAATTTTTTCATAGCACTTCTTGCAGTCTTATGCTGATATCTGTTTCTTTGTTTTTTTACTTCGCTACT
>CESZ01000665.1_pt1 | contig 58205 bp, 51 predicted proteins | sample 531081 | NCBI WGS metagenome assembly CESZ01 (sample SAMEA2621260, study PRJEB7988) | marine metagenome | biome: marine biome (ENVO:00000447); feature: surface water layer (ENVO:00002042); material: "saline water (ENVO:00002010), including plankton (ENVO:xxxxxxxx)" | depth 5 m | reverse complement strand
CAGCACATATCGTTTGGTCTGCACCAGCATTTACCTCTGGCAATGAAAATATTGTTAAATCGAGCGAAATTATACTATCGAATCCGTCAACACTTACAAGAGTATCACTAAAAAACCCGGACGAAGAGTACGAAACACCATTCCATAAATAGCTAGCGCAGTTACTTATTATTGAAGTATCGCCGATTATTTCATTTGAAAAACTAGAATTGGCGAGGAAATTTACGGAATATGGTTTCAATTCAAATTTTGAATTATTCTCATAAAGTCTGTGATATGAAGGTAAGTCATCATAATTTAACGGGCCACCCTCTACTAGGGTGTTGGTAATCGTATTGATGTATACTTTTTTATCCGTTTCATCTGGAGCATGGAGCTCATACCAGTAGAAATCATCTCCAATGCCATTGATTCCAAAGTCTAATTCAATGACTTTTGAAACGGAAGAATTATTGACCAAAACCATTCCAACTTCGTTACCGCTGAACTTACTTGCATAACAAGAAATATCAGCATCACTTGAACTTGAAGCTATAAGCTTATCACCAAAAAAGTTATTTAAAAGATAATAAATATAATATGCTGGTCTTGGCGTATTTTCAGGAACTAAAGAAGGATTTCCAGCTCCAGATTTCGCCAGCATTCCGTGGTCTCCACCGTCATCGCTTAAGCCATTTTGAATATCCCAAATTAACGACATACCAAATTCATGTTTTATTTGCTCACAGAGTGCCTGAACAATAAAAATGGCATTAGCCATGGATATTTCTCGTTCACCAGAATTCGAATTATACTCAGTCATGGCAAGAGGGAAATACCCAGCAGGTTTTGGAGTGTATGCGGTTAACATATTATTGATATTGTCCTTATCTTCTTGAACCTCGGATAAAGAACCGAGCATTTCAGCATAGGTAACGTCATTTTCATCGGGCTTTCTTACAAAATAGTCATGAACAATTAAAAAATCGGCAATATTGTGAACCTTTTGCAATACATCTTTCGTCCAACTTCCTATATCGCAGCATGCATCAGAAGAGTCCAACGGGTAAACCACAGCTCCTAGTTTAATGGTTGGATCTGCCGACCTCATGGAATCTGCAAAAACTGCAAAAATATCTCCATACTCACTTCCATCTAAAGTGTCTCCTTGTACACTATATCCTGCCTCCCATCGTCCGTAATTTTCATTTCCAATTTCCCAATATTTTATATTGGCGCCTAAAGTAAAATTCATGTGTCTAACAAAATCGGCTGCATAACCAGCGGCAACTTCTACTCTATTAGGCGCTGTACCATAACGGGCATAACCAAAATTAACAACAACAATACCTTCACCTGAAGTAGAATCTAGCATATCCTTAAATTCGAAGGGTGATATTCGAAAACCTGTTCCAGAAATTAGATTATTTATTTCAATCTGATCATTCTCCAAAATTGCACTTGGTAAATTACCATCCCAAAAAAACCGATCAGATCCACTACCGCCAGGATACCTTAAATAAGTTGGCCCTAAATTCTTAAGATGTCTCATGAAGTCTGCCTCGTCAAGCTTATTTCCACCTAAAAAACTTGGCATATTGGTCCCAAAATGAGTTGGTAATACGTCTGAAATTTCTGTGGATGGGTCTATACTAATTACAACACTTGCAGAGCCGCTAATTACATTGGAAGGAATTGTTTGGTCTGGAATAGTGAAATTTCTTGGCTCCCAACCATCAAAAAAAGTAGTGAGAGGGGTTTGTCCAAATGAGAAAGAAGAAAAAAATAGTAGACAGAAAAATACGCTTCTCATTGGTGAATTTTAAAAATTAAAACAAACTCTTAGCATAAATTTATACCAAAAAAATGTAACAACTAAAACAACATTTATAATTTTTTGATAAAAACAAGATTTGTTTCGAATAGCGTATCACCGTAGTTTTTGAGGTTTTGACATGGAGAAACACAGTCGTAAAGAAGAAACTACGTTATATGAACCTTGCCACGTGCTTTGCAATTTGAACTGCATTTGTCGCAGCTCCTTTTCTGAGGTTGTCAGTTACAATCCAAAGATTGACTGTTTTAGCTTGCGTATCATCTCTACGAATGCGTCCGACAAAAACGTCATTCTTACCTTCGGCATGAATCGGCATCGGATAAACCTCATTGTCCGGATCATCCAAAATAACCACCCCTGGCATAGAGGCTAAAACCTTTCTCAAATCATCAATTTTATACTCATGCTCGAACTCTATATTGACAGCTTCAGAATGCCCTCCAACAACGGGTATACGAACAGCCGTAGCCGAAACATTAATGTCTGAATCTAAGATTTTTTTAGTTTCATTTGTAAGCTTCATTTCCTCTTTTGTATAGCCGTTATCTAAGAAAACATCACATTGAGGAATGCAATTTTTATCTATTTGATAAGGATAGGCCATATCGGTCTCATTATTTGAACGTTCGTTCTCCATTTGCTGAACGGCTTTAACACCCGTTCCTGTTATAGATTGATACGTTGATATTAGAACTCTTTTAACACAATACTTATCGTGCAAAGGTTTTAATACCAAAACCAGCTGAATGGTACTGCAATTTGGATTTGGTATGATTTTATCCGCTTTAGTGAGTGAATTACCATTCACCTCAGGCACGATTAATTTTTTCGTTGGATCCATTCTCCACGCCGAAGAATTGTCGATTACATAAGCTCCTATTTCTGCAAACTTTGGAGCCCATTGCAATGACAACGATCCACCAGCTGAAAAAATAGCAATGTCAGGCTTTTGCTGTAAAGCTTCATTTATACCAACAACACTGAAATCATTTCCATTAAAGTTAATCTTCGAACCAATAGATTTAGAAGAGGCAACGGGTATAAGCTTTGTTACTGGAAAGCCCTCCTCAATTAACACTTTTAACACCACTTGACCCACCATTCCGGTGGCACCTACAACTGCTACTATCATCTCTCTGTTAAATCTTTCATTGAATCACAAACTGTGGGTGTAAAATTAATATATTTGAATACAATCTAGATATGCATCTTAAAATAGCATTTGTTCTTTTATTATCGTGTCATTCAGTGCTTTCTCAAATCACTGAAGATTTCTCGGATGGAAACTTTACGAACAATCCTTCTTGGAGTGGTTCGATTTCGGATTATATAGTCAATTCGGATCTAGTACTTCAATTAAACAACTCCGTAGCCACAAGCTCATACCTGAGTATCGAAAACAATCTCAATGATTCAAATGACAATGAATGGCGGTTCTGGGTGAAACAATCCTTTTCTCCATCATCCGCTAATTTCGGGCGGCTATTCTTAACCTCGGATAATGAGGACCTCAGCAATTGCCAAAATGGATTTTACATACAGCTTGGAGAATCAGGATCAATAGATGCAATTCGACTTTTCAAAATGAGCGATGGTAATTCAACTCTTTTATGTACCGGTATTGAAGGGCAAATAGCAACTAGTTTTGAGGTCAATATTAAAATAACTCGATCAATCAACGGAGATTGGAAGCTTTTTTGTGACTTAACAGGAGGAACTAACTTCATCCTTCTTTCAACCGCGAGTGATATAAGCCCGTTAGGCAATAGTTACTCAGGAATACTGAGCACTTACACAGTAAGTAATGCCAATAAGTTTTACTATGACGATATCTATATTGGAATAGAAGAAATAGACGAAACACCTCCATCTTGCCTTGATGTTACCGTACTTTCCGCAACGGAAATTGACCTGCAGTTTAACGAACCCCTTGAACAGATATCCGCAGAAGATGTATCGAATTATGCCGTTTCTCCATCACTCAGCATTTTTCAAGCAAATCTTGACGAAAATAATTCGAGTATTGTCCATTTAAGCCTAGCAGAACCCCTGTCAAATGGTACAGAATATACGCTAAGTATTGAAGACATTGAAGATTTGGAAGGGAATTCATCTTTACCTCAGAGCTTTGACTTAAGCTTTCTTATTGGCGAAACTCCAGAAAAAGGAGATGTTATTATAACGGAGGTTTTCCCTGACCCTACTCCGTCCGTAGGACTTCCTTCGGTTGAGTTTATTGAAATATTCAATAATTCCAACAAAATATTTGATCTCTCAGAATGGAAAATCGAAGATCCATCATCAGATGGCACAATACAAGACGGTTGGCTTATGCCCAACAACTATGGAGTTCTAACAGCTACAGCAAATATTGATTCCTTTCAGTCTTCATATCCCGTCACAAGCTTTCCAAGCCTAAACAACGCCGGAGACTCTTTAAAGTTGTATAGTTCAAATGGTATTTTGCTCGACGAGGTTAATTATACTCATGATTGGTACCAAGATGAATCAAAAGCATCAGGAGGTTATACTTTAGAGAGAATTAACCTTATTGATCCTTGCTCAGATGCACTAAATTGGAGCGCCTCCAATGCCGTAAATGGAGGAACACCAGGAAATCTAAACTCTATTTTTGATAACACAGAAGACATCGAACCTCCTCAGCTATTAAATACCATCGCACTAAATCCCAATTATTTGCAAGTTGAATTTAACGAAGGAATCGATTCAAGCTCCTTAATAGATGTGGTTTTTAATACCGAACCAAGTTTAACCATTGCCAATACTTACATTGAAAGTACCTACGCAAATGGATTAATCTTCTCGTTTAACGAAAACCTAATTCCAAGTCAAACCTATACATTCTCTTTGATAAACATTAAAGACTGCTGGTTAAACCCTGCTTCGCTTAGTGGAACATTTGCACTTCCAGAACTGGCAGATCCTGGAGAACTAGTAATCAACGAAATTTTGAGTAATCCCTATACGGATGGAGAGGATTGGGTTGAGCTTTATAACAATTCAAATAAATATATTGACCTATACCAATGGAAATTTGGAAACTATCAAGATGACACCTTAAGTAATTTCGAAACGATTTCTTTTCATTATGTCGTTCCTCCTGGCGCATTTGTTGTCGTTGGAGAGGACCCACAATTCGCAATAGAAAATTACCCCAGTAATAATTCAAATGTATTTCTACAAAATGATTTACCCTCCTACGCTAATGATTCCGGATCCGTTGTTTTACTTCAAGGTCTTAACATCATGGATAAGGTTTCTTATAATGATGATTGGCATTTGAGCGTAATTGATGACCTAGATGGCGTGTCTTTAGAAAGAATAGACCCCAATGGAGATTCAAATGACGCTTTTAATTGGCATTCTGCTGCACAGGATATTGGATTTGGTACCCCAGGAATTAAAAACTCTCAATTCATTCCTGCTGTTTATTCAGGAGACTTTTCTTTCACGAATTCAACATTTTCTCCTGACAACGATGGATATGAGGATGTACTGCAGGTCAATTACGATCTTGAGAAAGAGGGCTTACTTGGTCATGTACAAATATTTGATAATATGGGAAGGCCGATAAAAGACTTATTTCAGAATCAATTATTAGGATCGACAGGAACGTTTACATGGGATGGGATGAATAATAACGGACAAAATAGTCCTATTGGGGCATACGTAATGGTTTTTGAGGCTTTTTCAACAGACGGAAGTGTATTCTTTACAAAGGTGAAAGCGTTCACATTGGCGGGTAAAATCTAAATTTACTTCCATGAATAAAATACTAGCACTTTCTTTTATTTTGCTGAGCACATTGATTTTTAGTCAAGATTATAAGATTGCACTAGGGATCAAAGGTGGATATCCTGGTTTTGGAAGCCTAAATGCAAAGTATTTTATTTCAGAAAGCTCAGCATTAGAGGCCTCCTTTGGAGGCATGTCTCGAGAAAACTATGGAAATGGTGCTTTTGTCATCATAGATTATGAAATTCAGCATAGTCTTGAATCGTCTTTTTCTTGGTATTACGGAGGTGGGGGTCTTTTGGGATTTACAACAAATGACTCTGGAACAACTAAGCTTCAGTTGGGAATCAACTCAACTATTGGGATAGAATATATGTTTGAAGAGGTTCCAATCAATTGTTCGTTAAATATGGGACCCTTAATTTTCATATACCCAGAACCAAGGTTTAATTGGGGAGGGGGCTTATCCATTCGCTATGCAATTAGATAAAAATAGAATTTCAACGGGATCCAAAAATTGGATTCGTTACTTCTTTCATTTACACAAGAAAGGAGTGCTTTCCATTGGATTCAAATTCAAGTCTGATTCATTTGGAGAAATGATTCATTATATCTTTAATAAGACAGGTATTCTTTATGGCTCAGCTTTATCAAACCTTTACACGAGTCAAAAATTTGTTTCTCATCTAACCAAAGAGGAAAAACTAAAGCTGCTCTTATTCGAAAATTTATTTTTCGTATACCAATGCAACAATTCAAAGGAGCACACCGATTATAATAACTTCCTGAATATATTAGAAGGTTTCTATAATACATTCCAAAAGAAGATATCACTATGGGATTTTGATTCTGACAAAGAAACAAGTCTCAAAATTGAGAAAATACTTAGTGAGCGTGTAAAAATAAAGTCAAATATTACCAAAGGAAATTACTGGCTAAACCAAAGTACAAATGGACTTGTGTTTGTCGATGTTTTACTTTTCTCAGACTTTCTAAAGAATCAGGAAATTGATCCAGTTAAGAACTATGACACCTTTGTTTTTAATCTTTTGTACTTCATGACCAAGGCTGCCTACAGCGATGGAAAAATTGAGGAAAAGGAAAAAAGACTACTTGGTTATTTGCTATCATCAAGTCACCTGAAAGAGGACCTCAAACAAAAATTAGCGAATTGGATTTCAGTTCCAAATGAATTAGAAGAAGAAGTTCTGTTCGAGGGATCGCAACTAGATTATAAACTAGTTTTTGAGCTTTGTGTTTTCGTTGCATGCGGAACGCATACCGTTCACCCGAGTGAGGAAAGAAATTTGAAGAAAATCGGAAAAGCACTAAACCTTAATAATTTTGAAATAGAAGAAGCATTTCTAGTGGGCAGAACTTTTGTCTTCAAGAATAAAGGTGCTCTTGCTATTTTAAACGAAGAGAAATCGTCAGGCGTATTACTCAAGGCAATACAAAAAAAGTGGCTATTAATTCTTGGAAGAAACAAAGAAAAAATTTTCAGTGAAATAAAGGAAAGCAAAGAACTCATGGATCTTATCGGAAAGTCAACTGTCAGAGACCTTAGCGCTGAAGAAAAAGATCAATTCAAAACTCAATTTTATGACATCCTAAAATCCATGCCATCCTTGGCGATATTTTTACTTCCAGGCGGCGCTATATTACTCCCAATCGTTATCAAGCTTTTTCCTGACCTGCTTCCTTCAGCATTTAAAGAAAATACCATTGATGAAAAAAAGGACGAAAAATAATAGATATGCTTGAAATAAAAAACATATATGTCGACTTTGACCGACCAATTTTAAATAACATTAGCTTTACAGCAAAACGAGGACAAATTATTGGATTGGTTGGGAAATCAGGTGCAGGAAAATCTACCTTGCTAAATATAATCTCAGGACAATTAGCACCAAAAGATGGAACACTTTATTTAAACGGAGAAGCATTGCCCAATGCCTCAAATTTACTGATCCCGGGGTTCCAAGAAATTAAACTAGTATCTCAAGATTACAATCTTGACCCCTACCATACGGTTGAAGAAAATATTCGAGAAGCAGCAATGTCACTTCCAGAAAAAGATAAGGTACGCCGAGTGGAGCAACTCATAAAACTTCTTAAGCTAGATACAATTCGAAATGTAAAGGCCAATGAAACATCAGGAGGAGAGCAACAACGATTGTCTATTGCCAGAGCCATAGCCCTAAAACCGGAGGTGCTGCTCTTGGATGAACCTTTCTCAAATTTAGACGCTCACCTGAGGGCCATGCTCTTCAAGTATATTTTAAAGCTGAGAGAAAAGGAAAACCTTACGATCATACTTGTTTCTCACGAAGGGCAGGATGTACTCGGACTATCAGATGCCATCTACTTTTTAAATAAAGGAAAGCTGAGTGCTAGAAAAACACCATTCAATGCTTACTATCAGCTTGGACATCTAAGCAATGCAATGTTGTTAGGTATTGTTAATCAAACCAAAATTGATGGAAAAAAAATAAGATTTAGGCCAGATGAATACCAAATATCATCAAAAGGAAATCTAAGCTTAAATTACGATTACACGGTATTTTTAGGTGCCCTATTCCTAAATTACTTCTTTGACGCTGAAATGGGAACAATTATTCTTTCGAGCACCGAACCTTTAAACAAAGACATCAGCATAACGATACATCGCAAGTACAAAAAGTAAATGAAAAAAACTGATTCACAATAATATATAATAAAATATAACCATCAGATTTACTTTTATAAATACTATTAGGTACTTTTATCTTAAAATGTTTCAAATGAAAGTCTCAAATATATCAATCCTTTATTTTTCAATAATTTTCTTAATTTCTAGCTGTGCTACAAATAATAGCCTACGTAAACCAGTGTTTCAAACGACAACTTACAAAGGTCAAACTGGAGAGAAAGAAGTAACGAACGCAAATAAAAACAGAGCTGAAAGGGAGAAAGCCTTATTTCTAGCCATGGAAAAAGCCGATGCCGCCCAAAGAATTGTTGAGCAGCAAAAAGCAGAAATGGCTAAAATAGATACTACTGAAAGGGTTGAAGATATCGAGTTGGCACTTGTGAAAATTTACGAAAGAACTGAAGCTATCATTGCCGAGCTAAATGAGACGTCTCCTTATTCTATGAATGGTCACAAAAGAAGCCTTGAGCTTGCTGAGGAGCTTAACAATCTTTTACAGAACTATATTGAACCGTTGAAAAAAATGATTGAATCAAATAAAGAGGTTCGAAAAATTGGTGGAGATATTAGCTTCGATGCTGGTAGTGCGGATTTAAACAAATCCGGACGAAAAGAAGTTTCCAAGTTGGTTACTTCCATGAAAGAAGATAAAGTAATGTGGGATGATTATCTCTTGGACCACAACGCAAATATTTTTAACGACTCAGTGTACAGACTTATGATTGTGATTAATGGTTATGCAGACGAGCAGGGCACGGGCAACGAAAATGAGCGCAAGAAAAAAAATAAGTTGCTCTCTGAAAAACGCGCTCAAGCAGTCTCAGATGAGCTAATGAAACAATTCAAAGCTCAAAAAACTAATGTAGAGCTTATTATTGATGTTGAGATTAATGGAAGAGGTGAAATGCTTCCTCCCGAAATAGATGCAGCACAGGCAAAAAAGAATAGTCCCGAGAGAAGAATAAGTCGGGTGAGTATGGTTCTGGGACCAAAGATTCTTTTATACAATTAAAAAGCATTACCTATAAAAATGCGGGGGGTTTTCTGAACTCAATTTTAGCATCGCTAAAAATGGCTGATGTATTTCTAATACTCAACAGAAAGCTCTTATTACCTCCAACTGGTGTCCAAAAGATAGACAATGCCCAGCAATGCATATTTCTGTTTAGCGAAAAATTCGCATTGGATAGCATCTTGTCAACAATATTAAAATTTAAATTTCCTGATAAATTCCATCTTTTCGTAAAACTCAGGTCTCCATTTACGCTTAAAGACTGGACAAATATTAGCGGGTCAGGATTTGTTTCTGATACATTTTGATTAGCTTTTATACTGTAGATGTGGGAAAGATTCATTTTCCACGGAATATCAAAAAATACCATGTGCTCCGGATGCAAGGCAAAATAATTGAAATCTGCATTCCATTGATCATTAAGATGTTCCGTTTCTTGCTTAATTTTTTCTCGGTCTTTTTTCGGTGCTAGCACAAGTGTAGTTGAAAAGTTAACGGTTAAAAATCGACCTAAACCTTGTTTATTATTGAAAGCATAATCAGATTGCGTAGTACCAGTGCTATCCCAAGAATATGGACTAAAAGTAGCGTTGGTAACAACATTTAACCAGTTTTTGGGACTAATTCGCATATTCATAGTAATATTTGACAGATTCATAGAATCCTTTAAAAAATCATAATTTCCAGCAAATGAAAGTTGATCAATGATTCGTATCTTTTTGAATCCTGTCACCGTATCCTTATTTGACTTTAGCTTGAGTTCGAATGTATTATTTAAAGCGAAAGACAGAAAAGACGATTCAGATGAATTTCCAACAGAATATAAACTGCGTTCATATGAGGAATAGCTTATTTCACTTTGGTTAACTCCAAAATTGCCCGTCACTAAGGGGTTAATTAAAGGGACATACCGGTAGCTCAATTTCGGTGTCATAATATGCCTCATCTTGGCTTGCTTTTTACCGACAAAATTGTAGTAGGAATAGAGCACCGTTGTCGCACTAAGGTTCAAATTAAACTCATGTGCCAGATCAGCTGCTGATATTGTATCGACCTGAGTTACGTTATTAATGGCATCGTATGACTTTTCTATTTTTTGAAAATTCAACTTGGTCGCATAATTTGCGCTTGGAGTTATTTTCAATACATTTTTAAAAAGCCCCCCTGTAGTTTGAATACTCATCGACTGCCTTGCGCCATACATAAACTGATCACTAATGCGATTGAAATCACCTTGACTAATGAGAGAATCGGCAAATGTGGATTTATTTTGGCCATCAAAATTATAGGCAAAACCAATACGTTCAACCATTTTTTTCCATTCTTTATTCGAACGTTTAATCAACTTTTTGAAAGGAAAAATCCTCGTCATATTAGCTGTAAGGATTGGGCTAGTCAGTGATATTGATTCTGACAAGGAATTTTGCCTCAATGAAATCTTTAATCCCATATTCAGAAGTTTACCTGGAAAGGTTTTATTCAAGTTGATATCAGAATTGAATGAATTGTTAAAATAACTCGGATTTATAGGATCTAAATTATTTTTTGTCTGATTATCTGAAATAAAATTAACGTTGGAAGAAAAAGACCAATTTGGATTAGATTTCCGTGCTTTTCGATGGGTCCAAATAATAGTGGCCTTATTATTTCTCTCATTGTCAGGAAAACCAGTTCGATACTGCTGAAAGCCCAATGACAAACGACCAGTATAGGCATACCTTTTTGCATAATCCAAGTCATTCCTCAAACCCCAACTTCCCCGGCTATATAAATTTGCATAAACAGATGTCTGAAGCCGGTCGTTTATCGGAATATAGTACCCTAAGTCTTGAAAACCAAAACCATAAACAGATCCAGGAACTATTTCAGGAAATAGAATTCCATGAGCGCGTTCCTTTTGATTTGGAATAAGCGCAAAAGGCAAACCAAAAGGAGTAGGAATACCATTGATCCATAAGTTCATGGGACCTGTGGCAATCCGTTTTTCTGGAACAATTACACCTTTAGAAAGCTGAAAATGATAATGAGGTTGATCTTGATCACAGGTAGTTAGTCTTCCTTTTAACAAATGAATCTCTTCAGTGGGTTGGCGTTTTGCCGTTCCCATCTTGAAATAAAATTCATCCTGCTGCAAGGCAAGCTCCTTAATGAATCCTTTTTTCGTATTCATATTGTAGCGCATTTCTTCACAACGCATTTTTTCTTGACCGTCCTGAAATTCGGGATACTCAATAGGAGTTCCAGCTGAATCCAAAATATATTTTGCCGTGACCTCATTTAAGTCAAGATCAACCTCAATATAGCCGGCCTTCAAAGAAACTGCACCCATATCCACCTTTGCATCTCCATATAAAAAGACAAGCTTGTTTTTTAAGTCACTATATATAGAATCTCTCGCACTATAGGTAATAACATCGTCTAAATCAGACTCATACACAATAACAGTGTCCATAGGAGTCACCTGAGCAGTAACCGTATTATCGTGTTGCATTATTAACAAAGCAAGGGGTATAAAATATAGTATGGAATGAAGTTTGCTCAATAGGAGTGCACTAAATTTGTTTATATGCAAATGGATAGGACAAAATTACCAATTTTACCAATGTATAAGGGTAACGTATTGCGAACCTTTTTATTTGTATTGCTCGTTTTTAATGGAAGTAATCCATACCTCACTCAAAACTCTATTGAAACGATCGTAATTGATGCGGGACATGGGGGTAAGGATCCCGGTTGCCATGGTAAATTTTCAAAGGAAAAACATGTATGCCTCTCGATGGCCCTAAAACTAGGTGCACTCATTGAAAAAAAATACCCTGAATTAAAAGTAATTTACACCCGTGACACCGATGTTTTCGTTGAACTTGGAGAACGTGCCAATATTGCAAACAGGGCAAAAGCTGATTTATTTATCTGTATTCATGCAAATGCTGCATCACCTGCCGCTTATGGTACAGAGACCTATGTATTAGGACTGCACCGTTCCGAATCTCAACAAAAAGTGGCCTCGAGAGAGAACGCTATTATTGAGCTTGAAGAAGATGGCGGTGCACAATACAAAAACTTCGATTTATCGCCAGATGCTATTATCGCTAAACGATTACAATTATCTGTTTTTCTAGATCACGCCATTATGTTTGCCCAGTATCTGCAGGCAGAATTTAAAAAACTCGGCCGACGCGACCGCGGAGTCAAACAAGCCGGATTTATGGTTCTATATAGAACAACAATGCCAAGTGTATTGATTGAGACAGGGTTTTTAACAAACCCAAGCGAAGAAGGTTTTATTGGAAAAGAAGCTGGTCAAAATAAAATGGCTAATGCGATGCTTGTTGCCTTTGAAAAATATAAAAGATCTATTGAAGGTAATGGTGATTCATCCTCGACGGATTCACAGAATATTAGTGAAGAAAGACCTGAAGAAATTGTTCAAGAGGTAAAGAAAACAAACGAGTCGCCTCAAAACCCGACATTTATAGAAAAAGTAATTGAATCCTCAGAAAACAACACAGGACTTATATTCAGGGTTCAAATTCTAAGCCTAAATGCGAAAATAAGCGGCGATTCTCATCGACTCAAAGGTGAGGAAAACACATATGAATACAAGCAAGGCGGTTTATATAAATATTGTACCAAAGGATTTGGAAAAGACCTAAATTTAGCCGTAGAGTACAAGGTTCAAATGCGAGAAAAAGGATTTAAAGGAGCTTTTGTGGTCGCTTTCTTGGACGGAGAACGCATTGGTATAGAAAAAGCCATTAAATTAGTAGAAAAATAAGGTTTGAAATTTCAAAAGGAAATAAAGGCAGGTTTGGTAGCCATATTCGCTATTTTAATTTTAGTGTTTGGTATTAATTTTCTTAAAGGCTATAGCTTTTTTGGGGGTGATGATGTTTATCACTCTTATTTTGAGAACTCCAATCAGTTAATGGTCTCAAGTGACGTAATCCTCAATGGTGTTGTCATTGGAAAGGTAGTAGATGTTGACATTTTTCCGGAGAACGAACCTAATCGTAGAGTAAAAATAACTTTTAATGTGCAGAATAGCACGGTCAAAATAACCAAAGGAAGTACCGTTGAAATTGGCTCTCCTGACTTCTTTACAAAAGGATTAATTCTTAAGACAAATCCTTCAAATAATAATGAATACGAAAAAGGATCTGAGATTCCAGGTATAAAATCTAGTCTAGATATTGCTTATCAGGTTAAAGAGTATGCGGATCCAATCACCCAAAAGCTTCAAAGCATGATGATTTCAGTTGACAACATGGTCAACTCCCTTTCTGCTTTTTGGGATTCAACAGCGACCTCTGAAATTGAAGGCAGTTTCAACCGTGTAAAAACGACTATAGACAAGCTAGGTAATGCCGCGGAAGAAATTGAACTATTTGTTGCTGAAGAGAAACTTCAATTCGCTCGCATCATGTCGAATGTGGAAAGTATTACGGTTAATTTAAAAAAGAGTAATTCTGCTGTAACTGAGATAATCGGAAATACAAAGAAAATATCAGATGATTTGGTTTCTGCAGATTTCAAAGGTATTATTCTAGATGCTAATACCTCTATTCAAAAGATAAATGCCGTTCTTGAAGAGGTCGAGAATGGAACTGGAACCATGAGTAAGCTACTACATGACGAATCACTATACACGGAGCTTGTAGAATCCAATAAAAAACTTCAGGACCTTGTGGAAGACCTAACCCTTCATCCGGAAAGGTATATTCACTTTTCTTTGTTGGGTTCAAAAACGAAAGGAACAACATTGAGTCCTAAAGAAGAAAGAAAGCTAAGAAAAGTTTTGGACAGTATTCAAGATTAATATGGGTTAATAAATTAAGAACTGACCTTCTGATAACGCTTTATATCTAATCATCAGTTCAAGACAACAATACGTATATTTAATCAAAAAACTAATAAATAATATGTTGTATTGATTTTTAACAATACTATGCGTGCATAATATAATAAGTTTAGCTATATTTGACTACATATAAAGATTAATGAATATAAGTATTCTATTTTTTGCCATTATTGCATCCTTAGGGGTGGCCTTTTTCTCCTATAATATTTGGAAAATAAGATACAATATAAATCTTGGACTTTCTCTTGAACGAAAAGATCAAAAGGGGAAAAGACTCAAAACCATGATACTCGTTGCTTTTGGTCAAAAAAAGATGTTTTCACGACCCATTCCAGCAATATTACATTTATGCTTATATGTGGCATTTGTCATTACTCAAGTTGAATTGTTAGAGATTTTTGCAGACGGAATACTTAACGAGCACCGTTTATTCAGATCTAGTCTAGGTGGATTTTACACTTTTGCAATTAGCTTTATAGAAATATTATCGGTCCTAGCGTTTATTGCAACAATTGCGTTTCTTGCAAGAAGGAATTTGCTGAAGCTTCCACGACTTAATATGAAAGAAATGATTGGTTGGCCAACGAAAGATGCAAACCTGATTCTAATTTTCGAGCTAATTCTATTGGTCTGTATTTTTACAATGAATGGAACAGATGAAGTCTTATTTCAAAGAGGCGCCTCGCATGTGAGCGACGGAACTTCTGGTAGCTTTGGTTTCAGCGTTTCATCATTTATCGGACCACTATTTTTTGACGGATTAAGCACACACGCTTTACATATAGCCGAAAGAATCGGTTGGTGGGGGCATCTTTTAATGGTATTGGGTTTCTTGAACTACCTCCCCTACTCTAAGCATTTTCATATTCTTTTGGCCTTTCCCAACACCTACTATTCCAATCTCGAAAAGAAAGGAAAGTTCACAAATATGGATAGCGTTACCAACGAAGTGAAGCTAATGATGGATCCGACAGCAGATCCTTATGCAGCTCCTGATCCAAATGCTCCTCCACCATCTAGATTTGGAGCAAAAGATGTAACAGATTTGACCTGGAAAAATTTAATGGACGCATATACATGCACAGAATGTGGACGATGCACATCTTCATGTCCAGCAAATATTACAGGAAAACTTCTTTCACCACGAAAAATAATGATGGATACAAGGGATCGTCTGGTGGAGGTAGGCGAAAATAAAAGGAAAAACGGAAAAGAGTTTGAAGATGGTAAATCTTTACTTGGCGACTACATAACAGAAGAAGAGTTATGGGCATGTACTTCTTGTAATGCTTGTGTTGATGAATGCCCAGTCAATATTGATCCTTTATCAATTATTGTAGATTTAAGAAGGTTTCTAGTAATGGAAGAATCAAAAATTCCAAATGAATTAACGGGTATGCTCACCAATATTGAAAACAACGGTGCGCCTTGGCAATTTTCACAAAACGACAGATTAAATTGGGCAAATGAAGAATAACAAAGAAGGTTTTAAATTAATTGATGCCAAAGAGGATGGAAAGTCAATTTCACCTGTACTTCCAGACGAAGTAAAGAACTATATGATCGATATTGATGGGACAATATGTGATGATATACCAAATGAGGAGCCTGAAAGGATGGCTACAGCAGAATTATTTGACGATGCACTTGAAACAATTAATACTTGGTTCGAAGAAGGCCATATCATTACCTTTTTTACCTCGCGAGTTGAAGACCATCGTGAAGTCACTGAACAATGGCTCAAGAAAAATGGTTTTAATTACCATGGTCTGCTAATGGGAAAACCAAGGGGAGGTAATTATCATTGGATAGACAACCATATTGTAAGAGCAACAAGATATTCAGGAAAGTTTACGAATCTCGTTGAGAAGAGTGTCAACATTCAAGTATTTAAAGAATAAAATATGAGCATGCAAGTACCGACAATGGCAGATATGATGGCCAAAGGTGAAAACCCAGATATTTTATTTTGGGTTGGTTGCTCTGGCAGCTTTGATGATCGTGCAAAAAAAATAACAAAAGCACTAGTCAAAATATTAAACAATTGTCGGGTTTCTTTTGCCGTGCTTGGTAGCGAAGAAAGTTGCACTGGCGATCCCGCCAAGCGTGCAGGTAATGAATTCACCTATCAGATGCAGGCAATGATGAATATTGAAGTGTTAAATGCATATGACATAAAAAAAATAGTTACTGCATGTCCTCATTGTTTTAATACACTCAAAAATGAATACCCCGAATTAGGTGGTGAATATGAAGTTATACACCATACCCAAATGATTCAAGACCTAATAAACACAGGGAAACTAGCACTTGAAAAGTCTGGTTCTTTCAAAGGAAAAAAAATCACTTTCCACGATCCATGTTACTTGGGTAGGGCAAATGATGTTTATGAAGCTCCGCGTGAGCTCATAGAGAAACTGGACGCTGAACTTGTGGAAATGAAAAGATGCAAAACCAAAGGTCTTTGCTGTGGAGCTGGAGGTGCACAAATGTTCAAAGAGGCAGAAAAAGGGAATAAAGAAATTAATATTGAAAGAACTGAGGACGCTATCGAGACCGCTGCAGAGGTCATTGCAACAGGCTGTCCTTTTTGTAATACAATGATGACTGACGGAATAAAAAACGCAGAAAAAGAGGAAACAGTAAAAGTTTTAGATATTGCCGAATTAATTGCCAATGCAGCAGAGCTTTAAAAGACTATTTCCAGAAATGCCTGATGAAAGTCGGGTTTGGACCTATCTGTGCAACAGAAGTTTAAACGATCAGGAAGCAAATCTAATTGAAAATCAAATCAAAACGTTTACAGGCTCTTGGAAAGCTCACCAAAAGCCACTTTGTGCGAATGGTCAGCTTTTATTCAATCAATACATCGTGTTAGTTGTTGATGAATCAATAGAACGCATTTCGGGATGCTCAATTGATTCCTCCGTACATTTTGTAAAAATGATCGAAAACCATTTGGAGGTTGATTTCTTCAATCGACTCAATGTCCTTGTTCTAAAAAACGAAACTCCAAAACTCGTTTCCTACCATGATATAGGGTCCTATAAAGGTGATTTTGTTTTCAATCCAAGAATAGAGAGCTTACATGAGCTAAGAGAAAATTGGCTAGTAGAAATTAAAGACGCACCTTATTTCTAATAGGAACTTGATGCACCACCTATTTTCTCAATGGGATGCCATGTTGTCTTAAGCTCCTGAAAGTCAGTGATAAATTGAATACCTTGTTCTTTAATCAGACTAAAATCATTTGAATAAATACGTACACGCTTCAGATTATCAACGGAAGCCAATTGAACATCAGAAACGTGTTCGTTAACCGCATCTATACTTATTCCATTAACATCCATATGAGAGGACAACGGTGACCATAATTCAGCAATAGAACCAGTTAATATATTTACAACGCCACCTGGTACATCAGATGAATTTAGCACCTCAGCCAATGTAACTGCACAGAGAGGTTTGTCTTCAGAAGCAATAATCACTGATGAATTACCTCCTGCAATAACAGGCATAAGCATTGAAACTAATCCCAATAGACCAGAAGACTGTACTGCCAAAATTCCTATTACACCCATTGGTTCATAACTCGAAAAATTAAAATGAGAAGAACTAACAGGATTTACAGAGCTAGCTACCTGATTAAATTTATCACACCAACCGGCGTAATAAACAATTCTATCTATGGAATTATCCACCTCCGTTTGCGCCTCTTTTTTAGTATAATTTTCAAGCATTAATTCTTCCACAAATTGAGCCCTTCTTCCCTCAAGCATTTCAGCGATTCTATATAACACTTGTCCACGGTTAAAGGCCGTTCTCTCCTGCCAAGAACCTTGTGCCTTTCTAGCAGCCTGAACAGCATTTCTAAGGTCTTTTCTTGAGCTTAAGCATACATTAGCAATAGGCTCTTTAGCTTTATTTAGCACCTTGTAAAACCTTCCTGATTCGCTTCTCGGAAACTTTCCGCCAATATATATCTTGTATGTCTTTAATACCTCTAAACGTTTCATATCTATTGTTATTTAAGATAAGCCCCCAATCCATGTAAACCACCTTCCCTTCCAAAACCACTTTCTTTATATCCACCAAAAGGAGATGAAGGGTCAAACTTGTTATAGGTGTTTGCCCAAACAACACCAGCTTTCAACTTTGAAGTAAGGTTGAAAATCTTGGAACCTTTATCTGTCCATACCCCGGCAGCTAGTCCATAAGGAGAGTTATTTGCTTTTTGAATTACCTCATCAACTGTTCTAAAAGTTTGAATTGTCAAAACTGGACCAAATATTTCCTCTTGCGCCAAAATACTAGACTGTGCAACATTGATAAAAAGTGTTGGACGGCAATAATACCCCTTCGATGGCAAAGTACAATCGGTTTGAAAAAATTCAGATCCCTCTTTAATACCAATATCGATGTATTTATTTATTATTTTGAGCTGCTCCTCTGAATTAATTGCACCAATATCAGTATTCTTATCAAGGGGGTTTCCGATAACGAGAGATTGCATTCTATGCTTTAGCTTTCTAATGACCTTATCTGCCACATTCTCCTGCACAAACAATCTTGAACCTGCGCAGCACACGTGACCTTGATTAAAAAATATTCCATTTATGATTCCTTCTACTGCTTGGTCAATCGGTGCATCGTCAAAAATTATATTCGCAGACTTACCACCCAATTCGAGTGTTGCCCTCTTATCTGAGCCAGCAATGGTTTTTTGAATGAGCTTACCCACCCCAGTGGAACCTGTAAAAGCTATTTTTGAAACTTTTGGATGCGACACAATTGCTGCACCCGTATCCCCGAATCCTGTTACAATATTTACTACTCCCGGAGGAATACCTGAAGCCTCAATTATTTCTGCCAATTTCAATGCAGTTAAAGAGGTAGTCTCTGCTGGCTTAAGAACAACCGTATTACCAGTAGCAAGAGCAGGTGCTATTTTCCATGCTGCCATGAGTAAGGGGAAATTCCAAGGTATAATTTGTCCAGCAACGCCAAGAGGCTCTTTGGATTGATTTGGAAATGCATACTCCAATTTATCAGCCCAACCTGCATAATAAAAGAAATGATTGCATGCCAAGGGAATATCAATATCTCGAGCTTCTCGGATCGGTTTGCCAGAATCAAGAGATTCAATTACTGCAAGCTCACGTGCTTGCTCTTGCATTAATCTAGCAATTCTAAAAATATACTTCCCTCTTTCTGCAGCACTAATTTTAGACCATACCTCTTTAAATGCCTTGTCAGCAGCTTCCACAGCTAAATTCACATCCTCTGTATTGGCTTTTGCTACATCCGCTATATGTTGCTCATCATGAGGGTTAGATGAAGAAAAATATTTCTTAGACGACGGTTTAACCCATTTTCCATTGATATACAACCCATATTTTTTCTTCAAATTTATATGACCTGTACTCTCGACAGAAGCGGCGTATTCCCAATTGTTTTTGTTTGTACTCATATTAATCCAATGTAAAATAATCAGCAGATTGATAAACGCCAGATTCAGTTTTAATAATTTGCATTAGAACATCATTGGCAAGACTACTAGCACCAAATCGAAACCATTGATTTGTCAACCAAGCTTCACCAAGAACCTCTTTTACCATAACTAAATTATGTAAGGCAAGCTTAGAATTAGAAATTCCGCCAGCAGGTTTCATACCAACCATTTTTCCAGTAGCATCATAATAATCCCTTATCGACTGAAGCATCGTATAAGTAACCTGTAATGTTGCTGCAGGTTGAATTTTACCCGTTGAAGTTTTTATAAAATCTGCACCAGCATAGATCGCTATATCGCTTGCTCGACGAACATTATCTAGTGTTATTAGCTCGCCAGTTTCTAAAATAACTTTTAACCTTGCAGTCCCACAAACCTCTTTTATCGCAGCGATTTCATCAAAAACAAACGCATGATCTCCAGCTAAAAACTTACCTCTTGAAATAACCATATCTATTTCATCCGCACCATGATCAACCGCATACTTTGTATCTGCAAGTTTAACATCCAAGGGTGCTTGACCTGAAGGAAAAGCAGTAGAAACAGAAGCTACCTTAATACCGTAAGCGCCAACAATTGATTTTGCTATGCCAACCATAGAGGGATATACGCATACTGCAGCAACTGTTGGTAAGTCAGGATGGCCGTCATGAAGATGAGCGGCTTTAAAACACATTTGTCTTACTTTACCTGGTGTATCCTTGCCCTCAAGTGTAGTCAGATCAATCATACTAAGAACCATTTTAAGCCCCTGCATTTTTGCAGTCGTTTTGATGCTTCTTGATTGAAATCTAGATACGCGTTCTTCCACACCAACCTTGTCTATAGATGGGGAAGATGGAACTTCGTGAAAACCGTATTTATCTATCATAAATTCTATTCAAATCAAAGATAAGGAAAAGAAATAGTATCATTTTTTAAAATTTCTCGTACAATAATAAGATTTTAGAATTTCAAACAAGGAATCTAAATGAAAACTAAGTACCTTTAATCAAAGAAAGTAACAACTATCATGCGTTTTTTTATCTTTTTAATGATCTTTTTATTTAGTGTTTTTTCGACCGAGAAAGCTCATGCCCAAAAATCTGATCATAACAGACATAGCATTAAGTTTGACTTCGCCCCTACTCTTGTGGGGGAATTTATGCCATATTATGAATACCTATTTCATAAAAAAATAAGTGCTGAAATAGGTTTAGGGTTTGTAACAGATAACTATCTTATGAATTTTGTGCAAGAATCAATTGGCGCTCAAACGCGACTTCAAAAAATGGGGCCTGCATTTTCACTTGCAGCACGCTATTACCCCTATAGGGCTGGAGACCTTATATACTGTGCGGCAGCTATTAAATATAGAAGATACAGAGATGCTTATCAGCAGTACTCTACAACCGGAGCTTTAGAGGAAAATATTGAGTATCACCAACGAATTATTCCAAGAATAGGGTTAGGATACCACAGATTTTTCGATCAACACTTTTTAATTGATTTATCTGTCAACATTGGCTTGGGTTTTGAAAAAGAATTCAATCAAATGAATGCAGCTCCTATTTCTAATTATTTCTTGCACTTCGGTATAGGTTGCAAACTGGCTTATGCATTTTAATTACAGCTAATTCAAGTAATGTCAAAAACGAAAACAGCATTTTTTTGTCAAAGCTGTGGCTATGAAAGCCCAAAATGGATGGGTAAATGCCCATCATGCTCTAGCTGGAATTCTTTTGTTGAAGAGATCAAACAAAAAAAGGGAAGTGCTGCACCTTTTTCTAAAAACTCAACAGACGCAAAACCTGTAGTTCTTGGGGATATTTCCCGAAATGAAAAACAGAAAAATGAACTTCAAGACAAAGAGCTAAACCGTGTTTTAGGTGGAGGTATCGTAGTAGGCTCGCTTATACTTGTCGGAGGTGATCCTGGAATAGGAAAATCAACACTAATGCTTCAGCTCGCAATCAAGGAGAACCTGAAAGTCCTATACGTTTCTGGGGAAGAAAGTGAAAATCAAATTAAAATGCGGGCAGAACGAATCGGTATTTTAAACGAACACTGTCACATCTTAACAGAAACGAATCTCGAGTCTATCCTTATACATGCAAATAACGTTCAGCCTGAAATATTAATTATTGACTCTATTCAGACATTGCACAGCAGCCAAATTGAGAGTGCTGCAGGTAGTGTATCACAAGTTAGAGAATGCACAGCCTCGCTTTTAAGATATTCCAAAGAATCTGATGTACCGACCTTTTTAATTGGTCATATTACTAAAGACGGAGGAATTGCTGGCCCAAAGGTGCTAGAGCATATGGTCGATACCGTTTTACAATTTGAAGGCGATCGAAACTATGTGTATCGACTGCTCAGAACCAGTAAAAATCGATTTGGATCTACAAATGAAATTGGCATCTATGAAATGTCGGGAACCGGTCTGCGGCCTGTAGAAAACCCATCTGAAATACTTGTGACGAATACTGATGTAGAATTAAGTGGCATTGCTATATCATCAACCATTGAAGGTGTAAGACCATTTCTAATCGAAATTCAAGCACTTGTAAGCTCAGCTGCCTACGGTACACCTCAACGCAGCTCTACCGGATTTGATGCAAAAAGACTCAATATGCTGCTCGCTGTTCTCGAAAAGAGATGTGGATTTAAGCTTGGAGCAAAAGATGTATTTTTAAACATTGCTGGTGGCATAAAGGTAGATGATCCAGGTGTTGATCTAGCCGTTACCATGGCAGTATTGTCCTCCAATGCAAACCTGCCTATACCTGCAGGTATAGCGTTTGCCGCCGAAGTTGGTCTTTCAGGGGAGATTAGACCAGTAAACCGAGTAGATCAGCGCATTGCGGAGGTCGAGAAGCTTGGTTATAAAAAAATCATAATTTCACAAAACATAAAAGGATTTGACGCCTCAAATTACAAGATTGATATTGTGCAGTGCTCTAAAATAGATCAGGTAGTGAAAGCGGTATTTTCTTAAACGCAATAAAAATGGGAAAACTCATTATTGTTCCTACCCCTATTGGTAACCTTGAAGATATTACGCTTCGAGCGATTAGGCATTTGAAAGATTGCAATTTAATCTATGCAGAAGATACACGAGTGACAAGGAGACTGTTAACGCACCTAAATATTGAGAATAGAATTTTAGCCTTTCACGCCCATAACGAACATAAAATTATAGATAAGTGTATCGCAACTATCGAGGACAATGAAACTACAGTTCTGGTTTCTGATGCCGGTACTCCAGGCATTTCAGATCCAGGATACTTACTTGTACATGAGTGTATCAAAGCAGGTATTGAGATTGAATGTCTTCCTGGACCTACAGCAATTATTCCTGCCCTAGTTGGCTCAGGGTTTTCATGTGAAAGATTTCATTTTGAAGGATTTCTACCTCATAAAAAAGGAAGAGAAACTAGAATTAAAAGTATTTCAGCGCTCACCTGTACCATTGTCTATTATGAATCTCCTCATCGCATTGTAAAAACATTAAATCAATTACAAAGTGTGCTTGGTGAGGATCGGAAAGCCTGCGTTGTGAGAGAAATCTCAAAGATTTATGAAAGTTATCATCATGGCTCATTTTCTGAACTTCATACTTATTTTACGGAAAACAAACCCAAAGGTGAACTCGTTTTGATTGTGGAAGGAAAAGCTTAACGCAGTGATTTTAGTTGTTTTTCAACCAACTCAACCTGTTTCTTTTGCGTTTCTATCTCATTCTTTTTAGCAGACTGGCTTTCTAAATTTTCTTTTATTGAACTTTTATTCTCTTCTATCTTTCTTTCAAAATCTTTGATTTCTTTTTCAAGATGTTCTTTTCGTTTTACCAAATCTTTTTGCTCTTTCTCAAGGTTATTTAATCGCTTATTCTCATCACGAACAATACCCTCAACCCAAGATTTAACTGCTTTAGAAGCGAAATCTTGAATGATTTTCTCAATCACCTTGTATTTTTCTGGATGATCCTTGCTATTCAGATACGCTCCTCCTAAATCGAAGCCAAATCTAACCGATACCAACTGATCATTGGATAAAGAACTTAAGGCATATGCATTGAAAGGCATCTTTCCAAAATCTTTTAGCTCGACCATCATTGCAACATGTTCCTTCTTCGAGACTTTATGCTTACCAAAGCCTTTAAAAAGCTTTTTGATTTTACCTTCAATAAAATCCTGTGAAACATATGGAATTTCTACAACAAGCGCATTGACATTTTGAGCAGTAGAAAAGTCTGAATTTGACTCCTTAACTTTTATAGACTGAGCAAAAGAATTAATGGAAAAAAAGAGAAATAGGATAAGATAAAGTGTCTTCATTTTTTTTACTACTAATTTAAACTTCTTTTTGAATAGTGAACTGAAAACATTCTTAAATTTGAAATATGCGTTTCGAAAATGTTATTGGGCAAAATGATTTGAAAAAAAAGCTTCTTAGAGAAGTTGAAAATCAAAAAATCAGTCATGCGCAAATGTTTTTGGGCGACCCAGGATTTGGTGCTCTGCCTTTGGCCTTGGCTTTTGCCCAATATATTTTATGTGAAGAAAAGCAAGAAAATGATAGTTGTGGTGTCTGTACGACCTGCAGACAAGTGGAGAAATTACAACATCCTGATTTACACTTCAGCTTTCCCACAGTTCAATCGATTAGTAAAGTTTCCAATGGTCTATTGCCTGATTGGAGATCGCAAATTCAAGAATCGCCATACTTTTCATCTTTTGATTGGATCAAAAAGATAGATCCAAAAGAGGACAAAACGAAACCTATCATATCAGTTTTTGAAAGTGAAGACATTCAAAAAAAACTCAGGCTCAAGTCTTATCAAGGTGGCTACAAGATATTAATCATGTGGTTGCCAGAAACGATGAATCTGCAATGTGCTAACAAAATCTTGAAGATTCTTGAAGAGCCTCCGGAAAAAACATTATTCCTGCTTGTTTCTGCCGATGCGGACGCGCTTATAGATACAATTCGATCAAGGTGTCAAATACTTCAACTTCATCGTATAGAAAGAAAACTCATTCAAACGCATCTGAAAAAGACATTCAATATAGATGAACAAAAATGCAAATCTATAACCTCTTTTTCTGAAGGGAATTTACTCAAAGCCTATGAAATAGCTAAATCCAGTGATGATGACGAAGAACTCAAAGATGCATTTATTGACATGATGCGTTCTAGCTATAAAAAGAATGTGATTGAAATGATGAATTGGTCTGATTCCATGGCTAAAAAAGGTAGGGAACGTCAAAAAATATTTCTGAACTATACACTTCACATGCTCAGACAATGTATTGTCAAGAATTATATGGGCGAAAGACTTGTTCAGGTCTCAAAAGAAGAAGAAGCATTTATAGAACGATTTTCGCCCTTTGTTTCAGGCAAAAATATCAGAGAATTCATGAAAGCATTTGATGAAGCATATTACCAGCTCGAAAGGAATGCGAATTCCAAGATTCTATTTACCTTACTTTGCTTTCAATCAATGCGCTTCCTTCATAAGTAGAGATTGATTTAAATTGTATAATTTTAACCTATAATATGAGTTGTAATTCGTGTAGTAGTGGTGGGGGGAAGCCTAATGGTTGTCGTACAAATGGCACGTGTAGCACCAGCGGTTGCAATAAACTAGAAGTATATGATTGGCTAGCTAATATCGATCTCCCGGGAGGACAGCAAACCTACGATATACTTGAAGTACGATTTAAAAACTCAAGAAAAGATTTCTACCGAAATGAACAAAAAATCAATATTCAGGTTGGAGATATTGTTGTGGTCGATGCTGCATCAGGATTTGATGTAGGTATTGTTTCTGTAGCGGGAGAATTGGCGCGAATCCAGGTGCGAAAAAAGAAAAAAGACTTCAAGCCATTAGAGGCTAGAAAAGTAATTCGTATTGCAAATCAAAAAGACATAGACCTTTGGATTAAAGCACGTTCGAACGAAAAAGAACTAATGTATAAAGCGAGAACATTAGCGTTAAATATAGGGCTCGAAATGAAAATTTCAGATGTTGAATATCAAGGCGACATGTCCAAAGCCATATTCTATTACACTGCCGAGGGACGTGTGGATTTCAGACAGCTTATAAAAGATATGGCAAGCGAATTTAGAATGCGCATAGAAATGAAGCAGATTGGCGCAAGACAAGAATCATCTCGTTTAGGAGGAATAGGATCTTGTGGTCGGGAATTATGCTGCTCAACATGGCTTACGGATTTTAGAAGTGTTTCGACATCTGCGGCGCGATACCAGCAATTATCATTGAATCCTCAAAAACTTGCCGGACAATGTGGAAAGCTAAAATGTTGCCTAAACTTCGAACTAGACGCCTACCTTGAAGGGCTTAAAAGCTTTCCTAGAACAGATGTACGTTTGAAAACACAAAAGGGAGATGCCTATCATGTAAAGACAGATGTTTTTAAGGGTACTATGTGGTATGGATTTCGTGGAGAAAGTGAACTATACCCGCTTACATCAGCACGGGTAAAAGAAATTATCGAATCAAACAAAAAAGGCAAAAAACCGAGCGATTTAAAAGATTATCAAATCAAAGAAGCGGCGATTGTTGAAGATACTGGTTATTCAAATTTAGATGGGCAAGATAGTGTCAGTCGATTTGAAAAAAGCTTTAAGAAAAACAATCGGAAAAATTCACGAAGAAAGAAAAGACCTAATAAAAAAAAAGAATAGATGAAAGCCTTTTATAGCTTTATGCTCTGTTTCTGTCTGTTTATGATGTTTTCTTGTGGAGAGCAACCCTATTTCATGGATACATATAAGTTTGAAAATGAAAAATGGCTGGAAGATACCACTCCGGTTTTTAATGTTGATTTCAATGGAGACTCTACCTCATACGATGTTATTTTTACATTCCGCACGTCAACAAATTACGAGTTTAATAACTTATGGCTCTACATGAGTACATCAGGCCCGATATGTGATGATATGAGTGGGAAATCAGGGTTTCTTGGACGAAAACCAAAAGAGCTTAAAATCGCGAAAAAAAATGGTGAGTGGATTGGGCAAAAATCGGGAACTTTTATTGAAAATAAATTATATTACATCCGAAGTAAATTCTGCAAAGGGAGTTACGCTTTTAAATTAGAGCAAGGCGTTACGATGGAGGAGCTTGCAGCAATCCACGATGTAACCATCGAAGTATTGCCAACAAACTGGGAAAAATGAGATTTCGAAAGCTATCTAAAATAGAGCTTGAGGCATTGTCCGAAGAGCTGATTCAATTTCTAGTTGTGCAGGGTATTGATGATGATCTGTGGAGGGACATAAACAAAAAATCCCCTCAAAAAGCAGAAGAGTTAGTTGCTCTTTTCAGCGATACAGTTCTCCAAAAAGTATATGCAAAAGTCCAATACCTCAGTTTTGTTTCCGAACAGGTATTTTCAATTTTCAAAATTAACGGTGAAGAAATGGAGGCTATTGTCGTTAAAAACAAATCAAAAACATTAGCTTTTAAAGACCTCAAAAGCGTATTGGAACGTACATCAAAAAATACCAATAACTATGAATTACTGTCTGCCAAACGTTCTTTGGGAGATAAAATTTTAGATGAAATTCATGCTTTAACTGAAAAAGGTTGTCTCGTTGCTGATGAAGAACTATGGCAATATTTCAATCAATTCCATAAAAACCATAGCAATAAAGCATCTTTTTAGGAGAATTTTCGTTTTTAAAGTATATTTACCCATCATTTATCAAATTTAGAATAATGAGAATGCTTAAACCTTTTACCCTTTTATTATTTGTAGGTCTGATTTTTTCTTCATGTATTGAGCATGAAGTAATCCCTGCTCCAGAGACTACTGTTGACTTAAATGCAGCATTTATAGGTTTTGTAAATGGAACGCAAGTCGAATTCACCCAGAATGTTAATGGATACGGAGCTGTTGCTATTAACGCAGAGGATATTAATCCCTCCCCAACTCCGTCACATATGACCTACGGATCTAAAATTAAATCCATTTATAATGATCAAGCGATTCGGGTTAAGTTTGGAACACTAGATTGGGATGTTTCTCAAAACTCTTACCCGACTGTTTCTATGTTTAACGATTGGTTAAATACCTGGTCTAATACTCCGGTATCATTCTCCGATCAAGGTTTGAGTGGAATGGAAATAGAATACACAGACAACCTTGGCGTATCATGGGTTTCAAGAGAAAGTGATTTAGGTCAAACCGGAACTTTCGTCATTAAAAAGCAAGAATCAGATAACACTGGTGATTATTCATTGTTCGAGTGTACATTTAGTTGTCTAGTGTGGAGAATAAATCCTCAAACCAACCTAGATGAGTCTCTTAATATTGAAAACGGTAAAATAACTTCTTGGTTTAAGAAATAGAATCCCTATCTTGTTTCTATGAGTGACACACTCAAAATAGCAATTATTGGAGATTACAATTTCACGTATAATGCTCACCATGCAACAAATTTATCCCTTGACCATTCGGCAGAATTTCTAGAATTAGAACCCAATTATTATTGGATCAAAATCAGTGATGCTCTCAAGCATAAAGCCGCATACTTCGACCAATATGATGGTATCTGGATTGCACCTGGACCAATTGAAAATCCATTCTACCTCTCAGGAATCTTCAAAAAGTTAATTGAAAACAAAATACCAGTGCTTATTACCGGGGAGGGATTCAAACTATTTTTAGAATACCTCATTACTTTTCATCAGCTTACCTCCTATCAAGAAAAACTTATCTCTGAAAACCTCGTTGCCGGAAATAGCTTTGAAAGGCTTACTATTTATCCAAAAAGTAAAGCCTTCAAAAAACTCTACGAAAACTTTTCAAATATAGAGCTCACCTCTTCAAGATATAGTATTTACCCGCAGCTCACCGAACAACTTAAAAGTAATTATATAGATATAGAGGCTACCAACCAATTTGATGATTTGGAAATAATAAGTTTAAAAGACCATATGTTTTTTATCAGCTGTGCATTTTGCCCACAGATCTCTTCAACAAGAGATATTCCCCATCCCATAATTTACACCTTTCTTAAGATGGCTGTTAAGAAAAGAAATCAAACCTGAATAAATTCATTTGACTTCGTATAGTAGAGCATCGGGATGATTTTTTGATTAAAAATGTCTTCAAGATTCTTTTTGTAATTGCGTACCTGTTTTTCATGCTTTAACTCTTTTTTACCTGTCTTAAAGTCGAGTACTATAATATCATTTGCCCTAATCATTACTTTATCCGGTATAAAAAGTTTTCCTGAAGGCAATAATATTGAGCGCTCATTTAAGACTTTATGTATTCCATCAAAAAGACCAATAGCTCCGCCATTTTCAAAAAACACTTGTGCGGTTGCTTCTATTTTTTTGCGCAGTGAACTATCCACAATACCCTGCTTAATGAGTATATCAAGTGTCTCGTGAATCTGACTCGCATCGTCAATTGCTCCCATGAGTGCATGAAAATAAATCCCAAACAACCTCTCCTCTTGAGAAGCATAATGTTCTTTTTGAACCTTTCGAAAAGCTATTTGAAATTTTGAGGTCTCGTTTACAACTTCTTTTGGAACATAAAAGGCGCCATTACCGCTATACGCATTGATCTTTTTCTGCCTAGTACCGGACTCATAAAGAATTGAATCCTCATTTTCTTTAATAGAAAATGTTGTCACCATATTTTGATGGAAAAGATGCCCTAAATTGGAACTACGCTCGAAACGATTAAACAAATACAACCGACGTTCTGGTCTAGTTAATCCAACATAAAGCAAATTTAATTTATCCAATAAGATTAAATTTTCTTCTTCAATGGCCTTGCGATGAATCTCATCCAAGACATTATTTTTACTTAAAGATGTATAAAGTACTTTGCCATCTGCCTCCACAAAGAACTTCGCTTCATTATGAATGCTTAGACTAAAATCAACTTTTGGAATAATCACCACCGGGAATTCTAAACCTTTTGATTTATGAATAGTCATTATCTGAACTGCATCTTTACTCTCAGCCATTTTTAGCGCAAATTTTGACTTGTTCTCCTCGTAATATTCAATGAACTTAGATAAATCCGACTGTCTGTTACATTGGAATTGAAAAACTAAATCAGAAAACTGATGCAAATAGGGATTAGAAACTTCCTTCCATCCCATTATGCGTATAAAATCTTGAACAAGTTGAACCAGATTTTCAAAAGGTCTAAAAAATATTTTTGCACCGCCGAAATAATCTTTCAAAAATAATGCATCATCAAAAACTTTAATTTGCTTTCCTTGGCTCGTCGTTAAATCAACGATGTATGAAAAATACGGATCCTTCATTGATGCATTCATTCTAAAATAAAGCTCAGCAAATTGCCTTTTCATATTGTCCACATTAGGCTTCATTCGCCATTTAAGATAGGCGATGAGCAAACGAACTTCCATATTTCTAGAAATCAACAAAGACTCCTGTGAAAAAACAGTAATACCTCTTTTCGTTAGCTGATTCGCAATCTGAACTCCTAATGCATTTTTATCTGTCAAAATACATATGTCTCCCAAATCAAATTCATCATCCAAACATTGACCAATAATAGCCTCAATTTCATCAATCATTTCAACGGGATCAGGTTTTCTTTTTTCAGAAATAACCTTTACAAAACCTAGTTTATTTGATACAGGGTTCTGCGCCACAGCATCATAGAATCCCTCAAAAAAAGGTGGGAGTTTAGTTGAAAAACACTGAAAAAACTCATTGTTAAAATGAACAATCTCACTAGAAGAACGATAATTCATTTCCAGAGGCTTCTTTATTCCCAATTTTGCGAAATAAGCAGAATGCTCAGCTATTTTAGGATCTCCCTCAGGATTATAGACCGCGGGCAGTTCGACAAACTGTTCAGCTAAACCATTGTTAAATCTATAAATTGATTGTTTTGGGTCGCCAACAATCAAGTTTTGTTTTCCATTTGACAAAGACTCGCGCAATAAAGGCAAAAGATTGAGCCATTGTAGCCTTGAGGTATCCTGAAATTCATCTAATAAAAAATGCTCGTATCGTGTACCAAATCGTTCATAAATATATGGTGCATCTTCTTTCTGAACTAGGGTGCCAATTAGCTCGTTGAATTCTGAAATTCGAATGACTTTTGTTTTTATACGAAGCTCCTTTAAAGCCTCAGAAATATATTTAAGCAGTGCCATATTGTAAAAATTTCCCTTATATCGCGAAAGCATCATGTGTCGCTGAGCATTTTCCTCGTAACAAGCATTCAATCTCAGAAGAAGCTGCTTCAATTCTTTGGTAAACGCCATACTGTCTCCTGGTTCAGCACAATACTTTAAAAAAGTTTTTGTAAGCAGAGAATTATCTCTATTAAAATTGGGGAACTTAGGGAAGGAGGTGATTTTATTTAGTGACTTTAAGGTATTTGTTTTACCTGGCAGGTCATTAGGATCTATATTGAAATGCCCTAAATAATCAATGAGTTCTTTTTGAATATTGGCAAATGAATCCTCAATTTGTTTTAGCTCCAGAAAAATAAGACTGAAATCTTTTTCATCAAAGGAAAGAGTTTGAAGCAGCTCAATAAAGAATCGATTCTTCTCATTGTTAAGAGAAGATGCAAAAGACAATAAGTGCCTTTTAAAGTTCCACTGACCTCCATCTTTAAAATTTGATTTCGCATAGTTTTTTACAAGCTTTGTAAGCGCAATATTTTCTTCCAATCCAATATTGCTCAATAACAATTCCAGGACCTCATCTAAAACCTCTTTTTCATTTAGTGAAATTTCAAATTCAGCAGGTAGATTCAAATCATTGGAAAACGACTTGATTAACCTCAAATTGAACTTATCTATTGTAGATACATTAAAATGTTCATACCCATGAAGAATGGCTTTGAGTGATTTTGAAGCTCTTTTTTTGATTTCAGCTTCCTTTAGACCCAAAATCTTCTGTAATTCTATAATAATAGATCCAGTTTTGGCATCACCCTCCGCTGCATTGTATTTTGCGATACTGAACAAAGCATCAATAATCCTTGTTTTCATTTCAGTAGACGCCTTGTTTGTAAAAGTTATTGCAACAATACTCTTGTATTTATTTGATCCTTCTGGCGCTAGTAATATACTGAGGTATTCTAAAACAAGCTGGAAAGTTTTACCGCTTCCTGCCGAGGCATTGAGCACACACAATGGAAATGTATTTCTGTCAATTGATGCAAGCATTTTCTGGTATAGATTCTGTAGGCTTAAAAATAGGAAAATCCGATAATTTTAGCTTAATTTTGATAAGTATGATGCGATTTATTTATTTGTTTTTCTGTTTTTGCTTTCTATTTGTCTCTTGTAATAAAGAAGGCTGTACTGACGAAAATGCAGAAAACTACAATGCTAGCGCCAATCAAGATGATGGAAGCTGCGAATATGCCCCGAATGATTCCATCAAAATTAAAATAACACCGAACTATAATGGTTTAGATTTTCAGTTAGACTCAATCTATACAACAAATGAAGGATACAATGTGAAGTTTACGAAAATCAACTTCTTTGTAAGTCAGATTAGTCATCAACAAGACACAATAAATGCATCCTACCTTTTTGACTTAAGAGAAAAAGGAACGCATTTAATGGCGGCACAAGCAGATTACAATATGTTCCCATCTATTCAGGGTATTATAGGTGTAGACTCATCAAACAACCATAGCGATCCATCAGGATTCGAGCTCCAAAATGACTTAAACATTGAGAACGCAGGCACCATGCATTGGAGCTGGAATACAGGTTATATTTTTATAAATTTAGAAGGAAAGGTCGATACCTTGGCATCCGGAACTTTTAATCACAATTTCAGCTTCCATGTCGGAACCGATAATTTTAGTCAAGAATTTTCATTTAATAATATTCTATGGGAACAAACTGGTGAAAATGAACACACTTTTCATTTAAATTTAGACCTATCAGTCTTTCTAAATCATCAAGGAAATAATATTGATTTAAAAGATGAGTTTTTAACCCATAGCAATAGTGGACAGCAGGCTCTTACAGAAAAAGTTGTTTTGAATTTTTTAAACGCATTAACGGTGCCCTAATGACAAAAGCTGCTTTTTTCATTGTTGTAATTTTACTGTTGACATCTTGTCGCAAAGAAAAGGTTTCATTTATCCCAACACCTTATACGATAGAAATCCCATCACATTTTCCGCAAATGAATATTCCAGAGGACAATCCCATGACGGAAGAAGGAGTTGAATTGGGAAGATTTTTATTTTATGAAACAAAGCTAAGTGGGGATAATACGATGAGTTGCGCAAGCTGCCATCAATTAAGTCATTCATTCGCGGACAATGTTTCTTTACCACTAGGAATACAGGGCATCGCTGGGACAAGAAACTCTATGCCACTATTTAATTTGGGATGGGATGATTTCTTTACATGGGATGGGCGTAAAATAACACTAGAAGACCAAATTCTTGAACCCGTTCCAAATCCAATTGAAATGCATTTGAAATGGACGGATGCAGTTGCGAAATTGCAGCTAGATGTTGCCTACAGAAATAAGTTTTTTAGGGCTTTTGGAGAGGAGGGTATTGACTCTATTAAGGTTGCGAAATCAATCGCCCAGTTTATTCGAACAATTATCTCGGCAAATTCTACTTTTGATGTGATGTACAAATATGAAAATGGACTACCTTTATCGGCCTCAGAAAACTCAGTTATAGGCAATATTGAGGCTGAGGTGTGGGCAGGCTATGACCTTTTTAAAAGTTTAAATGGTGCAGACTGTTTTCATTGCCATAACGGCCCATTAATGCGTGTTAAAAAGTTCAGCAACAATGGTTTGGATATAGAATTCAGCGACCAGGGAAGAGCATTGGTCACCCAAAACCCAGACGATGAGGGGAAGTTCAAGGTCCCTTCGCTGAGGAATTTATCCGCAACTGGGCCTTACATGCATGACGGGAGATTTAATAGCCTAGAGGAAGTCATCGAGCATTACTCAACAGGTATTCAGCAAAGTGAAACATTAGACCCCTTGATTGAGTTTGCCAATCAAGGTGGAGTTCAACTTGATGAACTAGAAAAACAATGGCTAAAGAAATTCTTACTTTCCCTTAACGATACTACTTACATTAATAATCCTAAATTTAAGGATCCATTTAATTAACTATGGCAACTACATCACGACATTTAACAACAGAAGAGAAAGCGCTAAAAATAAATTTACAACCTGATATTTATGGTTGCTTTGCCGAAATAGGTGCAGGACAAGAGGTTGCAGCAAACTTCTTCAAGGCAGGTGGAAGCTCAGGAACAATAGCATTTAGTCACTCAGCATACGACATGAAGGTTTCAGATTCTATGTATGGAGAAACCAAAAGATATGTTTGCGAAGAACGCTTACAGATAATGTTGGATACAGAATTTTCTAACCTTAAAAAAACACTGCCAAATAAATACAAAGAATCCAAATTCTTTGCTTTTTGCAATACAGTAGAATCTTTAAATTATCATAAAACAAATCAAGGTAAAGGATGGATTGGTATTCGATTTCAGCTGGAACCAGAAACAGAACCTAATACGGTAGTTCTTCATGTTAAAATGCATGACAATAGCCATAAAGGGCAGCAAGAAGCGCTCGGTATATTAGGTGTTAACTTAATTCATTCATGCTACCATAAAAACAATGATATTGATGAGTTCCTTGATGGTTTAACCAGACGGATCCCAAGAGATCGCATTGAAATTGATATGCTGAGCCTTACAGGCCCCGACTTTAGTAATATAGACAATCGTGTCATTGCACTAAATTTAGTCAAACGTGGAATCACTGACGCGACGATGTTTGACCTCTCGCAAAATGTCTTACAACCAACTAATGCACTCTATAAAAAAAATATTTTACTCACAAGAGGAAGATTTAGACCTGTAACGAAGGTGCATATTGACATGATTGAAAACGGTCGTAAAGCTTTTTCTAAAGAAAAGGATGTTAACGAGGATAATGTTGCCGTTATTTTTGAATTAACCTTAAAAGATTTGACTGCAGATGGTAAAATTTCTGTTCAAGACTTTTTAGACCGAGCCGATTTATTAAGTTCACTGGGTTATACTGTGATGGTTTCAAATTATTTGAAACATTACAAAATGGTTGAGTATCTCGCACCGATATCCAGGGGTAATCTTATTGGCGTCATACTTGGGGTTTATAATCTCAATACCATTTTTGATGAGCGCTACTATGAAAACCTCCCAGGAGGTTTACTTGAAGCCTTCGGTAGAGGTTTCGGTCCAAACATGAAGCTATACGTCTACCCGGCTTTAAATGTTGAAGATGGAGAGATTTATCACCTCGACAATATAGAAATAGCGGATAATCTAAAAGGACTATTGAGTTATATGCGAGAGAATGATAAAATGAAACCTATTCTTGAATTTGACCCAAAACTTTTGCACATTATGTCTGATGATGTGCTTTCGAAAATTAGAGCTGGGGCATCAAGTTGGGAAGAAGATGTTCCAAAGTCTGTAGCCAAAGCCATTAAAGCCTTTGAACTTTTCGGTTACCATAAAAAAGAGGTAAAAGTATAATGCCACATATTAAAAATGCACTTCTTCGTTTCAGAATTATTGATAAAATGATTCGAAATAAATATAAATCATATCCATCAAAAAAAGAACTAAGAGAAGCCTGTGAGGAATCTTTATATGGTTCCATTGATGGTCTTCATATTTGTAATAGTACAATTGAAAAAGATCTCTTTAATATGAAAATGGAGCACGATGCACCAATAAAGTATAGCAAAAAAAATGGCGGCTATTATTATGAAGATCCTTCTTACAGCATTAATGACATTCCGCTAAGCGAAGATGAATTGAGCTCTATAAAATATGCTGTGGACACGCTACATCAATTTAAAGAAACACCGTTTTTCAAGGAGTTTGGAAATGCCATAGACAAAATTGTCGATCGAATCTCAGTAGGCAGTGCACAAAATGAAATGTCTAAGTATATAAAATTCGAAGCAGCCAATTCGATAGGAGGAAATGAATTTTTACCAATGCTTCTAGAAGCCATTCAGCGTAAAAAGAAAGTATGGTTTATATATACTAGTTTTATAAAGGGACAGGGAAAGCCGAGAAAAGTTTCTCCCTTGTTCTTGAAAGAATACAGAAACAGGTGGTATTTGATTTCATACGATCCGAGTCAAAATGACATCAGAACCTATGCATTAGACCGTATAGAAGACCCAAAAATATTGGAAGATGAACAAATTAAACCTAAAGATTTTGATGCTGATACCTATTTTCAAAATGCAATGGGAATTACAAGCTACAAAGGCGAAGCCAAAAAAATCATCTTGAAAGCAGATGAAATTGCTTCAAGATATATCAAGAGTCAGCCAATACACCATTCTCAAGAGGTGCTCGAAGAGACAGAAAACGGAACCTCTTTTGAATTTAAACTTTTACTCTCTGAAGAATTAATTCGGACGCTACTAAGCTACGGCGGTGAAATAGAAATCATAGAACCTTTAGAACTAAAAAGCGCATTAACAGAGCGCATATTGGCAATGACGAAGCGCTACAATTTATAAAATAAGAAGCAAGTAATTGTTAATTTTACAGCACTAGAAATATTCGTATGGAAATTAAAATAGAACAACGAGATGGCATCTGTCTTATCACATTGAATAGGCCAAAAGTATACAACTCGTTTAACAAACCAATGGCAATGGCGCTTCAGCAGACACTTGACGCTTGCGCAAAAGATAAAAATGTTCGTGCGATCGTTCTGAAAGGAGAAGGGAAAGCTTTTTGTGCTGGACAGGACCTCGCTGAGGTCACAGATCCGGAGGGTCCTGAACTGAAAAGTATTGTTGGCGAGCATTATAACCCTATTATTTCTAGAATACGCTCCATAGAAAAGCCCGTCATTGCGGCTGTTAATGGCGTTGCAGCAGGTGCAGGAGCAAATATAGCCTTGGCATGTGATATTGTTTTTGCAAAAAAAAGTGCCTCGTTCATTCAAGCATTTTCTAAAATTGGCCTTATTCCAGATTCTGGTGGCACCTATTTCCTGCCGAGAATCATTGGTTTTCAAAAAGCGATGGCATTAATGATGACAGGAGATAAAGTTTCGGCCGAGGACGCTGAAGAAATGAAAATGATCTACAAAGCCATAAATGACGAAGATTTTGATGAAACTGTCATGACTTTTGCAGAAAAGCTATCAAAAATGCCAACAAGAGCATTAGGACTAACAAAAAAGGCTGTCAATTCAAGCTACAATAATACGATGCAGCAGCAACTAGATCTCGAAGAAAATTTACAAAATGAAGCCGGTCAAACCGATGACTTTAGCGAAGGTGTGCAGGCATTTTTAGATAAAAGAACACCAAAATTTACAGGAAAATGATTGAAACAGTAGGGGTCGTTGGCGCAGGAACGATGGGTATTGGAATTGCGCAAATTGCAGCTCAAAATGAGCACCAAGTTATTATATATGACCATAGTGAGGCCCAACTCGAGAAAGCTAAATTAGGCCTTGAAAAAGTACTCAACCGACTCGTTGAAAAAGAAAGAATTACAGATAACGAGAGAAAAAAAATTATAGATAGGATGGTTTTTACTCCTAAGATGAGTGAACTTTGGCCTTGTGGATTGGTAATTGAAGCTATTGTAGAGTCTATCGAAATCAAGCATCAAGTATTTCAATCACTCGAAAATATTGTGTCAGAGCATTGCATTTTAGCTACAAACACCTCCTCTTTATCCATTGCATCAATTGGTGCCTCACTAAAAATAGCTGAACGCATTATTGGCATTCATTTCTTTAATCCTGCACCGCTCATGCCCTTGGTAGAAATAATACCCTCTATTCAAACAGGAGAAAAGACTACTACTGTATGTAAAAACCTAATTTCTAGCTGGGGAAAAACGGTCGTATTATGCAAGGATACACCAGGCTTTATTGTCAATCGGGTAGCGCGCCCTTTTTACGGAGAGGCACTTCGTATATATGAAGAAGGAATGGCTGATTTTTCCACTATTGATTGGGCACTAACAGAGATCGGAGGATTCAGAATGGGACCATTTACATTGATGGATTATATCGGAAATGATGTAAACTTTGCCGTTACCGAATCTGTATTCAAAGCATTCTTTTATGACCCAAGGTTCAAACCCTCGTTTACCCAAAAACGATATGCTGAAGCAGGATATTTTGGTAGAAAATCAGGAAGGGGTTATTACGATTATGATGACGTCAAACTAAATCCGAAACCTCAAACCGATAAAGCATTAGGTGAAAAAATTTTAAACCGTATACTATGCCTGCTCATCAATGAAGCGATTGATGCCGTTTTCATGGGTGTAGCAACGTCAAAAGATGTTGACTTAGCAATGACTAAAGGGGTAAACTACCCAAAAGGATTACTGAAATGGGGAGATGAAATCGGACTAGATAAAATCCTCAAGCAGCTTCAAAACCTATTTGATTATTATGGCGAAGACCGCTACCGACCTAATCCTCTTTTACGTCAAATGGTCAAAGAAAATAAGCAGTTTTACGAATAAGATTTTCATCTGATTTTAGTACATTTGCAACTTAATAATTTACACCATGGCTTACTTATTTACTTCTGAGTCTGTTTCTGAAGGACATCCAGATAAGGTAGCGGATCAGATATCTGATGCCCTCATTGATAACTTTCTTGCTTTTGATCCTGAATCCAAAGTTGCATGCGAAACATTGGTTACAACAGGTCAAGTTGTTTTGGCGGGAGAAGTGAAATCGCACACCTATCTCGATGTTCAAAAAATCGCCAGAGATGTCATCAACAAAATAGGTTACACCAAAAGTGAGTACATGTTTGATGGAAACTCTTGTGGTGTATTTTCTGCTATACATGAACAATCCTCAGATATAAACCAAGGTGTTGAACGAGAAGTTAAAGAAGAGCAAGGAGCTGGTGACCAAGGAATGATGTTCGGTTATGCAACAAATGAAACAGAAAGTTTTATGCCGCTTCCATTGGAAATTTCGCACCTCTTATTAAAAGAGCTTGCAGCACTCCGCAGAGAAAATAAAGAAATAACCTATTTAAGACCTGATTCTAAGTCTCAAGTCACAATTGAGTATTCTGATGATAATAAGCCTATTCGTATTGACGCTATCGTATTATCCACGCAACACGATGATTTTTCGGGCGAAGCTGAAATGCTTGAAAAAATTAAAACAGATGTTGTTGAGATATTGATTCCCCGTGTAAAAGCTCTACTCCCAACCGAAACACAAGCCCTTTTCACAGACGATATAATTTATCATGTCAATCCAACTGGAGTTTTTGTTATTGGAGGACCTCACGGAGACACAGGTCTTACAGGAAGAAAAATTATTGTTGATACTTATGGCGGAAAGGGAGCCCACGGTGGAGGTGCTTTTTCTGGGAAAGACCCATCCAAGGTAGACCGTTCTGCAGCATATGCTACTCGTCATATTGCTAAAAACGCAGTTGCGGCTGGATTATGTGATGAAATATTGGTGCAGGTTGCATACGCAATCGGTGTCGCAAAACCTATGGGGTTATATGTAGATACCTACGGAAGTTCAAAAGTAGGACTTTCAGACGGTGAAATCGCGAAAAAATTAGAGAACCTATTTGATATGAGACCTTTTGCCATTGAAACAAGGTTTAATTTAAGAACGCCTATCTATTCTGAAACTGCAGCCTATGGTCATATGGGTAGAACTTGTGTTCAGGTACAAAAAGAGTTTAAAGATGCTTCTGGACAAGTAAAAAATATAGATGTCAAGCTATTTCCTTGGGAAGAACTGAATTATGTTGATAAAGTCAAGGCCGCATTTGACCTATAAGCGACAAAGAAATAATGAAAGGACCAGATTTGGTCCTTTTTTTTTGTTAAAAACTAAGATAAATCCATATAACCCAAACGGGCAGGTTTAAAGTAAGGAAAAAGTAATATTTTTACGTAAAGGCATTCACCGCAAACAATATAAATTTTAGACCATGCATAAATTATTTTTGACGCTTGTCATTTTATCATCTTCATACATCTCTATAGGGCAAAAAATATCATCTATGGATAAGTTGATTGCAAAAAAATTAATTGGTGAAGGTAAGGAACTTATATACGCAGGTCGTACAAGTGAGGCAATGCTGACATTTAAAAGGGCGAAACTCAAGAATCCTAATTCCGGTGAAGCACACTATCAATTGAGTGTTGCTCAATTTTACCTGAGAGATTATTACAATGCCCACGAAAATGCAAGGCGAGCAGAACAGTTAATCACAAAGAAAAAAGATGGTGAATATTATTACTACATGGGGAGAATATACCATACGGTAAATCTGATTGATTCTGCAAAATCATTTTACTCAATATCAAAAGATAAGCTAGGTGCTAGGATAGCCAAGGATTATGATTTACATATTTTGCTTCAGCAATGTGACTTTGTCAATAACGAAATGAAAAAAGGAGTAACAAATATTTGTGAACCATTTTCAAGAGCTGTCAACTCAAAATACGATGAATACGGTGCCATTCTTATTTACAATCAAAAAAGACTACTTTATACTGCTAGACAACCGGAAACAACAGGAAAGAATATTAATTATGACGACCAAAAGTTTTTTGAGGATATCTACAGGGCAGATTGGAATGAAAACAGAAATGATTGGATAATCAATATAGCGTCCATGGAGGACTATAATACCGAGGGGTTTGATGCACTAAACTTTGTTTCACGTAATGGGAAATATGGTTTACTCACCATCAACACCTCAGCAACCGTTGAAAAATCAACGGAAAGCTCAGAAATATTTGAATTTGAAACTGATGAAGAAGACTCATCGTGGTATATTGACCCCATAAAATCTGAATCAATTAACACTAGCTATTTTGAAGGAGCTGCAACGATTTCAGATACTAGCTTTGATGAAGATGAAACTGCTTCTCAAACCATGATTTTTGTTAGTGACCGAAAAGCAGAAAAAACCCTCACTGACTTATACTCAGCTCAACGCATAGACGATAAATGGGGAGAGGCCAAGCCTTTGTCCGAAATAAATACTACAGGAAGGGAGACCACACCATTTATTACAGAGGATGGTCAATATCTATTTTTTAGTAGTGATGGATTGAATGGTATGGGGGGATATGATGTTTATTATTGTCGCTGGATGAATAATACATGGGGACCACCTGTGAATCTTGGAGCATCTATCAACACGGTTAATGATGATACTCATTTTCAATACTTTCCGGAATATCAGTTAGGAACAGTTTCATCAATCAACGATTTCAACGGCTACTTTAGCTATGACATTTTTAAGATCGACCTTAGTGAATCAGATTTCCCTTTTATCAAAAAATAAAATACTCATTCATCAGGCTTAGCTCATTTTTATGCCGCGTTACTTTTTCCAAATATCATATGAGGGCACCAACTTTCTAGGTTGGCAAAAACAAGCAAAAGGCGCCACCGTTCAAAGCAGTATTGAAGATTCCTTAAGCAAACTATGCTCCATGAAACCGATCTCAATCATAGGTTGTGGACGAACTGATACCGGAGTTCATGCAAAAAAATATTTTTTTCACGTTGACCTGAAAGAAAAAGTTGATCTATCTCAATTCAAATTCAAGCTAAACTTAATGCTTGAAAAAACCATTTCCATTCATAAAATCTTTCAAGTTTCTGATAATTTGCACGCCCGATTCAATGCTAAATTGAGAACATACAAGTATTTCATTCATTTTAAAAAAGATGCATTTAAACAACACACCTCTTGGTGGATTTCTCAAGATATAGACCTTGAGCTTATGAATAAAGCAGCGGTATTACTAATCGGAAAGATGGACTTTGAGGCATTTTCCAAAAAACATACGGATGTTAAAACACACATATGTACTATAACAAAAGCTGATTTTACTTCTATCGATAATGGAATTGTTTTTGAAATTTCCGCAAATCGTTTTTTACGAAATATGGTTCGTGCAATTGTAGGAACACTTATCGAAGTTGGTCTACATAAAATAAGTTTAGAAGAATTTCAGCAGATTATAACATCAAAATCTAGACAAAATGCCGCCGCTTCTGCACCAGCATCCGGTTTGTTTTTATGGGATGTCGTATACTAATGTCGTATACTTTTTATTTTAAATGGCAGCCCCCTCTGCTAGCACCTCTCTATTTACTTTCTTAAATAAACCTTGAAGGACTCTTCCTGGACCTACTTCAATGATATGATTTGCCCCATCACCCAACATACTCTCCATGATTTGCGTCCATTTAACAGCTCCGGTAAGCTGCAATACCAAGTTCTTTTTAATTTCATTTGGATCAGAAACCGCTTGTGCATTTACATTTTGGTAAACAGGACAAATTGGAGTATTGAAACTTGTCGACTCTATAGCCGCAGCTAACTCTTCTCTTGCAGGTTCCATTAAAGGTGAGTGAAAAGCACCTCCTACAGGAAGTAACATCGCCCGTCTTGCTCCAGCTTCGCTGAGCTTTGCACAGGCTTCTTCTACAGCTGGAATAGCTCCTGAAATTACCAACTGACCGGGACAGTTGTAATTAGCGGGAACAACGACACCATCTATACTTGCACAGATTTCTTCTACGGCTGAATCCTCTAATCCTAAAATAGCCGCCATAGTAGACGGCTCTTTTTCACATGCCTTCTGCATTGCCAGAGCGCGTTGAGAAACTAGAGACAAACCATCTTCAAAACTCAAAGCGCGATTGGCTACAAGTGCCGAAAATTCCCCTAAAGAATGTCCCGCAACCATAGCTGGTGAAAATGAATTTTCTAAACAAGCTGCTAAAATTGTAGAATGCAAGAATATTGCAGGCTGCGTTACCTTAGTTTGCTTTAGCTCATCAGCCGTCCCCTCGAACATGATTTTTTTAATGTCAAAACCTAAAATGTCATTTCCTTTCAAAAATAATTCTTTGGCTAAAGGAGAAGCCTCATATAGCTCCTTACCCATTCCGGAAAATTGAGCTCCTTGGCCTGGAAAAACGTATGCTTTCATATTGTTTCTATTTTTTCACAAAAGTAAAAGAAGTATTAGAATATTAAAATTGTCCATCAGAATGATATTTTCCCTTCTTATAAACTTTCACCTTCATGATGATTCCGTCAATATCATATTCATAAACCTTTCCATCCCATAAAGAACCATTTCTAAAGGTTCCATCTATCCAAATCTCATCATTTTTATTGTACACCTTATTATATCCAAATTCTTCAAATCGAACACCCCTTGTATTTGGTGCAACAATCCGAGGAGGTCTCAAAGATTTGTCTTTCACTATCTCAATCGGTTTTTCAATTGAAGGTTCATAGGTAATAAGAGATTCTTTCTTTCCTGCTTCATCTAACTTCACTTCGTATTTCAAAGACCCATTCCGGTAATAATGCTTAATCGTCCCAAAAGGCCTTCCGTTTTTTGCTGAATATTCAAGCTGTAATTTCCCGTTTTTATGGAAATACTGAATCTTTCCCGATTCTTTCCCGCTATTATTGTAGTTGCCTTTATATGCTATCTTGCCGTTGTTGTAATAACGAATGCAGTTGCCTTTGTACTTGTTTTGAATAAAGGTGGCTTCTTCCATCTTCTTCGAATTCCTGTGGTAACGAATATAAAATCCTTCAGGTCTATTGTTTCTATAATTACCCTTTAGCTTTGGTGTTTTACCGTCTTTATGATATCGTAACCAAATACCCTCCTTTCTACCATTAATAAAATTCCCTTCCTCTATAATTGAATTATCAGCATAATTAGAGGATGGATGATCTTTGCCTTTGAATACCCATTTGCCGGATTTGCGACCTGAAGCATCTCGCTTATTTTGGGCAAAATTTTCATTGAAGAAAAAACAGAGTGAAATAAATAAAAGCAAGGCTTTTGAATTCATAAATCTAAAATACAAATCTATTCGATTTAAGACAGTGAAAAAAGAATGAAAATTGTGAATAAAAAAAGACTGAATAAACCACTGAAAGAATAGTTCTAATTACTTTTGTAATTGAAATATCATGATTTCAATAGATCCACAAAACATAGAAGTTCCAAAATTGCACCGCTACCTTTTGGGAGCAGTTGGTCCAAGACCAATTGCATTTGCCTCAACTATTGATGCTAATGGAGTTTCAAATCTTGCGCCTTTCAGTTTTTTCAATGCTTTCAGTGCAAATCCTCCTATTCTAGTATTTTCACCTGCAAGATCTGGAAGAACAAACACTACGAAAGACACTTACAATAATGTGAAAGAACTACCTGAGGTAGTGATCAATGTTGTCAATTATGAGCTCGTTCATCAGATGAGCCTTGCAAGTTCACCATATCCATCAAGAATAGATGAATTTGTAAAGAGTGGTTTGACACCAATAGCATCAGAGCTTGTTAAACCATTTCGAATTAAGGAATCACCTGTTCAATTTGAATGTCGCGTAAATCAAGTCATAGAGCTTGGTGACCAAGGTGGGGCAGGAAATTTAATCATTTGTGAAGTACTAAAAATACATATTAGTAAAGAGGTACTTGATGAAAAAGGCATGATCGACCAGCATAAAATTGACTTGGTCTCAAGAATGGGCGGAAATTGGTATTGTCGTGCAGAAGAAAATTCAATGTTTGAGATTCCTAAACCGATTACGACATGCGGCATTGGATACGATGAATTGCCTCAAGATATTTTGAATAGTCAGATACTGACAGCTAATAATTTAGGTCAATTGGCCGGTATAGAATCTATTCCAAATGAAACTGATGTAAATGAGTATAAACTCCTTGAATTAAGTGAATTGTTCTTATCTTTGGAAGACGATGCCCAACAGCTAGAAATTGAAATTCATAAGAAGGCAAAATTACTACTAGAAAGAAATCATTTGGAAGAGGCATGGTTGACGCTTCTTTCTTTTAACAATTAAATACACAACAAAAAAATGTACAAATTCCAAGGAAAAATTAAAGTCATTAATGACACTCAGGTAATCAGCGAAAAATTCAAAAAAAGAGAATTTGTCGTAACTGATACATCCTCTATGTATCCACAAGACGTTATGTTTCAGTCTGTTCAGGACAAATGTGACATGTTAAATGGATACGCTGCAGAGGACCAAGTCGAAGTTTCTTTTAACCTTAGAGGACGTGAGTGGACAAGCCCCGACGGAGTCGTGAAATACTTCAATACACTTGATGCATGGAGAATTGAAAAAATGGGTCAAGGTGGTGGAATTCCGGCCGCAGGTCCATCTAATATGTCTTTGGATGCACAACCTTCAACTGAAGCAACAGCCAGTTCTGAAGAAAAAGACGATCTTCCGTTCTAAAAAATAATATGATTATTGAAAATGGGGCTTAGGCCCCTTTTTTTTGCTCAATTCTATCAAATCAGCCCAAAATTCAGGATAGCTTTTGGCAACAGCTCCCGCATCTGAAATAGAAATCCCTTCATTTAAATTTATACCGACAATCGCGAGACACATCGCAATTCTGTGATCTCCAAAGGAATGAACTGAATTAGAATAAAGTTCGCTTTTACAAACAAACAAAGTATCATTTCTTACGTAAAGTTCGGCACCAATTTTTGCAAATTCGCTTAATAATGTTTCTATTCTATTACTTTCTTTATTCAGTAATCGGTGTACTCCTTTGATCCTAGAAACACCTTCGCAAAAAACAGCGTATGAAACCAATGCTGGAAATAAATCTGGACAGTGTGTCGCGTCAAAATCAAAAGAAATAAGGGGGCGTTTACCTATCGTGAGCTGCCCTTCCTTTTTATAAAAATTATCGAAATCTGAAAATAAATCAAGCAGTCTTCTATCTGCTTGTAAAGAATCTATATTTAATCCCTTCAGCGTTATTTCAGAACCTAAAGCAGCTGCAATAAGCCAATAGCTCGCTGCACTCCAATCTCCCTCTACAGTATATTTTGTCAACTGATAGATCGAATTGGCCTCTATTTTAAATACATCTTCTTGATCAACTTCAATAACAACACCATATTTAGTTAAAGTTGCAATGGTCATTTCAACATATGGAGCACTCTTCAGATTCCGAGCCAACAATTCTATATCTCTATTTAATAAAGGTAAACCCATCAGTAAACCAGACAAAAATTGAGAAGTTTGACTACCGTCAATTGCGATTGTTTTACCTCTGAATCCTCCATGAATAACATAAGGAAGCTTTCCGTTTTCTGATTGAACTTTAATACCATATTCGATACCAAACTCATCAATAAAACTGTGCTTTCGTTGAAGAAGAGAGCCAGATCCATTGAGTTGATAAACACCATCATTCACACAGCAAACACCTGCAATTAAACGAAAAGCCAAGCCGCTTTCTCCACAATTAAAACTTGCCTTTTTCGGGAAATTAGCCACGCCAATTATTGAAACAGTATTTTCATTTTCCAGAACAGTTGCTCCAATTTCCTTAACACAGTCCAGCATTACACGAACATCATCACTGCTACCTACATTGTATACTTCAGACCTACCTTCACATAAGGACGCAGCCAAAATAGCTCTTTGCGCATCACTTTTAGAGGCTGGGACAATAAGCTCGCCGGATAGAAGACATGGCTGAATCTTCTTAATCATGAATGCTTTGTTGTCTTTGGATTCATTATTCTAGTTTGATGACGAATAGACTCTTGGTGAATTGCATCCATAAGCGTCCTTACAAACTGATTGGTCAAATGATAGTCATTACTTTGGGTCAAACGCTTTGAAATTAATTGGTTCCAATGTTCCTGCTGGAGAACCGTAATATTATTTTCTCGCTTTAAGATACCTACCTCCTCACTAAGCTGCATGCGATCACTAAGTATATCAAAAAGCTGATCATCCAAAATGGAAACTTTATCCCTGATTTCATCAATCATCGTCCCCACATCTTGCGAAAAATCAGGCTGTCTAAGCACTAGCTTTTCTAGTAATGAGGATAAACCAATTGCATCTACCTGCTGTTTTGCATCCGATAATGCACGATTGGGATTAGGATGCGTTTCAATCATTAAGCCATCAAAGTTTAAATCCATCGCATATTGACTAACCTCCAAAAGAAGCTTGCGGTTTCCAGCAATATGGCTCGGATCACAAATCATAGGTACATCAGGGCGTTTTTCATTGAATGCAATAGGGATTTCCCATCTAGGAACATTCCTATACTTCGCATGATTATATATGGAGAATCCTCTGTGAATAGCAGTGAGATCATCTAAACCCGCATTATTGAATCGCTCAAAAGCACCGAGCCACAATTCGAGATCGGGATTTATTGGATTCTTAATTAAGACGGAAGTATCTGTACCTTTTAACGCATCGGCGATTTCTTGCACGGCAAATGGATTTACAGTTGTTCTTGCTCCAATCCATAATGCATCCACACCGGCTTTCAAAGCGGCATCTACATGTGATTTGTTCGCAACTTCAATACAAGTAGGAACACCATATTCTCTTCCTGCGTCAACCAACCATGGCAGTGCTTTTTCACCGAGGCCTTCAAAGCTATCTGGGTGTGTCCTCGGTTTCCAAATTCCAGCGCGCATCAACTGAACCCATGAGTTTAAGGAAAGTGCCTGCGCAATTTGATTTACTTGCTCTCTACTCTCTGCACTACATGGACCGGCAATAACGAAGAGGTCAGATTGATTTCGGATTCTATCGACAAGTTTATTTTTCATTTGACCGGCCTTTTCAAGAGGCAATATAAAATTAATGATATAACGGCTTCATGCGCGTTTTAGTTCAAAAATAAGCTTGAACATTTCAAACAATACTATTCAATTATGCTGACATTTAAACTTTATTGGCAAGCGAGCCATAACCAATAATATCTATCTAAAGCAATACAAAAGATGCTAAGCAAGAAACATAGCTAAAACTCCACCAAAAAGGATACAAATCAGCTTTAAAAAGTTGATGCGGTGGTTTTCAGAAGTTTCAAAAATAATTGTTGTGGATATGTGTAAGAACATCCCGACGACAACCGCTAAAACAACATGTACATCGAGGCCTACGTCCTCTGGATTGACATAAAGACCAATTACTGCACCAATTGGGGTTGTTAAGGCAAATAATGTTAAAAACAGCCATGATTTGCGCATTCCCATATTCGAATCGACAAATAATGACATTAATGCTATTGCAACAGGTATTTGATGAAATAGAATACCCCAAAACAAGGAGCCATGACCATGCCCAACATGAGATGCATGACCTCCCTCAACATTTCCCAATGGAAATCCTTCTATGATCGAATGGATAGACAATGCAAGAAACAAGCTTAATGGAACACTCAATCTAGAGTTGGAATGCGTATGACCATGTTCAATTCCACCTGAAAAATATTCAAGAATAAGTTGAACTAAAAACCCTAGTAAAATATAGAAACCTGTCGTTACAAAATCATGCTTATACAAATCTGGCAATAGATGACAAAAAACAATGGACAACAAAAAACCACCACTGAACGCCAAGGTCAATTTAATGGTCTGCGTTTTATAATTCTTCTTTAGATAAGAAACCAAAAGGCCTCCCAATAGAACTGATAAAATCAAAAAACACTGTAGTAAAATAAAACTCATTATTTCCGAGTTGCAATGATAATTAATCGTTCTGATTCTCGCAGAGAATAATCCTCTAAATCGAAAGATCCAAATATAAAATCTACCTCAAAATAAGGGGATAATAATTGCATAAATTGTTTTCTGTCTATTGCTTGTACTTTCTCTTGATATTGATAAGTCTCAGATTTATCCTCAAAAGAAATGGTCTTTATAATATGTGTTCCCGTATATTCTCTAGAAATATTAAACTCGATGTCATTCAGTATTTTTTTTTCAAATGGAACTAGACCATCTATAACCCTTTTTGCATTCATGAAATCAATAACAAGTCTACCTCCTTTCTTGAGCATTTGAGACATAGATTTGCAAACCTTTTCATTTTCTCGATGCGTTTCAAAATACCCGAAACTTGTAAATAAATTGAATATTGCATCGAACTTTCTACCTTTAATTGGTTCACGCATGTCCTGAATAGCAAAAGATAAATTCGAATTCTCATGCAATTTTGCATGAGTGATGCTCTTTGATGATAGATCAACACCCAACACCTTGAATCCGTATGAATTTAAAGTTATCGAGTGTCTTCCTTTTCCACATGCTAAATCAAGTAAGGAAGCACCCAATGGTAGATTGAGCTTAAAAAGTAAAGCTTTAATAAATTCTTTCGCCTCCTCTTCTCCCCTATTTTGATAAAGAATATGGTAGTACGGTGTATCAAACCAATCTGCAAACCATTCTTTTTTCGGCATGAGACAAAACTACAACTTTTAGCAAGTATATTAGGAAGGATGAGTGCGCAAAAAACTCTAAATTTGAAATAATGAAAGTAATAGGAATTACAGGCGGCATCGGAAGTGGAAAAAGCTTCGTTTGTAAAATTCTTGAAGAAATGGGATTCTCAGTTTATTATTCTGATGATCGAGCAAAAAAGTTGATGAATTCAGACATCCGAATTCAAAAAAAATTAAAACTGCTCATAGGAGATGAGGCATACACTGAAGACGGAATAAACCGTGAACTGATTTCCAACAAAATATTTTCAGATAAAACGCTTCGACAAAAAATAAATCAACTGATTCACCCCATCGTACGAGCAGATTTCGAGCAATGGAAAAAAGGTTTTACAGATGATGAATTTATATTCAATGAAGCAGCCATACTCTTTGAAACGGGAGCTTATGTAAATTTTGATTCAGTGATTCTGGTCTATGCGCCTTTGGAGATAAAGCTAGAAAGAATTAAAAAAAGAGATGGCGTTTCTAAAGAGGAAGTTTTAAAAAAAATGAAAACACAGTGGACAGATGAGGAAAAAATGAAACATACTCCTTACCATATTTTGAACGATGGAAAGCATCCGATTGAGGACCGGATTTCTATGCTTTTAAAACAGCTTAGTAGACCAATTTAATGGTTATGGCTTTATCTGCATTTACCATAAATGAGCAGGACTGAAAACTGGGAGCTGAAAACCTTGGCCTAATTCCATTGGAAAATGCATATGCTTCTTTAGGAATACCAAAAAAATTAGTATCGCATATTTTATTTGCATTTTCATCGTGATATATTGCCAATGCATATTTACCTACAGGCAAATCTTTGAAGGTATAATACTTGTGCTTGCCTTTTGTTCTGACCCGAACCATTTTATAGGTCCTCCCTACCTTTGGGAATCTAGAGGCATCGTTGTACAGACCCAATTGAACAAGGCCTCTATTGTTTTCAATATTGCTTATTTTTACTTGTAAATCGACGGTTGATTGTGCCAAGAAAAATATGGGAAACGCCAAGCCTAAAAATAACACCAACCCTTTCATTTCTTAAAGGTCGTTTTAAAAATTCTATCCATCCAGTTAAAGGTAGACGCGTAATTCCCGGCAAGCTTCGAGTGGTGATCATCATGATGTTTGGTCTTGCTTAGAAATGGGATTTTGCTAAATCCAGGTAGCTCGAGGTCAGAATGAATATGAATTTCGTGAAGGTTCCTAAGTAAACCAAAACCCCATAATGCGTATACATTAATCGGCATAACCACTAGAATTAAAGCAAATGCAATAACAACACCTATCATACCAAGCATCCATTCTAACGGATGGGCGTAAAGATACTCGAGGGGGAAAGGAGTTGTCGCCCGATGATGAATAGAATGAATATTCTTGAGCATAAATTTATTCTCATGTAACCAACGATGAAAAAAATAGAACCAAATATCATCAATAATAAACGCAAATAGGATTTGCAAACCAATCATCCAAATAGGAATGAATGAAGTGTCTATGCTATCATAAATTAAATAAGAACCGACTCCCGCGACACTAATGAGAATGATAAAATTAAAAACGAAAAGCGGCATACGCTTACTGAATATTGACGCTTGATAGCTTTTCGATTGAATACGAAAAGACTTAAAAATATTGGTTTTCAGTACAAGCATACTGTAGATTAAACCAAAGAGATTTGAACCTAATAGCACACAAACTGTCCCTAACGCAACCCATTCTCTTGTCATCTCAATGCAAATAAATTAAACATAACTGAATCTTCTAAACCAACCTCCCTTTCATGATGAAGCTTTGAAAAACCTTTTTCACCTAAAAGTTTTTGAATTTGATTTAGACGGCCATCTAAATCATGGACTTCAATCACTAAGGACTTAATCAATGGCCAATGCTCATCAGATATTCCTTTAAGAACGGACCATTCTGCACCTTCACAATCTATTTTCAATAAATCAATCTTCTCTATGCGCTCTTTTTCAATAATTGAAGACAATGTATTTAAATCACATTCAACTTTCCTCTTTCCACGAACCAATACAAAGGCAATTAATCCTGAAAGAAAGGAGGGTATTAACTTCATCCATTTCATACCTACAGGTGGATTTTTCATCGTCCCTTTCACAGCTTTTGAAAATGCTTTTGGGTCTTTCTCCCATTCCTCAGGATGTAAGGTAGATAGCGCAGGCGTATTTGGGAAATAGGTAAATGTGGCTTTAGCGGCTGCATCAGAAACCCCCATACGGAAAGTATGAATCATACCTTTTCCATACTCAGAAGCATTCTTACTAAGCACCGCATATATATCTGGTATGGGTTCAAAACAATAGGCGTGAACATTTTTTGCCTTTTGAGTGGCTCTAATACCGAAAACACCAACATTAGCACCGACGTCAAAGACAACGTCTCCGTCATTAATTTTTATTCCATTTTGGAGGTATCCGTCAACATGGTGGTCCAACATCTTGGCCTCAGGTTTTCTAAGACAGAAAACTTTGGTGCCATCATTCAATGTAGCTTGAGTCATAATTAGACTCCAAAATAATGAATTTTTACCTGATAGTAATAAGTAAACTAAACGTTTCTATTTTTCAAGAAATGGATACCTATAATCAGTGGCTGGAACGAAGGTTTCTTTAATGGTTCTTGGAGACACCCATCTTAACAAATTTAGAATAGATCCTGCCTTGTCATTTGTACCCGATCCTCGAGCACCACCAAACGGTTGCTGGCCAACAACTGCACCTGTTGGCTTATCATTTATGTAGAAATTTCCTGCAGCATTTTCAAGTGCTTTAGTAGCATATTCGGCTGCATATCGATCAACAGACAAGATAGCTCCAGTTAAGGCATACTCAGACGTGTCATCAACAAGGCTTAGCGTCTCTTCCCACTTGTCTTCCTCAAACACATAAATGGTCATAACTGGACCAAAAATCTCTTCCACCATTGTCTTGAACTTCGGGTCAGAAGTCACAATAATCGTTGGCTCGATAAAGTAACCTTTGGATTTATCATAGTTACCTCCTGCAATTATTTCTGCATCGGTCGCATTTTTGGCATAATCTATATATGATGCTATGCTATCAAAAGCTTTTTCTGAAATTACCGCATTGATAAAATTTGTTGGATCTTCAGGAGAACCCATTTTAAATGTCTTAGCATCTGAAATAATCTGATCCTTCACATCACTCCATATATTGCTAGGGATGTAAGCCCTGGATGCAGCAGAACATTTTTGACCTTGAAATTCAAATGCACCACGTGAAATTGCTGTCGCTACTTCCGCCGCTACTGCAGATTTATGGGCAACAATAAAGTCTTTCCCTCCGGTTTCACCAACAATTCTAGGATAGGATCTGTATTTTTCAATATTATTACCAATACCCTTCCAAAGGGTTCGAAATACGTCAGTACTTCCTGTAAAATGAAGTCCTGCAAAATTTTTATCTTGAAATACTACATTTGAAATCTCTCTTCCACTAACAGTAACCATATTGATAACACCTTTAGGTAAACCAGCTGCTTCAAAAAGCTCCATAATAACCTGAGCAGAATATATTTGAGTTTCAGCAGGCTTCCATATGACTACATTACCCATCATTGCAGGCGCTGCACAAAGGTTCGCACAAATAGAGGTGAAATTAAATGGGGTAAGTGCAAAGATAAACCCTTCAAGTGGTCTATGCTCTAAACGATTCCACATACCTGGTTGAGACTCAGGTTGCTCTTTATACAACTGACTCATGTATTGAACATTGAATCTGAAAAAATCTATCAATTCACATGCGGCATCAATTTCGGCCTGCATTACATTTTTACTTTGAGCAAGCATTGTAGCAGCATTCAATTTTGCACGAAAAGGTCCTGCGAGAAGGTCAGCTGCTTTCAAAAATATTGAAGCTCGATGCTCCCAGCTCATATTAGCCCATTTTTTTCTAGCCGCCATCGCAGCATCTATAGCCTGTCTAACCTCTTTTTCCGTCCCATAGTTCGAGGTTCCTATAACGTGAGCGTGATCATGCGGAGGGCTTAACTTTTTCTTATTATCAGTAAAGACCTGCTCGTCTCCGATGTACATGGGTACATCAACGTGACCGTTGTACATTCTAGAATATTCATTAAGAAGAGTTTCACGTTCAATACTTCCTGGAGCATAAGACTTTACAGGTTCATTGATCGCTACAGGTACTGAATAAAAAGCATTTGACATAATATAATTTTTGTTGCAAACTTAATAATAGTTGACTATCATTACAACTAAAGTCTGCATTACTATGAATAGAATTAACCTTGCGATTGTTCTATTACATCTAAGTTACTTATGCTATGGCCAATCTGCGTTTAATTTTTCGCAGTTCGCTGAAGAAAGTGAGCCGAAAAACAAAGCTACGATTGCATTAGAATTATTAAAACACTACAATAGATATCACCTCGATTCCTTAAATATTTTGGGTGTAGAGTTAAAAAAAATAAACCTCTCTATAAACGACCCTTATATCAAGGCAACCTATGAAAGGATCTTCGGTATGTATGATGTCAGAAAGGGGTTTATGAAAGAAGGCTTAAAGCTGCTAAAATCTTCGAGATCAATGTTTGTTAATTTGGGCAACGATGAATTGATTTGTGAAGCTTTTAATGAAACGGGCATTTGTTACCTATTAATGAACGATTTTGAGCGTGCCAAAAAGAACTTCAATACCTCCATAGAATTTGGAAGATCCTGTGAGGAGAAATCCTTTTCTTATCTAGCAGAAATTAATTTAGCACAATGCTATTATCAAAATGGAGATCTTACCTCTGCGCAACTTTATGCGGAAAAATATATTCAGCAAGCGCTAAATGAAAATAAATTTGAATCTATTGCAAATGCATATTCATTTTTAGGTCAAATTAAATTAGATCAAAAAAAAATAGATGACGCTTTGATGTATTTCGAAATGCAAATGAAAAATGCGAAAAAAAGTGCATCGCCATATATCTTAATTCGAGCGAAAAACAATCTTGCGATTACAAGATTTTACGAAGGAAAAAAGAAAATTGCGTTAAAGCTATTCAAAGAGGTATTGGTAGACAGAAAAATACAAGGCGTAATTGCCTATATATGTGACGCATATCTAAATCTAGGGCAAATCTATACCGAACTAGGAGAAAATAAAAAAGGACACATGTATATCGATTCTTCATTGATTATAACAAGAAAACATGGTTTAATTTCTCAGAGAATCGAAGCGCTTGAAATGAAGATGGAACACGACTCCTCTAAACAATATGATAATGAAATCACACTGTTAAGGAAGAAACAAACTAAAATAATTAATAAAGATAGAGCAGGTAGAAATCTAAAAAAGTCTATTGAGTTAGAACAAATCACCACAATAAACTGGCCTTGGTATATCTATCTGATATTCCCTTTAATTCCTTTTGTTATTTATTTAATCCTGAAAAAAGACCTAACGAACTAAGGTTAGAAAGCCATGTCCTGACAACTCTTGACCATTATCGCCTACTGCATTGTACTTGTAGAAATAAACTCCCTCTGTGGCTTCATTTCCGCTTGGCGACGTACCATCCCAGCCAATGTCAAGAGATTCAATAGTGGCCATTACATTTCCCCAACGGTTTAAAATAATAAGCTCGAGACTTGCGATATTTTCAGTCTCCAAAATAAACTGCTCGTTTACACCATCTTGATTAGGGCTAAAAACATTTGGAACAACAATAATAGGATCACCTACTAAATTTGCATCTATTTCCAACGTATATGTATCCGAGCAAAGTTGGTTAAAAGCAGTCAATATAACAGCGTAAATACCTACGTCATTGTATACTGACGATATAACCGGAGCATTAGGTTCAGCATAATTCAAACTATCTCCATTTCCAAAGTCCCAAGAGTAATCAGTTGCATTTGTAGAAAGGTTTTGAAAATCTACATTCAAAGGTATTACACCAGAACTCGGATTTGCTGTAAACAAAGCATCGGGGTTTGGAACTCCAGTTATTGTTAACGAGGCCGTTCCTTCACAACCATTTGCATCCGTGCCAATAACAGTATATTCATTAGTTACATCCAATGAAAAAGGTACACCATTTACAACACCATTATTCCAAGTATAAGATGCACCTGGACCAGCTCCTGTAGCAGTCAAAGTAAGCTCACTACCTTCACAAACAGAAAAAGGAGAACCAGGATCAATAATTGGTAGAGGATTAACAAACACTGATACTTCATCTTGTGTTTCACATCCATTAGCACTTAGACCGGTAAGCACATAGGTTCCAGAAGAATCAGGATCAAAAGGAATTCCGTTTTCTATGCCATCAGACCAAGAATAGGTTACAGCATTATCACCTTCTAACGTGACAGATTCACCGATACAAATCTCAATATCATCACCGGCAAAAACAGGAATATTTGGATTCACTGTTAAGGTAAATTCACTCAATGGACTTGGGCAACCGCTGACTGTATAGATCACTGAATAGGTCGTAGTTTCAATGGGATTGATAGAAATTTCATTTGTATTCTCACCTCCTGGTTGCCATGAATACGCACCATTGCTTAATCCAGAAAAAGCAGTCAAAATAGCCTCTTGGCCTTCACAAATTTCACTTGGACCGTCAATATCTATATCGGGTATAGGATTAACAATCACTTCCACCTGATAATTCAAAGCGCATTGATTAGGATCAGAAACAAAGGTATATATAGTAGATCCCAAAGCGTTAGTATTAATTCCGGGAGGTCCCCAAACTCCAGTTATTCCATCAGGTGAAACATTCGGCAATGGATCAGCTGGATCATCCTGACAATAAGGACCTAAAGGATCAAAAGTTGTCGCCTGAATAGGATCAATTATAACCTCCATAGTCTGCGGATTCACACATTGTCCTGGATCAGCGGTAAAGGTATAAATTGTCGTCTGTACATTATCTATCATTGGAGACCAACTCCCTGTAATACCCTCTGTCGAAGTTGTCAATAAATCCGGAACGGGACTACCTTGACAATATGGACCAACCTGAACAAAAGAAGCGGTCAATAATGGATCAATAGTTATTTCCATGATCGATGGAATAGCACATTGACCGGCATCGGGAGTAAACGTGTATGTAGTTGTCTGAGTATTATCTATTTGGGGAGACCATGAACCTGTGATTCCTCCAGTTGAAGCAATAGGCAAATCAGCAATTGCGTCACCTTCACAATAAGGACCCTGCTGGACGAAATTTGGCAAGAGCTGGGAATCAACTATGATTTCCATTGTTTGTGAAGTGGCACATTGACCAGCATCGGGAGTAAAAGTATAAGTCGCTGTCTGCGAATTGTCAATTGCTGGGGACCATGAACCTGTTATACCCTCTATTGAGTTCAATGTGAGGTCAGGAATAAGCACTCCCTCACAATATGGACCCATTTGTTCAAACGTCGGTGTAACGAGAGGGTCAATCGTGAGGTTCAAAGTTACCACAGAATCACAGCCATTCTCTGCACCGCCAATTATAGTAAAGGATGCTGTATTATTGCTAGAGGTGTATGTTAGGCCGTCAATCCACGTATATGAATCACATGCATTTTGAACATCAACCCCAGGATCCGTTGTATTGACATTAACTGTTGTCGTCTCACTTGCAAGACAACCATCTAAGTCATAATCGCACGAATAATTCGTCGTGATATTGGGTGAAACATTTATGGAAGCTGTATTCTCACCTGTACTCCATAAAAAGGCCCCACCTGCAATAGAGGCATTTCCTGTCAGTGTAACTTGGTCTCCTTCACAAATTGTTTCAGAATTAATGGTCAGCGTCGGCACAATTGCATCTGAAACCACCTCAACCGTTTCGATAATTGGGTCTGTACATGCTCCTGCATCATCTACGGAAACTTCATAAATACCTGGATCAAGCCCTGTTGCCGTTGCCGTTGTTTGCGGTGGTATTGTATTCCAAGTATATGTATACCCTGGATAACCACCTGACGCATTTACTGTTGCTGTTCCATCCGAACCAGTGCAGGTTACAGGAGAGGAAGAAACACTAGCTTCTAGAGGGTCTTCGCACTCTAAAAAATCGACAAATACACCGGAATCCCAAAAGGGATCACCCGAATCTGAAATAGCCAATTTAAAATGGTACGATTCACATGGCACAACTTCTAATTCTCTAATTAAAGTAGTGGTCAAACCATCAAAAACAATACTTGTACAGCCATTATTATCAATATAAAAAGCATTATTACTGTTTGGATTAACATTGTTCACGCTTACGATTGTAGTATTGTCTGGCAAGGTAGCTACATTGGTGTTATTATAATTTGGCCCATTTGGATTACTCCCCGTAACGAAAAAGCCAAAAGCATCATTATAAAGCGTCCAAGCTGGAGGAGCATATTCTGGGTATTCATCCGAACCAAATACAAATCTTATGAGCAAATTATCACAACTAGGAACTACATCAAACTCGAGAATACAGCAATCATAAGTAGCATTGGACTCTAATGAAAGTAATTCCGGATCTGCACAGGTGGTCCCTGAAGACTCACTATAATTAGTAGTATTTATATTTCCTGCAGCTTGACCAACATTATTGACATTACCTGTTGTCAATATAAGTCCACTTTCAATATTTGCACATGTTGTCGCTCCATTTGTAAAAGTCCCATAGGCATTTGTTGGGCAATTGATTGTTGCATTAGAAATGGTCAATCCACCGCTAATGATTGAATTTACAATAACTTCTGCCGTCGCACCTTGGTTCTCAATTACCAGTTGTGAGTACGTATATTTCGAGAAAAATAATACGGATGAAATAATTAAAAAAGAGATAATTGGTTTACAAAACATACAATACTAAGACAGGTTAGACGAAGTTTGGTTGCTTATAAAGATAATTAAGTTACCTTAAAAAAACAACATGTTTTGTTTAAGCTAAATCCAGGAAATGTAATCTTATGATGTATAAAACTTCTATGACTGTAACTACATTTAAATTCTGTTGCCGGATATCAACGCATTAAAGTTACATAACCTACAACAACTTTCCTCTCGTCGGTTTTTGGACTTTTGTAAGTGATTTTCCAAGAATAGGTACCATCCAAAGCTTTCGTTCCGTTCACACCATAAGAACCATCCCATCCTATTTCCGTGTTATGGGATTCAAAAACGATTTCTCCCCATCGGTTAAAAATCAGCA
>CESZ01000219.1_pt1 | contig 61738 bp, 91 predicted proteins | sample 531081 | NCBI WGS metagenome assembly CESZ01 (sample SAMEA2621260, study PRJEB7988) | marine metagenome | biome: marine biome (ENVO:00000447); feature: surface water layer (ENVO:00002042); material: "saline water (ENVO:00002010), including plankton (ENVO:xxxxxxxx)" | depth 5 m | reverse complement strand
ATCATCAAGCAAATTATCGATTCGACCTCCTTTAAAAAAATCTTTCCGAAAGTCAAGCTCAAGTCAGGTATGCAAAGCGACATCGGTTGGTCAATCGACTTTGATTATGCCGGTATCGACCGTGTGGGCGACGAAGAATTCACACTACGCGCCGCAGGTCTTCGAGGAAGTATCACGTCTAAACGTGCTCACCTGGTCATTGTGGATGACCCTATTAAATCCAGTGCGGATATTAAAAACCCTGCTGTTAGAGATGAAATGAATAACAACTGGTCTTCGGTTATTGCTCCGATTGTGTTTGAGGGCGGTCGCTCTATCTGTCTGGGAACCCGATTCCACCCTCTAGATATTCATAAAACTATGTTCTCTCCCACAAAGGGATGGAAACAAGTTTCTCAAGAAGCACTTACTTATGACTCAGAAGGTGACGCAGTAAGTTACTGGCCTGAGCAATGGTCAGTTGAGTACCTTCAGCAGCAGAAAGAACTTGACCCAGTCGCTTTTGCTTTCCAGTACCAGCAGCAACCAGTCATGACGTCAGATCTGGTTTTATCACCTGATCTAATCGTCAAAGGAGAAGTTGAGACTGAGTTCGACTCGCTGGCTGTGGGTATCGACTTATCCGCCAGTAAAAATGAAACTTCTGATTACACAGCCTTTGTTCTTGGAGGGCGTCTAAAAGATAAGTTTTACATTATCGACGCGCACCAGGTGCGTTCTATAGGAAACCTTGAAAAGATCGACCTTCTGTGCGACATGCTTGTTGAGTGGGGAATCCTTGAGTTACAAGGAGATCAGTATTTTCCCACTTACTCAACTGTCACTCTGGTCGTCGAGGCCGTCGCTTACCAAGCTTCTCTAGCTGCTGATTTGAGACGGGTATTACTGAATGAAAGAGGTTTGGGGAACTTGCACATCCACGAAGTTAAAGGTTTCCGTGGGGATAAAGTTGCTCGTTTTAGAGGGACGCTCGGTCTACTAGAGAATAAAAAAGTCATTTTTAACAAGTACCGCAAATTCGATGCGTTGACCGATCAGTTGATTAATGTCGGTGCAACGTCTCACGACGACCTCTTAGACGCTTACACCTGGCTCATGACCTTCCTTCAGCGTCGCGGAAACTTCTCAGTTGAATACTAATGAAATCCATTTACATCACAGTTACAGCTCACAACCCTTTAGCTCGAGTAGATACAACTCTGAAAGTTCTCAAAGGGTATGAATCTATAGAGCTTGAAAAAGAAATCGACATTTTTATTGATTTTGACCATCGTTTAGATCTGGATGAGTTTTCCCTAATCGTTGCTTCCCACACCAACTTCAATCGGGTTGGCTTCGTTGTCGCTGGAGAGGAATACAAGGGCTACGATCTTTGCTGGGCGCATAAGCCTTCTCTTATAAGAAAAATTCGCAAGAAGACACATGACTTTTATATGTACTCAGAGAACGATATGTTGTTTACAAAAAAACATTTTGATTATTGGCACAAACACAAAGATGAACTAAAAGCTCATAATTTAGAGCCTGGTTTTTGCCGAGTTGAGCGCTTAGGCAACAAGTTAATTCCTTTCGATAACTATCGAAAATGGAAACTGGGTGGCGTTACAGAATATGTATGGGATGACATACCGTTTAAATCAGAGTTTATTCCAAAACTTTTTGATGAAGATATTTTTGGATTCACAACTCTGGGCAACCCCTACTCAGGGATGATGATTCTGGATCAGGAAGATGCAGAAAAGTATGTCGAAAGCTGGAGCTGCAATCCGATTCATAGTCACATCAAAACAGGTAAAAGAAACTGGCCTATCGCAGACCGAGCCTCAATGGGTCTTGCTTTTGAAGACCTGAAGCCGTGGCAAGAACATCGCCGCGTTGTGCCTGTTACGTATGAAGGAGATTCTGTAGTGATACCTGACTACGCCTTGATCGAGCATTTAGATAAAAAGTATTCGTCAGCGCTCGTAAAAAATCAAAGTATCATTGACACGAAAACCATGTTCTCATACTGACATGACTTTATCCTTACACAACTCCGATAGAGTCGACCACCCCACGCACTACAACCAGGGTGACATTGAGTGCATCGATGCGATGTTGGCTGCTGGTGGGCAAGATGCGGTCAAGAACTTTTGTCATCTTTCCTGCTTTAAATATCTTTGGCGCTTTGAGCACAAGAACGGTGTTGAGGATTTAAAAAAAGCAGAGTGGTATTTGAAAAAGCTTATTGAGTTAAGTAAGTTAGACTGACAAAAAGACTTAGAGAATGGACATCCGCGCTTTTGGTTCTGTATACGGGCAGCAAGCTAATCTGCCTTATGCGAGTGGATTCCACTGGGCTCCTGCAGACGGTGAAAAAACATTTACTACATGTCGAGCTCTTTACACAGAAGCTAAGTCGACACCTGGAACCGACAACGTGTATATCGGTTTTAATGATGGAGCTACTGATTTAATTCAAATTGAAAATTTACAAGGTAATGAACTGCTTCCCTTTGGTGCAGTTACACTTAGTGGAGGCTCTGTCCAAGGCGTAATTGTTCTCTATTAATGGATAGCTTTACTGGTTACGCAGATTTTTTTTCTGATCGCTACAACCGATCTTTAGACGCTGCTGGTCAACAAAGGCAGCGTGAAGATGAAGCTTCTCGTCGTTTTCGAGGTCAAGTCCAGGCTGATTTAGATCAAGCTGACGAAGGACCAGTCCCTCCCACAATGCCTGACGACGGAAGTCGCCCAGAGTTTGACACTGGCATGGATGAGATGGCAGATGAAAATGTTGAAAGAACAAAAAATTATCTTTTAGAACAGGCTAAGAAGCGCATTAACGGAGTAGCAGCCCCGCAAGAGTGAGTTAGCATACTGCTACTGAGAAGTCCTCGACGTGTTAATCGATTGCTTTCCGTATTTCAACGAGAAAGAACTTCTAGAACTTCGCATTGAAACGCTATACGATCACGTAGATGGTTTCTTGATTACTGATGCGAATCGTACGCACCGGGGCGAACCTAAAGAATTTAGCTGCGTTAATACTCTTAGAGAGCTTGGTATCCCCGAAGAAAAAGTCCAAGTTCTCCATGTTGAGCTACCTCCGATCGAAGAAGCCCCAGATCCTTGGATCAGAGAGCGAGGACAGCGGGATGCTCTGAGTGTCGGCCTGTTTCAACTACCTGAAGATACATTTTTTATCTGCTCTGACTGCGATGAAATCGCAAATCCAGCAAAGTTGAATGAAATTGAACAAGCTGTTTTAAATCAGCCAGACAAGATTGTGCGATTGAGTATGTCCATGCACTACGGCAGGGCGGATAAACAACTCGAGTCGCCCACGGGGGAGAAATTCGATTGGCGGTGTGGCACAGCTAGTACTGTGAAACAACTCAAAGATTTTGGAACTCTTTCATCCTTACGTGCAAGCACAAATAACTTTTATGTAGGAGATCGAGATGCAGGTTGGCATTTAAGTTGGATGGGGGACGCAGATAAGCGTCGACGTAAATTGAGCTCGATTGCTGAGTACTACATTTGGGATAAACCAGAAGTACAGAAATTGTGTGATGAGTTTAAAGCTGAGGAAGGTAAGACAGATATGCTTGGACGCCAAGATCATTTAATTACTTCGTATCCAGTAGATAAACTTCCTGAGGCTGCCCTTAGAATAGAAAGAGTAAAAAATTACCTTCTTCCCGATGGCTGACAGTAAAATGCCTCCGGAGCTTTTAGCTAAGTTCGCAGCTGACCGTGAGGAAAAAAAGGCTCCCAGCGGGGACGAGGTTAAGATGGGAAAACAAAGACGTGCTAAAGAAAAAGCCCGTTCTTTCAAAGAAAAGAAGTAATCGATTAAATGGCAGCCTCTACTGAAGTCCGCAACAAGTTCGAGGAGATCTTAGAGGCTGCTCGAACTCAAGGGCGGCAAAATCAAGCTGCAACGATGGTGGTTCTTAGCCACCTTCAGCAGATGACTCTCTTGATGATCAAGAAGGGTCTTTCTTTTTACTGCGACCAAGACACGTTCAAAAGCCGGACTCGGTTTCTTCATGATGTAATCGAGCTTAATAGGCTCGATATTCGTTTTCCTGCGATTATTCGCAACTTTTTAATCGACGGTTGTGGACTTTTTTACTTCCGTCCTGATCAAAAATTAAAATATCAGATCTATTTTTTCAATAAAAACCAATACCGTGTGTATCACGACGTAAACGGTCAGATTGAAGAAGTCGTAATCATTTACGATTACAAAGTTAAGAACGCGACACTGGGTTTACCTAGTGATGTTTACGGACAAAACAAGCGCTACGTCCGTTTGTCTATTACAGCAGACACAATTCAAGAGACTGAATCAGACTCAGAACTCAGTTTCGAAGTAGAGCCTGGAGCAGGTATCTCAGGAACAAAAAGTCGTCCTAATTCCTTGGGTTTTGTACCTGCCGTCGAGTGTTTAAACAAACCAAACGCTAGCGGCACAGACGGCGAAGGAGATTTCGATCCGTTTATGGAGCAAATTGTGCTCCATAACGACATGATCACCAATATTGCTAAAAATATTGAGTTCTTCGGCAACCCTACGCTGATCTCTAGTCGTCCTCGATCTGATCTGGTCGAGGCTGGCGATGCCGGAAGCACTTTCCGACCGACAATCAGCTCACAAAGTGGATTCGCCGGGAGGGATACACCTTCTACTCGTGTAAGTGAGCCTTTCGGCTCATCCATGGGTGGCGGCTTACGTGTCCCACGCATTATCGCCAACGTTGAACCATCTGATCGTGTGGGCTATATGACGCCCGACCCGATTAGCGGGGACATGAACCGTTATGCACTTCTGCTTCGAGAAGAGATTCGTACCGCTTTAGGTGGTGTCGATGAGATTTCGATTTCTGCAGGTGCTACTGCGACTGAAATCAAAGGTCTTATGGGTCGGGCTCAAGCCACGGCTCTCAGGAAGAATAAAAGCTTCTTGACCTATGGTTTCTGTCGTCTCTTGGAGATGATGATTTATCACCAAGAAATGATTTTCCGTGAATCGTTTATAGCGGCAAGCGGACTGAAAGAACCAAAACCACCCCAAGAACAAACTGAAGAATCAGTCGAAAAATATCAAAAGGCTTTGCGTCGTTTTGATATGAAACTCGATGAAGAAATTAAAAAAGCACTAGAAAAGAATAAAGTTCCTCGCGGTGTCGTCGGTCTTCCGGAAGACGGTGATCGCAGTGTTTCATATCGTTTTATGGGCGATGTGTATGAGGACACGGCTTTTGATTTACAGCAAAAATCAATCGTCGTTCGAAACATGCAAGAGGTTGGTGTTAACAGTGTGGAGGCAATTAAATACCTCTTCCCTGATAAGACTGAAGCAGAACGTGCCGAAATGTTGAAAGGCTTTCCATTCAGAATGGTTGGTCAAACACAGTCGGCAATGCAGCAATTCCTGGTATTATTAAATCAGATGTTGCAGTCTCCGCATCCTCTTGCGCCTGATCAACCTTTAGCGGCTGATCCTAGACTGAATATCACACCGCTCCTTTACAGGACGTTTGATCACCTTGCGGAAGAACTAACTTACTCGGGTAGCTATGAGCCAGCAGATCCAAGCTTCGACCCCGAGCCCGGTCTCCCCGGCGGCAGCCCCGGCGGTATCCAGCGACCAGGGCTCGACAACCGCCTACCCGCAATGGGTGGCACAAGGAGCTACCCCGGCGGTAGCTTCGGTTCCTACAGCCCAAGCGCCACAGCAGGTGGCACCGGCTTTGGACCCTTCTATCAGCAACCTGTCCAACCCGTCAACGTCGCAATCCTCCCCGAGCAACCCGTGGGAAGCAGCGATGGGTTCCCTGGAGCGGGTGATCAGCAACCTGCCTTCGCAGTCCCTCAGCCAGGCAGCACAGTCACTACAGACCCAGGCTCCGCAGCAGGTTACAACACCTCTGAGTCAGCCTTCACAGGCCCAGCCTTGGGCTTACCAGGAACAGCAGGTTCAGCAGACCTCGCCTACCAACGCCTCACAGACCCAAACTTCCTCGCAGGCTTCTACGGCCAGCAACAGCGAACTCAGCGCGGCAAGCGTCGAGGTCGTTAAAAACTTCGGCCTCGAGGCACCTGGCATTTTAAATGCTTACGCGTGCCAACTGGAGGACATGCTTCTTCAGCAGGCTGCGAAAACTGACGCTGTCGCCCAGCGTGCAGGTGGTATGGAGCAAATCCTGACCAACCCTGATTATCTGGCCGATTACACCGACCGCTTCTTCACCGAAGTTGTCCCCGTGGACATCGACAACGACGTTCCTGCTCAGGCTCCTCAGCAGTACCAGCAGAACTACGACATGCCTGCTCCTCCGGCAGCCACCGCTGGTCAGCAGCAAGCCGTTCAACCTCAGCAACAGTGGGATGCTTTTGGTGACGCTATGAGCCGTTCCCCTGAGAACGCTTGGCGCATGCTCGCTCAGATGAGTCCCGACGCTCTGCGTTCAAAACTCCTCTTTATGGAACCTTCCTGATAAGATTCTCATAAGGTGTACCAATCCTCTCCTTCGGGAGGGGATTTTTTATGCTAATTTTTAGAAAAAGGATGTAATTATGAGAGCTTTAGGGGACAAACGGCCTGATGAAAAGGCCAATACTAATAAAAAACAGCGTGTGGGAATGTCACCAGGGCCAAAAGCTCAGCCTCCCGCATCAAATCCCCCTGCTCCAGAGAGTTTTGACGAAAGTGTCGCGCTTTAAGACTCTTTTTCCTCTTTTTTAGAGGTAATTTTGTGAATCGCGACCGCTTCAGCAGCGTTTAGGAGTTTTATACCGGCATAACCGCCGATAAAGGCCACGGCTACCGATTCTTCTTTGCTTAATTGCATTCTTTCGGCCACCGCCGGGCTAACAAACGTGGCTAACAGCCAACCGACGGTCATTGCACGCAAAAAGTGCCTCAAAAAGTACTTTTTATCGCGTGGATGCACAAGAGATTCTGTCACGGTGCCCGCAATCGAACTACCAGCAAGCTCGGCATCTACTGCCAAGATTGAGACTAATTTTTCGATCATTAGTCTCAAAATCTAAAGCCTATATGCATAATAAATCGGCTTAGAGTGTAAGAAAAGCAAAGAAAGATGACTTTTGCACCTCTTTCAAACTGGCGATACGATAAATCCTTATATCACAACATTCAATCAGGTCCACAAAGGACAGGGTCTGCTTTAAATCTCACGGACACTTATATACTCACCTCGAGTGGGTACGTGTATGCGTCGGGCCAACAACAAACATATGTTGCTTTATCAACTCCCGGTGCTGATTACGGAACAGTAACTCCAGGGCCTCCTCAGTCATTTGCTGCTGATGTAGGGCTTGCGACTGAGACTTACCCAGAAACAAAGACTTTTGAAGTCACTGTGGTCAGTGACGGCGGTAATAAATTTGCTTTAGATAATGTTTCGCAAAAAAGTCTGACTCTTTATCAAGGAAGTACTTACATATTCGATTTATCATCTACAACCACTTCTGCTCACCCTTTCCGATTGAGTAAAACTCAAGATGGAACTCATGCTTTAGGTGTAGCGTTTACGGACGGCGTGACCACCTCTGGAACTCAAGGTGACCCAGGCGCGTATCTGCAAATTGTCGTGCCGTCTGGTTTAACGGCTGCGTTATTTCCTTTTTGCACCGTTCACCCCGGTATGGGAGGAACTGCTACGTATTCGATAAGTGGTCCCCCTGTTAATCGACCAATTTTCAACAGCACAAACTGGCGTCATGTACCGCCTGCGATTTCGGGTTATTGGACAAACTACGAAAATACTTATCCCCACGCTTCGGGATTACTGACTGTTTACGACGGTTATAGAAGGCAAGCTTCGATTTCTACAGCTAATTCGACAGTACAAACAGTTTTCGGTCCTGAACCAGGACTTAAAGATCGTGGACCTTTTATTTATTACGGAAATAACGTCCCTGATCAACAGCAATATTTACCTTTTGAAACTGGAGGCACTGCACCTGATGGCGGAAGCACTGGTGGCGGGATGTCATATCCGCTGGCTCAGTATCCAACGTTGATTCGTACAACTTCAAGCGGAACTGCCTCAAGAGCAGAGTGGCAGTACTACCCTCCGTCTTATTGTGAGTCTCGCGTTGAGTCAGTGCGTTCTCAGGCGCTACCCGGTGATACCGCCGACGGAAAAAATGTAATTATTCGAAATTCATATCGCGGTAAATCATCCAGGTATGTTCCTAACTACGGCAGCACTTATGGCGTGTTAGGTGAAGGTATTCGTGGCATGATCCGCACCTTTAGTCCTGGAGTAAATAGTTCAAATCAAAAAAATCAATAACGCTAAAAATAAGACAGCAGCTATGTAGATATAACTGCTTAAACGCTAAGATTAATTTGTAGTTTCTTGCGGACACTATCGATGTTTATCGATAATGATTTTCCCAAGATTCTTGGTGCCGAACTCTACCGTCCGCACCCTGCTTACATCGTTGAGATGGCTGCCGAGCCGGTGGTCGTTCATGACTTTTCTAAGCAGCCAGGTCAGACGGTTCAGTTAGATCGTTACCGCTTCTTCGGTAACCCTGGCTCTAAGGAATCTCGGGAGCGCACTGCTGAGCAGACCATCGGTACTGCTAACAGCCGTAATATTGTGAAGGACAAGGTCCTTGTGACCTTGAAAGAGTACACGGGACCTGCAGATCCGGGTGATCCGACCTCTCCTTCAACCTTCAAAATTGCACGGGAAACCCTTATCACCGCGCAGCGTCTGCTGCTCGATACGGGCAACCTTACCACCTTCCACCAGTCAATCGGTTCGCTAACTCTGTTAGACGACTACCGCCGCTGGCGCGATCGGGTGTTCATTAACGAACTCCTGAAAGCTGTTTCTAAGGGTCAGTCTTCCGATTCCCAGGGCGGTTACTACTTCCCCGGCGATCTGGCTACTGGCGCTCTTACTTACACCAACGCCGAGCAAGCTAAGTTCGACGTTAAGGACGACCTCCTGCGTGTGGTCAAGTCCCTGCGTAAGCGCAACACCCCGACCTACCAGGACGGTTTCTATCGTTGCGTTTGTGACCCCACTTTCTTGATGCACCTGCGTCAGAACAGTGACTTCCGTGAGGTGGCTCGCTACCCCGGTAATGGTCAAATCAACCCGCTGATGTCGGCTATGCAGCCGAACGCCAGCATCTACATGGGTCAAGGCTTCGGTCAGGCAACTTTCGTTGCTGGTGAGCCTATTATGCCCACGGGCTTCGTTTTTGAGGGCGTGCGATTCTTCGAATCCACCAACATGCCCACTCAGACGCAGAACGCAACTATTGCCGGTGCAGCAGCTGATTACAACGCTGCGATCGGTATGTTCTTCGGTCCTCAGTCTGTTGGCGTCGGCATCGGCGGCAACAACGCTCAGGTTCTCCTGAACAATAATGATGACTTCTCACGATTCATCATGATGATCTGGAGCCTGTACGCTGGTTTCGAACTGCTCAACGCAGACTTCGTGACCGTTGGTTACTCTTTCGACGCTTGAGGAGGTAACTAACTATGGCTATTAACGCAAACCAGCTACACGTTGCCAAGATCTATCCTGGTAACTACACCAACGTTCTTCGTTATTGGCACGAAGAGAAATCCGTTGCTTTCCAGAACGCTAACGGTGTCGACTCCACCTTCACCAACCAGCCGGTTGGCGGTCCTGTCGGCGTTGTGTTCCAGCCTGGCTGGATCGCACAACAGGCTGTTGGTTATGTCGACCTGAGCTATCAGGCTCTCGGCACCAACAATCAGCTGAGCTACTACACCAAGCCCTATGGCTCTGGTCAGAACTCCGCTGAGCAGCCTTTCCTGAACGGCGACGTCATCGTTCCTTCTCCCGACTTCCACAAGGATGTCCGGGCTGATATCACCGATGGCATCAAAGTCCCTGCTACCGCTTACGTTTATCGCGCTTCCCTGCGCCTGAGCGGCGGCGACATCGTGAGCAGCGGCGTCGCAGGTGCTGACTCCACTCCTGAACTGACCCTTGTCCCCGCTGTGGGCGTTGGTCTGAAGGATGACGGTACTGTCGTTTCCGGTCAGTTCGGTGCTTCCATCACTGGTGCTAACAGCGCCATTGCTAACGGCAGCACCGGTTCCACCAACATCTTCGATTCCAGCAGCTGGGCTGCTCTCGGATCTGAGACTCAGTGGAAACTGTTCACCACGACTGACCTGGGCGGCGCTGCCGGTTCTGGTCTGGCTCAAGGCTCTGGTGTCTATGACCCCCGTGCTGCAGCCAACAAACTGTCTGGTGATGACAAGGCTCTCGCTATCTGCGAAGTCTGCTGGATCATTCCCGACGAGCCCCCCGAGCGTGCCGACCTGGCACTGCAGCCCGACGGCATCGTCGAGTCCTCCACTTACACCAGCACTTCTCCTGCCTGATAAAATCAGAAGGCGACGTGTAAGACCTCTCCTTCGGGAGGGGTCTTTTTTTATGTTTTAAGGACCAAAGGTATACAAATAACGATGCATTCCTAAAATATATTGATCATAGTTTTGACACTATGCCTGATCTTTCTGATCTTTCTATTGAACGCACCGAGTGTCCTAGATGCGGCGCGGTTTGGTTCAACGGGCAACTCTTTTGGGCAACCGGGGCGAAGGGTAAAGAAGAGGATTTAGCAGGTTTAGTTTGCAACATGGTTAATACGCCTCAGTGCATTAACCCTAAAAAAGGTGCCGAAGGCGGCGATACCTGGGAAAAGCGCCGTAAGTTTATGGAGAAGATGGACGAAAAAATCAAAGACGGTGGGCAACCTGGCTGGGATGCGGGCTTGTCTTTTGGCGATAGTTAGTAACCACCTGAATACGGACGTGGTTGACGAGCTCGTTCAGCAGCGTCTTTGAATTCTTCAGCGATTTTGGAATACTCCTCTCTCAAAATTGCTCTGTCTTCCGGAATGTCGCTTCCATACCCCAAACCTTTTCCAAGTAAATAAGAAAGTTCTCTTAAATAATTTTCTACATTTAAAAGTGCTCCGACATTAACCTTTTCTTCTGGTATGACACCCGCCTCCTGCGCTGTGGACTGACCTAACTCCATCGCTACAGGAATAAAATCTAAACCTCCGCTTAAAGCAGAAGCTAGGGCTCCTCCTCCACCGACAAGTAATGCATTCAATTCTCTTTGTTGTCGTGAAGGCTCAGCAGGGTCGTTCAGCTCAACACCAACATTCATAGCGTCACCTGCTAGCGGGATTGTTTTACCGCCGAGGCTTTTGACTACACCTGCTGGAGACAGCCCGCGTAATTGCCCTGCTAAACGTCTCAGACCTTCAACCGGATTACCGAGAAGCACATACTGTTCCGGTCGTGCGGTAAGAACACCAGGCGAGTCTTTATCCATTTTTCAGTCAGATAATCACTATTTTAATACTATCTGGTATAAGCTACTGCTCGTATAGTGATTGTTATGTCCACTAAAATCTACGCACCCAGCGGTATTAAAGTCACTGTCCTGTCGATCCATGACGAAGGAGAGTACTTCATGGTCCGGTCGGATACTTCCGGCAAGGTGTTTTTTGCACACAAAGATCAAGTTCAAGAGCTTGTGGACACTCCTGAACAAGAAACTGATGACGTACCGACACGTAATCGACGCAACCGTCGGAAGGTAGCCGTAGCTAAAAAAGAACCGATCGTCGTCAAACCACAAGTTCCCACCGATAACCGAGTCAATTTGAACACTTTGACTGCAGAAGGCTTGACTCAGGTTCTGCCTGGAGTAGGTATTAAAACCGCTAAAGAAATTATCGAACTCCGCCAAGGATTACCTGGTGAACGATTTTCTAAACTTGATCAGTTAAAAGCTGTCAAACGTATCGACTGGGATGAAGTTTTTTCGACTGGCGAAGTTTACGTAGAATAAGAGAAAATGTTGAGTAGATCGTGGCGCAATTAAGTCAAAATGAACTAGAGCAGATCCAAAGTTATCTTGCTCAACAAGGAGTTACATTTAACGCCACGACCACTGACGCTGCGAAGCGTGAAGTCATTTACGCGGCGATCAATCAGATCACCCGTAACCCTGCTCAAGTATTTGGTTACAAATTAGATGACTATAACTTTAGCCGCGTTGCTTACCATCTTGCTTATAATATCGCTACTGTACCAGCTGGGGATTACGCAAGATTAGTAGAGGCTTGCAATAGTATCCCAAGTGAGTTCTACAACGATAAGATCGTTCAGCAAATTGAGCGATGTGAGGAAGCTGAGCGCTTTACAGAATTAGCTGACGGGCGAGCCACAAGTCGTCAAGAAACCATCTTGGGTGACGTTTCGCGTTCAATCAACATTCAGGACAAACGAGAAACCGCTCGTATTTGGCGTGAAAATTATATGTATGAGTGCGATCGTTTGGCTCAGCAACTTTACGTACCTAATTACAGAGACCCCGTGGCAGCCAGGTATCGGTTCGAAAGATCTGGCGGTGAGTTTATTCAAGCAATACCTGGACCTCCTGATGTATCACGATCCGATCGTCTATATTTCCAGGCCAATTGGCGCTAAAGTAGAACTAAATATCGCATAGTTTATTGTGGCGAATTTTAGGCAGCTGCAAGATAATCCGTTACTTGGACCTTTCGTCAAAACCTTAGTAGACAGGCTTGGTGTCGGTGGTGCCCGTAAAGTAATTCAACAAGGGGCGACTATGACAACCGGACCGGTTGATAAAATTCCCGTTCCGCGACCACAGTTTGGCCCAGGTGCTCGCCCTAAAAGCGCTCCTACTAGCTCCAACGTGCCTTTACAAAGGAGTCCGATTGGCACAGAGGGACGCTCTCGCCCAGCTCCGAACAGGGCAGAATTTACTCCTGTTGAGTCAATTGAAGTTGAAGGTCAACTGAGAATTCCCCTAACCCAACCGGGCCAGGGTGGCCGCATCTATAGCCCCGCCAAAAGCTCTAAAAGTGCTGACGTTGTCGAAGCTTCGATGCGTTCGAATCTTGGCGACGTTATGGATGCTGCCGGTTTCCCTCGGTATAAGGCCGCTGAAGGTCAGTTTGCAATGGATCTTGAGCCTAGTGTGACTCGCGAAATGATGCGTCGCATGGCTCCAGGTATGAGTCAAGCACCAAGTATCCCTGCCTCCATGCGCCCTATGGGGGTTCAAGTCACGGATTTGCGTGGCATTGATCCGAAACTAATCGAACGAGGGATTGGTCTTGGAATCATTGGAGCCGGTGTTCTCGGTAAAGAAGAATTAGTTAATGCTCCTGCAAGGTTCGAGCAAGAGCTTGCTGCAGAAAACAAACTTATTTCTGACGTGCTTGCGTCTGCTTCTCAGCAGGGTGGTGCCCTCGCTGAAGTCATTATGCGTAACGCACCTCGTGGACCTGAGAACTATTCGAGCCGCGAGGAATATAACTTAGTTCGATCAGAATTTTTAAATAATCTTCGGAGTGGAAGGTTCCAACAAGCTGCTGACCTGATCGAGCAATATCGAGCTCAGCAAAATGCTCCTCAAAGTCAACAAACTGGCGAGGCCGTGACCACCGAACGCCTTGTGGCAGAAGCTGGTTCAGACGATGCCGCTAACGTCGCTGGCAACATCACTTATGGTGCAGAATCTGATATGGCTGGTCCTCCTGCAGGAGCAATCTTAGATGGGACTGCAGAAAGGCAAGGAGCTTCTGAGCTTTCTCAGTTTACGCAAGCCCGGTCTCAGCCTGAGCTACGTATGGCGAGCACTGCAATGATGCAGTCTATTAAAGAGGATGCTGAACGTCGTTTGGCTGCTGAGGCAGATCCTCGTAACCAGGCTTACATGGCAGCTCGCGCTGGTCTAGGACCTAACGCCACTCAAGCTCAGATGGATCAAGTCAGGGATATGGGGCTTGAGCTTTTCCGTCAAAACTTCCCGCAGATGCGTTGAGAAAACTAATCACTTTTTAAATTAAACTAGAAACAAACTAGGAGAACACAGTGGCATCGACCTCAACCAATAAACAACCGATGATGGTCGATCGTCCCTTCTTACGGGGCGCGAAGATCACCAGTTCTACTAATACTGTCAGCCAGGTGAACACTGAGTTCGCCAATCTGGTTCAGCTTGTTCGTGTTGGTGATCTGCCCTCAGAGGACGCTGCAATCGTTGAAGACATCTTTGTAGTCTCGAACGAAGGTTACCCAGACGACGGAGGTGTTCGTGCAGCAGCTTTTGGCATATACATCTACGCGCCTAATCAAGCTGCACCTTCTACAGCTGCTGCGATTCTCATTAACAAATTTACTGTCGGCCTTTCCGGCAGCACTGAAGGTTTAATTCAACGAGTCGAGCTTCCGAAAACAATTGCTCCTGTTCCTCAGGTAGGTGATACAAACCTCCTTCGCCCTATTGAGGTCGGCGGTAATGAAGCTCTGTATTTAGAAAAAGGTTATATCCTCGGTGTTGGTTATTTAGGAGATTCCCCCGTGGCAGTCTCCGGAGGTTTGAGTCCTTCGGGTGTTTCGTTCTGGGCACAAGGCGGTTTCTATTGACCCGTGAGTAAACGTCGCAAAGGCTCTGATTTCTTCGGGTGGGATAACTTTGCACCCAAGAGTCAGAGCTTTTCGTTCGACAAAGTAAAAGGTGGCAATACAGCAAGGTCACTCGACCGACCTATGCCGTGGCATGAAAAATTCAGACCTGACGTAAACCTCAAAGACTTTAGCGTCCTCTACGACTACAACTACTCGTCGATGTGGACGCGCTGGCGTCGCGGATATGAATTGTATATGTACACCAACCAGGCTTTGGTTGGTCTGAACTATACGTTCAGATATGCAATGAACGGGCAAGCAGGATCTGGCGGCACTGAGATTCCTGGCCTTATGTACATGTACCCGTCCACTGAACAGGACATGGGTATGAGGATGGTCGTCATACGGCCACGAGACAGTATCAACCTTCTTGACCTGGGCTTATCAGTCAAAAGTGTTTTCAATTACGACATCATTAACAAAGTCATAGGCGTAGAGCTAAGCAGCAACTTTGGTCCACCTGTTTCTGACATGACCGGTGAACTTGTTTCAGATCGATTCGAAGCAGACGGTACACCTAAAACGACCTACAACAACTACACAGTTGTTGCTGTGGGGACTAAAGCAGCCGGTCCTCAGGTGCCTACGGGAGCCTCGGACTTAGACACTCTTTTTCTCTCGGTTGCCCCCGATAAAAGTTTCACAACTATCGAGGACAGGTCATTTTCTAGTCCTGCTTTCGGCAATCCAAATGTCGGTGAATTTCTTTCAACCGCCATGCGTTTTGGGTGTAACTGCCCTGATTATTTAGCTAGAGAAGACTTCAACTTATACAAGTACGCGCAGAAGAAAACATATCCTTACACTGGTGTTCAAGATCTCAAGCCCGGTACATACGATGCTGGTACTAATACTTTCGACGGTGAACGACCGGTAGATACTCGTGACTTTCCAGGTTTCACAAGAGACTTTGGTTTTATCTACACAAAAAATCTTTTTCTCGGTCCTGTAGACGGTACAGATACAAAAGCTTCTTCTTACTCCGATCCGAACCTACTTTTCTTCCAGCCAAAATTCTGCAAACACATCTACGCCTCATGGTGGGATATGCAAAACAGATTCCCAAATTACAAATACCTAGGCGCTTTTCTACAACAACCTACTGACGAGCCAATGGACGGTCGGTATCGAGAGTATTTCGATATCAACTTAGATAAGCAGTCTAAAAAACTCCAGACAGCAAGAAGTCTGAACTGGTGGGAAGCATATTCTCCTTCACGAGAGTCGGTCCCAGATCACGTCTTGTATTCGGACATGAACCCAACCATGGTCAAAGTCCTCAACTTTGACACGCTGGCTTCTGGTGTTTCAGTTCCTCTTGTCCCGAGTGGATTCATCATGTTCGACATCGATGAATTCAACCCACTGCAGCCCGTCCCGCCTGAGAACCGACCTATTATTGACGGAGGTCAGTATGTTGACGGTGTAATCAGCGGCGCAAGTGGCACGATTATTTACGACGGAGGGGTTTATGCAAACGGAGTTCCTGTCCCACCACTCTTCAGCCCGATTATCAATGGAGGTACTTACTAAATGACAACCACTCCGGTAACTCTTCTATCTAAAAGGTCTGGTAATACCTCTGACCGTCCTCTTGATACGACCATCCAAGCTGGCGAGTTAGCTATTAACTTTGCAGCTGCGGAGAATGGTCTTTACTTTAAAGACTCAGTAGGCGCAATCCGCAAGGTTACAGGCGTTCACTACGGCTCAAGTGCACCCAACAGCACACCAGCAGGTGAGACTGGTAATTCAGTAGGTGAGATTTGGGTTGATTCAGGCGCTAATAATTTTTTGCGAGTTTGGGATGGTTCTTCCTTCATCAAAATTGGCGCTGCCTTCGCTGATGCAGCTGGCTCCGCCACAGTGACTATTGCATCAGGCGCAATCGTTGCTAACAGCGCTGTGGTTGCGTCAGGAGCCTTCGGTTCTACCGTTGCCTCTGGTGCTTTAGGAGCTGTTACCTCATCTGGAGCTTTGGCAGCATCAGGTGCTCTTGTCGCTTCAGGTCTGGAAATCGCTGTGATCAGCGGTGCCTTTCCTTCAGTACCTGCGTCTGGGGTCTTTGGGTATCGAGTTGATCCGCCAAGCGGTTTATATATTTCTTTTGGAGGGGGTTGGGTGCCTGCTGCATAATGAACCATCCTCACAACGACCCAGAAGATCCCACAGCGAATGACTGTAATTACAACTTCGCTCAGATGCTTTTTGCTTTCTGTCTAGGTGTCACAGTGATGTTTGTTTTAGCCGTGGATGAAATCAATGATTTCAAAGGCTGCCCTTTTCCTACTACCTCAAAGTCGCCTTAATTTTGCCAGCAGTCCCGAATAAATTACCAATAATCGACGCCATCGCCATCTCAACGTCAGGAGCGCCGACTTCACGCGCCGTGTCATAGAGATCCTTGGCCTTGAAACCGCAGTCTTCGAGGTTCCGGACATAAGTAACCAGGCTATCCCGAGACTCATAACTCTTAACGTTTTTAAAGTTTTTAAAGGCTCCCATCAAGCCTTTCTCGCACATAGGCAGGAGGTAGTCCATGCTCCGAACCTTTTCCGCCATGCTGTTGAAATCACAGAGGTGACGTTTGTACTGCTCTTTGAGGAACTCACTCATTTCGAGTGAGTTAGGGCTTTCAAGATTTAGGGAGAGCAGATTCGCCTGAATGTTCAAGTGATAAAGATAAGAGGCCAGTTCGACCATCCCAAAAATGAGATTGTCGATACTGACCTCTTTGGTGACGATAACTTCTTCTTTGATTATTTCCCCCGTTGGTGCTAAGGCAGCTTCGGAAAGAATTTGTTGGATATTAGAAGAAGTCATTTAATTTAGACAGGGCACTGACCCGTGCTGCAAGGTGTTTCTTCTCCAACTTTAGCTTCTACAGATACTTCTTTCTGCTCGTCCTGGGTCTTCAAAAAGTCTTGTAGAGCCTCCTTGTTGATGCGGAAAAGGGATTTCGCACCATTGGGTTGAAGGTTGACGTAGGTGCTCTTAGGCCAGCCACCGGGTTGACGTGATTCGGTAAGCGAAATGCGTTTACGAACAAACCCAGCTGAGCAATTGAGCAGCTCAGCAGTTTGCGCGATTGTGAGCAGCTTCTGGGATTCCATGCGAATTAAGTAGTGAGTGATCTCAACGACAAAAGATTAGCAGGAAATACCTAGACAGCAACAAATAAAAGGTTACTTATTTTGTCTTAATGTTCTATGGCGGTTATGATATATCAAGACTTGCTTGACAGTAGCTAATGGCACGGATTCGCCTGGCAGGAGAGGTTTTCAGCGGCTACAACAAGCCGAAACGCGACGTACAAGGCGGCAAACAGTTTGCTGTGGCAGCTAAGGAAGGCGATAAGGTCCGTCTTGTCCGGTTCGGTGACGCGAACATGGAAAACAAAAGTGACGATCCTGAACGACGTAAGAACTTTCGTGCAAGGCACAGCTGCGACGAGAAAAAGTCAAAACTCACCGCAGGATACTGGTCATGTAAGAACTGGTGAGCATGTAGTGACATAGTGTAGACGTTTAATTCTAATTAGACTAAAGTCAGCAGCATCGATACGATGAACGGCTCTGAACACGTAAGTGTCAGTCTTACCCTGGAAGATGAGTTTGTACTGACCCGGATCAAGAACGCTGCACACGAACTCAAAGGCAAAGAACGAGATCAATATCTTTGGAATCGAATCGTTAGGCTTATTTGTCGTGAACGAGCCTTCAAGTACGTTGTCGATGAGCTTGGAGTTTGCGTTGATCCTAATATTGGTGTATTTGATGATTTAGAAGATGAACAAGATTAAATCAATATCCCTATCGGTTTTATTACTTCTGAGTGTCGCGTCGCCTGTTTTTTCTGCACCTGAGTTTTTTACTTTTTATGAATTAAAAACTCTCGCAAAAAAAGCAGGTTTTTCCGAAGCTATTTCTCCGACTATCGCAGCCATAGGATTAGCTGAGTCGTCAGGTAATCCTAGAGCACACAATGATAATTTAGAAACTGCAGATAATTCATATGGTCTGATGCAGATCAATATGATCGATTTCCCGTACTACCTGCTTGGCACTTCGCGCCGCAAGGAGTTTGGTATCGAGACTAATGAAGCTCTGTTTGATCCATTCGTGAATATGAAAGCAGCAAAAAGGATTTATGATACGAGTGGCTTAACTGCCTGGAGTGTATACAGGCACGGAACTTACAAAAAGTATCTTCGCTAATCACCATGGATTATTCTTCCTCCTTTCCTATTACTTCGGATAATGATTTTTCTTCAGCGTTTAATAACCCCAGCCCGATTAATTTTGACGCTGTGGGGGAAACTGTTTTTCCCACACAAAATATTCTTGGTGTGAATAAAAATATGGATACCATCAACCGTTTTGGTGAGATGGTTTCTTCGATGGGGAGTTCGAACGTACCTCAGGCGCGACCCATTGGAGTAGAAGAAATGAACGTGCGTGAGCAGCTCCAAAAAATGGGTGAGGAATTAAATCGATTAAAAAATGCCGAAGAGTCTGACGTGGAGACCATTGCTGACAAAATGAATGTTGCTAAAGGAGCTATCGAACAAGCAGTCAAAGATTTTAAACGTATCAACTAGAGGTCTTATAATTTAAGAAAGTAGCGGTATCAAAGTGTCTGTAGCTCCTGGTGGATTCGGCGTTCCGGTTTTGACTAGCGGCACTGACTATTCTGGTGCTTTCAACTCCGGTAGTAGCGGGGGAGGAGGTTTCAACCTAGGTAGTATTCTTCAAGGAGGAATTACTGCTGGTTTAGATTCACTTTTGGGTGGCCTTTTTGGTGGGGGATCTAGTGGAGGCAGTAGCGGATCTGGACCTTTTAGCGAAGGCTTAGGGGATCTTATCCAAGCTGGTCCTGCTGCGTATTTTGATAATGAGCTTGTTGAACGTGCTACTCAACGCGTAAATGCTGAGACTCTCAAAAATTTAAATCAACTTCGTAACAACCTTTTTAACATTGCTTATCTCACGGGTCAATCGACTCCTGAGTTTGTAAATCGCACTGAAGGTCGTTTTCAAAACTACTTAGAACCAGCGGCACAGCGTGGATATAACTTTCTTAATACTTACCCTGCAAAATACGGTCAAACTCTTGCGGGTGATTCTTTACTGCAGAGATTCCAGATCGATAATTATCTTGAATCCTATAGCAATCTAAATCGTCCTACGTATATGAATCAAGCTACAAACCCAACAACTGTATCTATGAAAATGAATGAAATGGAAGATGTTGCAAATACATATATGAACAAATTTAAAGAAGCGTCTAATGCAGGTGGTTTGATGAACTACATGGATCAACAATCTCAGAGCTTTATTCAAGGAGCTGGGGCACCTGATCTACCTGATGTGCCTGATGTTCCTGAGTATCGTCAAAAAGCCAGTAAGTTCTACTCTAAAGATCGCGGCGTCCAAGATTTGATGACTTACTCCTCTTACTGATGAGTCTCGGTAAATCGCCTGCTGAAAGAAAAGCTGACAGATATGCGTACAGAAGAGGCACGCATACTGATAAAAATCAAGCTTTTCGTTTAGCAGGAAAAATTTTTGCAGATACAGATTTTAGAGCTGAAAAGAAAAGAGAAATAAGAGAGTCTTTGCAGAGAAGTCGCCCCGTTGGTTACGGCTTTGCAAACCGAGATGAATACGGACCAGATGATTCATGGTCTTCACAAGAATCTCTTAGAGGTATACACGACCGAGATCACTATATAGTTGGTGAAAATCATGGATTCGGTGCTCATAATTTTTGATAGAAGGTAAGTAGAAGACAAAACCAAACACCTTCGAGTTTTTAGTTTTTTTCATTTCTTCATCGTCTCTAGTCAGCTGAGGATGTTCCTTGAGAATACATATTGGTAAATCTATACCAGATTTTTGAGTAGCTAATAGTGCTACTTCAGTAGATGTAATGAATACAATGCCTTCATCAAACTCTCGTTTAATCCATTTTCGATGCGCCTGCTCTAGCCAAACTCTCTGATTTGATTTTTTAAAGTAATTAGTTTTTTCGAAGAGCTTAGTCGACTTAGTCTGTTCACTCTTAAGAGCTATATCTCTAGGTGGATAAAGATATACGTTTTTGCCCCTCCATGTTTGGTTTAGTCCGTCGTTTTCCCAAGTAAAAAATCGAGAAGCCTGAACGACAGTGTTTGCTCGATCGCTCGAGGCAGGATCTAAAAATATCTCACCCCCTAGAAACGCTGTGGTTACAGCAATCAACTCAGGAGGTGAAATAAAATCAAACGAAGCAAGCACTACTCAGATTGTGTATCTTCAACTAATGCAAGACGCATCTGACTGTGTGTGCTTTCCGTTTTAGTTCCTGACCATAAAACACTGTAGTAAAAATGTTTGGAACCAGCTCGATTTTTCTTGACAATAACGTCGATTACTGTTCCAATTCCTCTTTCAACTCGTTTGTAGTCTCGGGGGTTGAAATTGACTTGGAGTGCAATGTGCTTTGTTTCTTTGACAAAATCTCCTTCTTTGAATTTTGGTTCAGGTGCGGGACGTTTGTAAGGCATGTCAGAGGATTAGACCGTTGGTAGCGGAATCAATAACTTCATTAGCGTGCTCGGGGTCGAGACGCATTAACTCAAGGTGATCTTCTTCATAAAAAGCGACTAGGGCAAGACCGGAGTTACTTTCCTTTTCGACGAAATAAATTACTTTTTTGAACATATCTTCAAGATCACTAGACATAGCTTCTTGCGCGATAGACAAGTCCGCTTCAAGATCTTGGATTGTGCAGTACTTACTTGCCATCGGTTCCGTGGGGTTGAAGACAAGAACACCTTTACCTCTGTATTTTCTGTTTTCTTCGTACAGAGTGATCATGTCACTAATGATGCTTCTAAAAACACCTGCACTGAGTTTGCGCTCAACTTCACTGCCTTGAGAAATCATTCGGCGGAGACGATTTACTGCTTCGTTACTCATACTTAAAATTGCTCCAAGCGGCCTGAAGGATTTCATACGGATCATACAGAAACTTTGAACTGTTGTTTTCTTGAGGATCGAGTTTGCAGTAGTGTTTCCCCTCTATAAGACCAGAAGCTCCTTTAGAAGAAAGACCCTGAAAAATTAATTTATCGATAGTGACCGTAGGCACACCAAGACGTTGAGCAATTGTTTTTCGATTTACAAAAGCTGTTGTTTTTCGGTTGTGCTTGTTAGCCATCATTTGCAGCGATACATCGATGCTGCTCAAAAGATCTGTGATTAATTTGATCTCTTTTTTAATTGATTCAGTAAACATTTCAGTAGGAAGGATCCCCTCAATCACCTGACGTCAGGCAATTAGGGCGACTTGCGTGAGGGCGGAAAACGGTAAAACGCTACCTCAACCTTCCGTGACCGTTAAGCCGTTTCTTACAAAACGATCGAGGTCAGTCTAGGAGCGCCTGTGCTTGTTGGTGAAAGTCGGGCGAGTCCTCAACGAGTAACTCGATCAGCTTATCGAGCTTTCGAGACACGTCAAGAGGTTGTGAAGCATTCAAGATCAACCAATATTTGTGTGCGTTGAGTAAGTAGTATTGTGACTGTTTAGCTTTGAGAGCTTGACAACGCCATTTTTCAAAGTCAAAACTTGATTTATATCGACTACTACCCATTGCACACTCGGATTGACGTATGTCAATTTGTAAATCAATGTCAGTAATTGTGTAACCGATAGCTGAGATTTTTGCCTCACAGTCTTTGACAGAAGTAGGAGGCTCGTTATCGGAGTAAATCCAAGGCGGCAGATTTGAAATAATGTATTTTTCTTCCCAAAGAGAAGGTTTATGAGGCCTTACTTCCGAAGTGGAATGATTCGAGAATGTCCTCGATGTATTTGTTGAAATTCCCATTGATGCAATAGAGCGTGTGGTGTTCAAATCGGGTCCTAGTAACAAGATCGAGCTTTCTAAGTTTTTTAAGCTGCTCGCGAGTAGTCGCCTGAGACTGACCCAAAGCCTCAGATAATTCGTTTACATCAGTCGGTTGAAGGGACTGTAACTCATAAATTAAAAAACGCAGCTTTTGGATTTGGTTATATCTCTTTTTATTCTTCGAATTGATCTCTCTGACAGCTCTATAGAGAGCTTCTCGTGCAAAAGCTGCTTGATGGTTCCGGGGGAAATCTTTTGTCTGATAAGAGCTTCCACCGTTTGGCGAGCTGCCAAGGGAAGTGTTGTGTCCTTTGTTGTTAGACATAGGTGATGAGGGTTGATACACTTTGGATTACAGCACTTGGAGCGCACACAGTGCTCTGATTTAACCTCTTTTCTCCAGAATTGAGTGAAGATAAACCTCCTTGTGCGTTGGTAGTGAGCGTCATTGGGTCCTTTGTACAGACCTCCGTCGTCCGGAAACTCCAGACAAGCCTTGGGATCGAGGGTTGCTCGATGCATGTTGAGCCACGCAAGGAGACGCTCGGACTTATAGGTAGCCTTTTGGTGCTCTTCTCGACAGATCTCACAGGCGTGGATGCCATCGAAAGGAAGCAACACGTTTGCTGAGTCCTGAGAGCTGATAGTGATCGGCTCAGATCGACCACACCGGCAGGACCAAACGACAACATCACCGTAATCCAGGACGTCCCAGTGCCCACGGATGATCTGAGAAGTTGGCTGACCAGGCGGACGAACGGGTGCCGAAGGCTGAAGAAGCCCTAAAAGCGCCGCCAGACGGGCGTCGCGAGTGTTCATAAGCATGTTGATGTTCTTGTCTTAAGAGACTAACACACAGAACGCACAGAAGGGTAGTATCAACAGATTTTCAAAAGAAAAAGACTTTTTCACTTGAAGGTTTTTCCATACGTGCTGGCTGGTGTCAGGTGTCGATAAAGATGCTGTTGCACGGACACAGAGGCCAAAAACTCCTACTTTTCTAATTTAATTACTTAATACGTATACTTAGACGTCTATATAGATACGAATTAAGGGACACACTGCTTAGATTTAAGCGTTCTGACGGACTTTATTAGGTAACAACAGTCGCAAGCTCTTGTGGAAGGCAGTGTGAGTCATAGTGTTATACAATTTGATTAATAGATTAAGTATCATGCGACTCACCTGCAATTCCGAATCTCCTCCGACTTGGCAAACGATTCGAAAAAGAGCTAATCAACTAGGTATCCCTGCCTGGAAACTCGCTGAAGAACTTGCTTTTCACGAGGACAAAGAAACTTTGAGATTTTCAGACACATCGAATAACGGGTAAGATTAAATTCGAGGAATACTCAGATAGACTGATATAAGGAGGTGGACTATTTAAATGCCTGAACGCAATAGCCCTGCTTGTCCACTTCACGGCGATCTCCCTAGGGCAAGACACCCTCACAACTTCTTCGGAATTGTGACGGTTATCGATCAACTCATCGACACTATTAGCGGCGTGGGAACTACAAGTTTTACGAGATGCCCCTACGGCTACCCCGCCAACTTCGAAGGCGTAGTAAGGGCTCTTGAAGATTTAAATTCTACGACAAGTGGTATTAGTGCTGGTGGAGGTGCTCCTGTAGTCACCTCTGGTATTACTGCCGGTTCTGGTTTATATGCTTCGATCAGTGGAGATTTAGTTTTACTCAACTTAGATTCACGGGCTGAAGGCTCGGTTTCGCTTGCTTACGATTCGAATACTGCTGTATACAGCGGATCTGCAAGTTCTTCACCAGGTGGTGGAGCGAGCGTCACTGTATCTGGAGCACCTGGTACAGGTTACTCAGCAGGTGACCTTTGGTTCGATACAAACGAAGGTCGTCTGTTTGTTTATGCATCAGGCAACGACGTTGGATCTCCTGACTGGTATCAAACAAACGCCGAGGGCATTGCTCTTATGAGTGACCTTCCTCCGTCGGGTGGTGGTGAAAATGCACCTGCTCGTCACGGAAGCATTTGGTTTAACCAACTCGCGGGTTCACTTTTTGTTTACGACGCGCAGACGAGTGGCTGGTATGAAACTGGTCCGCAAAGAAGCGTTGCTTACGGCGCTGCTCCTCCAAGTCCTCCTGTCGCTGGTGCTGGTTGGTACGACACGATTGATTCAGCACTTAAAGTTTGGAATGGCACCACCTGGATTAGCACTTAATATCAGGACGCTTTTACCAAACCCATGGCAGCCAAAAACGGTAACTACATCGCCTCCAAACCAAAGACGACTTGTCAAGGTCAGGGTACGAACTCCCGTCCAAAGCGTCGCGGTAAGAAAAAATTGAGAGGTCAGGGGCGCTAAAGTGATGTTAAACAGTAAATAAAAATGGCAATCGTCAGCCTTGTTGCAGGTGAGACTATTACTGCTGGTCAGGCAGTTTATATCAACTCATCTGGTCTTGCTCTAAGGACCCAGGCTGACGGTGGCAACATTGATTTAGCAGCTTGTGCGGGCGTTGCCCAGGACACAGTTCTTGAAGGTCAAAGTTTTCGGTGTAACGTTGACTCGGTATCAACAATACCGAGTGCCTCTTTCACACCAGGAACTGCACTTTTTTTACACCCATCTAATGATGGAGGTTTAGCTGAGTACGATATATTCGCTTCTGGTGTAGCAGCAACTGCGGCTGTAGGTCTTTATTTAACCCGTGTGGGCACAGCATTAACAGCCGATCGATTGGCTGTTGAATTAAAAAGACCCATTTTTATTAATAACACTACATCGATCCTTCTTATGGAGACTGCATCTGGCTTGGTTGTAGATGCTATCCTGGATGAAGATGGCTTTAGAATTGACACAGAAGGTGCACTCTAATTATGCCTAGCCAGAAGATATCCCAATTTCCAGCTCAAACGACCGTAGCGTCGGGCGATATCCTGGCGCTCGTAACTGTTTCGGGCAGCAGTTTTGATAATAAACGAATAGGAATTGACGTTTTAGATGGTAGATATCACGCTTCTGCTTCGGGTGGTGCAGCATTAGAAATTGCTGTTGAAGCTCTTGCTTCTGGTAATGCTGCTCTAACTGATTCTTTAGAAGCACTCGCCTCAGGTAACGCAGGTATTTCTCTTGCAATTGCTTCAGGTAACGCCGCTCAGGCTTCTGGCAATGCCGCGCTTGTTGACGCTGCTGCAGCACTTGCTTCAGGTAATGCTGCGATTGTTGATGCGTCAGCTGCTCTTGCTTCAGGTAACGCAGCACTTACTGACGTTTCAGGTAAATACGACAAGACGGGTGGACCTATTACAGGCACTGTAACCATCAAAGATCAATCGATCGGTGAGGTTGGAAATCAAGGCGTTCGTAATGGCACAATTACACTTGATTTTGCTTCTGCAAATAATTTTGAATTTGTCCTTGATGGGACTTCTACCCTTGGTGCACCGACGAACGCCAGCGGCGGTCAGTGTGGCGCTATTACGATCCGCCAAGATAGTACAGGATCGCGTACGCTTGCTTACAATGCGGTGTTCAATTTTGCTGGCGGCACTGCACCGACACTCACGACTACAGCTAGTGGGGTTGACGTAATCTCGTTCTATGTTTCGTCCCCGACTGAGATTCAATCCGTTGCTGTTTTAGATCTCCAATGATACCTGGACAGGCTCAACAGTTTTTTGAAGCAGCTGCTGCTCAAGCCGGTGGTGATCACCAGGTGGACCGGAGCTTGCGGTTTAACAGTGCTGATAGTGCATATTTAAGTAGAACTCCGTCAACTGCAGGTAACGGAAAAACTTGGACATTAAGTACGTGGGTAAAAACTTCTAGTAATGGAAGTTTGCTGTGCAACGGTGTCGCTAGCAGCGGCGATAACGGGATATATGTTCAATACTCCTCAAACACATTGTATGTAGGGACATGGACAACTAGCTGGCAATGGAATCTTATTACTAACCGTGTTTTCCGTGATCCTTCAGCGTGGCATCACGTGGTAGTCGCTGTAGATACAACACAATCGACGACTTCAGATCGAGTAAAAATATATATAAATGGAGTGCAGGAGACTTCATTCTCTACAGCAACTTACCCATCACAGAATTACGATACGCTTGTCAATAACACTGCATTACATGCTATTGGCCGTTTTGGAAATTTGACCAGTGGTTATTTTGACGGTTATCTTGCTGACTATCACTTCATCGACGGTCAAGCACTTGCGCCGACTGACTTCGGTGAGCTTGATTCAAATAATGTTTGGAACCCTAAGCAGTTTGAAGGGACATATAACACTGCTGCATCAATTCCGTCTTATCCAGCAGTAACAATTAGCCCCTCTACTGTCGGCTACGGCAATGTTAGTCACGTCAATGGTGGAGGAGCATATTTCTACTCTCAGGCATCAAGTGGCGCAGGCTCAATTAAAGTTGAGTTTTCACCACCGATTACAGGCGTTACTAGCATTAAGTACAACGGAGGCGGATACAGCGTAAACTCAGCTTATAACATCAGAATAAACGGCGTAGATGTTTTTACTAACCTAAGTACTAATTCAAGTTGGGCGCAAGCTAGTCATACTATTAGCTCTACAGATATTTCGTCGTTTGAGATTTATACGGCAAATGATGGGTGGTCGTTGTATAACCTGTTGTTTAACGATACAAGTCCATCTGGCACGGCAAGTCTTGTAACCCCTGCAGGCGTAAACGGTTTCCACCTCGACTTTTCCGACAACAGCAGCAACGCTGCGCTTGGAACGGATAGCAGTGGGAACAGCAATACTTGGACGGTTAATAACCTGACGGCTGTTGGCTCTAGTTGGGATCAAAGTCAGACCTGGAGTTCTTCAGGTTCTGGTACTCCATACACCGCTAATTTTGACTGGGACAAAGCTTTTGACGGCATTATTACCACAAGCACTGATGTTACTTTCGGTGCTTCTGATGCAACGATGACCTGGACGCCATCAAGTCCTATTACAGTTAATACTTCAGTTATTGTTTATGTTTACAACGCAACAAACGGAACCTCGTATGGCACTCGCGTTAATGGCAGTTACATTACCGGAACAAATAATTACAATGTTCCTGTTACCTTAACTGCTGCCACGCTTGGTGGACAGTTAACTAGCATTCAACTTACCAATTCGGGCTTAGTCGGACCCTACCTGGGTGGTGTGGAGGTTGACGGCGTACTTTTGGTGGATTCTGGTGTTGCTGATCCAGCAGCAAAAGATATTGACAGCCTGATCGACACGCCGACGAATTACACGGCAGCTTCTGGCAACAATGGCGGAAACTATCCAACTTGGAACCCGCTGAGTCAATCATCTTCAACATTTAGCAACGGCAATCTGCAAGCAACTACGAGTGGCGGTTCTGGCTATCCGCTTGAAACTGTTAATTTCTACACTCCACCCGGCACTGGGAAATGGTACTGGGAGTTCCAACTAAGTGCTCTAAGTGGCAGCAACTACACGATGGTTGGAATGCTTCCTACTGACAGTGATTACGAACAAGGAAATTCAAATATTCCATCAGAAAAAAAAGGCTTTCAAGTTTATATTGGCTATAACGGTGCTGTAACTGCTGCCTCTGGTGCGGCGACAGTGGGAACCGCCACGGCAACTTTTGGTGTTGGCGATATTCTTGGCTGGGCTTTTGATGCCGGAAACGGAACTGTTCAATGCTATAAAAACGGCGTAGCACAAGGCACTCAATTTACGAATGTAAGGACTGACGTTGGCTGGGCGTTTTGCGTAACCGACTATGACAACTCAGCAACAGCAACTTACATTATTAATTATGGCTCTAGGCCATTTGCGTACACGCCACCAACAGACTATGTAAGTCTCTGTACCACTAATCTCGCCGACCCAACGATTGCCGATGGTTCGACGGCGTTTGATGTGAAGCTGTGGAATGGTAATGATACGCAAAGGGATATCACTGGCTTAGGTTTTAGCCCTGACTTGGTATGGATTAAACAGCGTAGTGGCACTGCACTCCATAGTTTGCAGGATACAGTGCGTGGAGCCACTAAAAATCTTGTCCCTAACGATACGCAATCGGAAGGAACTGAGACTGCTTACTTGAATGCCTTTTTAAGTAACGGGTTTTCTATTGGAACCAGTAGCACTGTAAATGATGGCAGCAGTACTTATGTCGGCTGGACATGGGACGCTGGAACGTCAACGGTGAGCAACACTGACGGCAGTATCACTTCTAGCGTCCGCGCTAATCCGTCTGCTGGTTTCTCGGTTGTTAGTTATACCGGGAGTTCATCTGCTGTAACTGTTGGCCATGGCTTAAATGCTGCGCCGCAAATGATTATCGTAAAAGATCGTGATAATTCGTATAACTGGCAAGTGGCTCACATTGGTATTGGCGCAGACGAATCATTGCTCTTAAATGCAGGTGATGCCAAAGCCGACTACAACGCATGGAACAACACTCGTCCAACCAGCTCACTATTCTCTCTAGGCGCTGGAACGTTGGGTGTGAATACAAACGGAGCTGATCTAATCGCCTATTGCTTTGCACCTGTCGAAGGGTATAGCGCGTTTGGTTCGTACACCGGCAACGGTTCAGCTGATGGTCCGTTCGTGTTCACCGGAATGCGTCCTAGGTGGCTTATGGTGAAGTCATCAAGCAACTCAGGCGAGCATTGGTTAATTCTTGATACTGAACGAGATCCGCACAATCTTGCGGACGCAACGATTTACGCTAATTTAAGCAATGCAGAGGCAGAAGCTGCTGTTCTTGGTATAGATATTTTATCTAACGGTTTTAAGTGCAAAGGCACTAATGCAGGAGCAAACGCATCTGGGTACACGTATGTGTATGCAGCATTTGCTTCGCATCCCTTCAAGACCGCCCGTGCGCGATAATATCTGGTTTAACGGTTATACTTAACTTATAAAGTATCGAAGTCGCCGTGTTAGTTCTCGACGGAAAAACACTGCAGTATGACCGTCCTTTTTCACACGACGGTATCAATTACCCTGCAAACTGGCTTCGTTTAACGACTTTGGCTGAAAAACAAGCCATTGGTATTGTTGAACAGCCTGATCCATTTACTCCGAGTTACGATCAGAGATTTTGGTGGGGCGTAGATAATCCTAAAAATATCGATGATCTAAAAACTCTCTGGAAAAGTAAAACATCCGAAACTGCTAACTCTTTACTTGCACCGTCTGACTGGTACGCCATCCGTAAAGCAGACACTGCCGTAGCTATTCCCTCTGATTGGTCTGATTGGCGTCAAAGCATCCGTGTGGCGGCCTCGACTAAGCAAACTGCTATCGATGCAGTCACCACTGTCGCTGAATTAGAGACATATATCACTACAAACACTGGTGCAGACAGTGATTATGGAGTTTGGCCTCTTGATCCTGATCAAGTAGCCGCTTTACCGACGCCCGAGCCGACGCCCGAGCCGACGCCTGAGTCTGAGCCCGTCGTTACTGGTGGAACAGTTTCGACCGATAGTGAAGATGTAGTCGATTTAGGAGAGTAATTCGTGACTAATCGGTCGATCTTCAACCGGCGGTACACCTCGTATAGCCCTGCTGGCGTTGAGGTTTATCTGCTGAATGGCGCTGGTATTTCGTCACAGCTGAATCCAACTTTCGACTTTGAGCTCGGTGAAGACCTCGATTCCGGTTCTGTTGTTTATGTAAGCGGAGCAGTCATCCTTGCTGCATCTGCTGCTTCTGGAACTATTTCCGACGCTGCTTATGCGGTCGGCATTACAACTTTATCTGGAAACGCAGGAGCAACTGTCCCAGTAGTTACCGACGAAATTGCTACTGTAGACAGTCAAAATATTACGCACCAGAGCACTTTGACTCCCGGTCGTTATTACTATCTGTCGACTGTTCCTGGTCAGGTCACTTTGATCGAACCTTCAGGTATTACTGCTTCTGGTGGATTCCAAGCCTCGACCCTTGTGGGCATGGCACTCACTCAGTCCGATATCCACTTAGAAATCGATGGTCCTGTTTTCTTAACTCTCTGAGTTAGACTGTAATTAAAATATTCCGTCATGGCAGATCGTCAGCCTATTGTTTTAGTCAGCGGCGCTTTCGCTGAACTGCCTCCGGGCGACGGAATTATTGGTGCAAGTGTAGCTCTTATAAGTAATCCGAGTGGCTTATATACTCTCGGTGGAGAACTCGGATATGACGGCACTGCAATTACAGCCCTTGCCTCTGGTAACGCTGCTCTTTCTGATGTAGCTGGTGCAGTTGCCTCTGGTAATGCTGCACTCGTCGATTCTGCTGAAGCTCTTGCTTCTGGTAACGCAGCTCTTACCCTTGCAGTTGCTGAAGCCTCCGGTAATGCTGCTTTAGCTGTTGCAGCTACCGCACTTGCCTCAGGTAACGCAGGTATCGCTGATGCAGCGACTGCGCTTGCTTCAGGTAATGCCGCTCTCACTGACGTGGGCGGTAAATATGACAAAACGGGTGGCCCGATTTCAGGCACTGTACGCGTAGAAAAGCAGTCATATGCAGACGTCAAAGATGAAGGAATCGAAAGCGGCACTGTCACCTTGGACTTTGGGTCAGCCAATAACTTCAAAATGACTTTGACCGGAACTTCCACCCTTGGTGCACCGACAAACGCCAGTGGTGGTCAATCCGGCAGTATTTTTATTCTTCAAGACGGTACGGGATCTCGTACGCTTGCTTATAACGCAGTTTTTGCGTTTGCTGGCGGTACTGCGCCGACCTTAACTACCGCAGCTAGCGGGCAAGATGCGCTTCTGTATTACGTTCAGGATCCGAGTACCATTATTACAACGTCCGTTCTGAACGTTTAATATGGCTGCTTTAGACGGTGTAATTCCAGCGATTATCGGCGCTGCAAATGCTGCTGGTGGTGATCACCAGGTGGACCGGAGCTTGCGGTTTGACACTGATGATGGTGCATATTTAAATAGGGCACCCTCTGCTCCGGGCGATAAAGCTATTTGGACTTTATCGTTTTGGATTAAAATTTGTAATCTTACTGTAAATAAACAGATTTTTACTGTTTACTCTGATAGCTCCAATGACTCAGTTATTAGAATCAACGGCAACAATTACCTTGAAATCTACAATTACAGAAGTGGATCATATCAGACTCAATACATTTCAAATGCACAGTTCCGAGATACATCTAGTTGGTATCACTTTGTAATCTCGTGCAACGATAGTACTTCTCTTAATGCCTGGGTAAATGGTCAGGCTATTACATCCTGGTCATCCTCATCTGGACCTAATGGTGTTAACTGGTTGTTTAACAGTACTAATACTCACCAAATTGGTCGGTATAACACAACAGCAAATTCTAATTTTTATCTTGCCGAGGTCAATTGGATTGACGGTCAAGCACTTGCTGAGACTGATTTTGGTGAGACTGACGATGATAACAACTGGAACCCCATAAAATACTCTGGTTCGTATGGAACAAATGGTTTCTATTTAAAATTTGCGGACAACAGTAGTAACGCTGCGCTTGGAACGGATAGCAGCGGCAACAGCAATACTTGGACGGTTAATAACCTGACGGCTGCAGCAGCTAATGCCAACACAAGTCAAACCTGGAGTTCCAGTAGCACTGGTTATCACGCAGGTGCAGGGAGTGCTTTTGACGGCAATCTCACAACTTCTTCCTTTGCTACTGGCGGTGCTAGCGCAAATGCTTATGTGGACATCACCGCTATTAACGCTTCAAAAGTAGAGGTTTATATCAGCGCTTATGGAAGCGGATCAGCTGGTGCATATTACTACTGTAGGCAGACAAATGGCACTCAGCATACATATACAATCTCCTCTTCAGGGACTTCTTTGGGATGGATCACTGTTTATGACGGAAGTCAAATTTCAATAAATAGATTAGGCGGTGCTCGTAATTCATCTGGAGCGGCAGGTAGCGCACAATATGGCTGGAAAGTTGATGGAGTTTTATTGGTTGATTCCGGCACGGCTGGGTTTGATCCTGCAGGCATTGACAGCCTGATCGACACGCCGACGAATTACACCCCTGATTCAGGAAATCCAGGTGGGAACTACTGCACGCTTAATCCATTGCAAAGTGCCACAACGCTTTCTAACGGGAACTTAGATTCTGCTGGGGGTTCAGGTTGGTCTGGCACTGCTGGAACATTTGGAATGTCATCTGGCAAGTGGTACTTCGAGTATGACAACGTAGTAAGCAATGAACATCTTCTTGGCATCGTACCGTCAACTACATATACCTTGAACACTGTGACGTCTTATGCCTACGGGTCTGAGACTGGTGGTAAATACTCTCCTCCCTCTTCTAGCAACGTAAGTTACGGCGATTCTTGGGGTGCTGGTGATGTTATTGGCGTTGCATTTGATGCTGATGCTGGCAATTTGTATTTCTACAAAAACGGAACTGTTCAAAACAGTGGTACTGCAGCATTCACTGGGTTGACCTCTGGTCCGTATCTACCTTCTGTAGTGCAAAACGGATCATCTAGGTCTGCATCGTTGAACTTTGGCCAACGTCCGTTTAAGTACACAAATGCTGGTACTGATAGGCCAGCCTCAACATATCTCAGTCTCTGCACTACGAATCTTCCCGATCCAACGATTGCCGATGGTTCGACGGCGTTTGATGCAAAAACATTCACTGCTAATAACGGTAGCCAATCTATAAGTCTTGGATTTTCTCCAGATCTGGTCTGGACTAAATCTCGTGCTAACGCTTATGAAGGTCAAATTTTTGACACCGTTCGTGGAAACAATCAGGAATTAAGCCCTAACACTACGCGTGCGAGTCGTACTTTGGCTAATAGCCTTACTTTTGATAGTGCTGGCTTCACTATGCCAAGCAACAACAATAACGCTAACTATGGTAGCGGCGGTAGTGTCGCCTGGGCATGGGACGCTGGAACGTCAACGGTGAGCAACACTGACGGCAGCATCACTACTAGTGTTCGCGCCAATACATCTTATGGATTCTCGATTGTCAAGGCTTCTGTTGCGGCATCGTTAACAGGTGGGCCAACACTGGGTCATGGACTAAACAAAAAACCTGAGTTCATTATTGGTAAAAACATAGACTCGACTATTTATTGGTACGTTTTTCATAAGGATCTAACTGATAGTTATTACTTAATCCCAAACCTATCCAGCGCTGAACAAAATAGTGGTGCTGTGTGGGGTACTCATAGTTCATTGGATTCAAGCATATTCCGAATCGGTACTGGCACACCTGCATCTATGTGGATCCCAAGTGGAACCAATGATTGCATTTTCTATGTCTTCACAAGTGTCGAAGGTTATAGCGCGTTTGGAAAATTTTCAGGCAATTCAAGTACCGACGGTCCCTTCCAGTATTGTGGATTTAAGCCCAGATTTTTACTTCTGAAGGGTATTACACAGGCTAGAGACTGGATAATTCTTGACACAGCAAGAGATACTGGAAACGTTGCAGACAGCTATCTGTATATAAACTCAAGCGGTGCTGAGGCTACATCTGCCATTGCTGATATTTTGAGCAACGGATTTAAAATGCGATACAACGGTGGGTTGGCGAACCAAACTGGTGAAGATTACATCTGGGCTGCATTCGCTTTTCATCCCTTCAAGACCGCCCGTGCGCGGTAAAATTACCGACTTATACCTAGACTATAAATAAGCCGCACCATTGTTTATGGTCGACTTCGAAAACGACTTAGTCTTCAACCTTCAATGTTTACAAAAAAGGTCTGCTAGAAAACGTTTTCGAAGAAGTATCTTAGACGAGTGGCCGGAGTGCGCTTACTGCGGTCGAAAACATCCGACGACGCTCGACCATGTAATTCCTCGAGCGAGAGGGGGTAAACAAGACCGAAGGAATCTTATCGGAGCTTGTGGGGCCTGTAATCTCGAAAAAAGCGACCTTGATTGGTTTGTTTGGTATCGAGGTCAAGTATTTTGGACACCAGAAAGGGAGGACAGGATTCTGAGCTGGATTAACCAGCATACAGAACCTGATCCTCCCTCTCCTGTTTTTGTGAACTGGATGGAAAAAGGAACACTTTTGCTTCCAGAGGCTGCTTAAACCTCAACAGGTACGCAGTTTGGAGGGCCGTGTCCCTTCATTTTTTCGATTAATTTCCATCTGTGAAGTCGGTTCTCAGGTTTTGCGAACCAGGGATCCATTTTTACCGTTTCGATGGCCTCTAGCGTCTGTTCACAGGTCATTTGCCAGTCGTAAGGGCTGCTCGAAATGATTGTGGCCAGAAGGATTTCAATCATTTTTTCGCGACCTTAGTTACGATACCAGCAATCATTTCGATTACTTTGTAAAACTTGCCGTAAAGCTCATCGTCTTTTGGTGTCGGTGTGACGTTAACGATGGCAAGTGCTAAAAGGTGCACTGCGCCTGCGATGCCGACGATGCTCGACCAATTTTCTAAAATAAAAGCCATGACTAAAAGTTAGATACAATATAAATATAGTCCTATAAGTGCATACAAATGCCCGCCATTCTGGAAGACGCAGTTAAATCGATTATGAAAGAAAATCCCGATATGAAGAAGGGGGCAGCTTATGCTATTGCTACAAAACAACTTCAGAAGTCTGGTGACCTTAAAAAAGGTTCTAATACAGCTACTGAAAAGGGTGATCGCCGTGGCGAGATGAGTAAATCGACGCGAGCAAAAACCCGAGCAAGGAAATATAAAGAAGAACGAAAACGCGGTAAAAAAGACGAACGTAATACGAGTGATCGTGACTGATATTTATGGAGTTATTACTCCCTGATTTAAAGCTTCCGGACATACAAACTTTTCCGGAACCTGTTATTGACTTCTTGACGCCGCTTGCTCCGACGTATCCGAAGGTGTTGGTGCCTTCGTATCGTCCGGGCAAAGCTACGGTGTCTTTACCGAAAGTGACTCCAAAGGGACCAGTACCGAAACCCGAGTCAGAGAAATCAGAAGGTGAAAAAATTGTTGAGGACGTTGTTGAAGATGTTGTTGAAGCCGTTAAGCCTGCTCTAGATTCTCACACTAAAGCCATCGGCACGCTTAGAACTGACTTGGATAGTTTTATCGTTGAGGTCGAAGAAAAAGAAATAGAAGCTTCTGAGGTTGTAAATACAGTATCTTTACCAGGCAATCTCGAGATACCCATACCTAAACCAGAGATTCTCGTAGCAGCAGGGACGACTGCCACTGTTTCTGTGGGCGCAACCCTCATAGCGACCTCCGTGTTTAAAAAATGTGTTTCTGCTTTTAAACCTGTTATTAAACAGGTTATCAATCGGGTTCAGAGGAAGCTTGGGAAGGAACCTCAAACTTGGAGTAGGCAGCGATTGGAACAACGTCGTCGCAGATCGCTGAAAACGGACTCTCCGGCCTGACCATATATCCTTTTTCGTACAAGTTCACACACTCGCGTATACGAGTTAGGAGAATATCGGTTCTTTTTTGCTGAATTTTTTTGCGAGCGTATTCTTTACACAGCTCAGTAATTCTTCCGTCTAACGGGATGCTAATACTGATTTGAGCGCCATAATTTTCACTTCTTGTGTACTCCGGGTGAAAGCCACCGCCAAGATAAAAAGGTGTAAACACCAAAGTGCCGCTATTGCAGTAATGCCCACTTGAGAATCCTTGTGTGCTGTATGATCCTTGATTTATCTGTACCGCGCTATTTGTTACGGAGCCTGTCGAAGTCGACTGAGGATTCGCAACGACAGTTGTCCCGTCGTTCTGAGCGTGGGCGGCTCCTCCCCAAAAAAGTATTACTGAGAGAACACACTTAAGGAAGTGGTTGTTGAAGTGGTTTCGATCGTTCGCTCGATGTCCTGGGTTTCGATTACTCCAGCTGCTCGCGAGGTGATTTCCAGCTGCCAATTTTCTGCTCCAGAAGTCATCGAATAGGTTGTACTTGAACCTCCGATTTCGGCACTCGGAGTTACATTGTGGCCTGTAAAGCTGTTATAAGCTCCGCCGTACTTTTCGATCGAAATTGTTTCAGTAATCGTTTGCTCAGTAGTAGTGGTGCTGTTCATCGAACCCTGCGTAAACGAAGGCGCGACTTGTGCAAAAGCGGGTGTTGAAATTAATAAACCAAAAACAGCTAACCATTTGAGTGTTTTCATGGTTTTGTCTTGGGTGGGTTGTTTACTTCTACTTTAGTGTCTTTTTGTTTCCTATTTACATCCGAAGCCCGGCTAATACCGTAACCAGCCAAAGATCCAGAAAAAATACTGGCTATAAAAGTTGGGTCCATTTTTTGAAAATAACCCATGTAAGAAAGTGTCAATAAAGCGGCACTCCAACTGAGTACTGACACTTTCACAATCTCTGCCAACCACTCGTATGAACGCTTGTTTTCTTCTTCGTTCATGGCTGAGAACTATTGTTCAGTCATATAAACTATAAGAGTTATCGGGAGATTGTAAGTGGCAGAAACCGCTAAGAAAAAGCACCCTGAAAAGTGGGAGCGAGCTAAGCGGAAAGCCCGTAAGAAAATGGGCGGTCACTCTGCACGCGCTATGCAATTAGCTACAAAATACTATAAAGAGATGGGCGGCAAGTACGAAGGTAAAAAATCAAGCAAAAATAAACTCTCTAAATGGAGTAAGGAAGACTGGCAGACTAGAGAAGAGTATGAAAAGAAGAAAAAGTGAACTTATTAAAGCAGCAGCGAAAACTGTTGAAGATTGCTCGAAAAGCACAAGAGTGCATCAACCGAGAGGAAGCTCAGAAACTTCTCCGCAAAGCACGTAAAATATTTAAAAAGCTCAATAAACGTGGCTGATAGAGCTCGCGAAAAAGGTCGAACGGAGCGCTACCTACCGAAGGCAGCGTGGGCTTCGATGTCAAAAGAAGAGCGCAAAGCAACGGACGAGAAAAAGAAGAACGCTACACGAGGTAAACCTGTAAACACTCACGTAGCCAACACTGAAAAAGCCAAACGGGCTGGCAAAAAAGCTCGGTCGTACAAAGCATCTAAAAACAATGGCTAAACAAGGACCTTGCTGGGACGGTTACGTTATGGAGGGAATGAAAAAAAGTAAGAAATCGGGAAAAATGGTGCCAAACTGTGTAAGAGCTAAGAAAAAAGCTCGGTCCTACAAGAAGTCGAAAAAATGACCGATCAAGCTTGCCCGATGTCTTCTTCTGACACTAGAGAAGAAGAAAAAGTCCTCCATTTTGAGCGTCCTAAGACTCAAAAAGAAGCTTACTGGGAGGAGCGTTGTGAAAAAGATCCTCAATCTCCTGGTTGTTTGATTTACGACGACTAATCGTCAAAATTTTCAGATTTATCTTCGAATGCCCTGCGGGAGTAGGTTGTCTCTCCTCCTTCAGGCTCGTCGTCGAAATTTTCAGATTTATCTTCGAATAATTCATAGGAGTAGCCCATTTCTCCTCCTAACGGTTCGTTGCGATTATCCTTAAAAAAATAAATTGCCTGAAAACCGGGGTAAAAGTCTTCCGCTTCCTGAGTATCCCAGCACTCATGTAGTTCTTTAATTTCTTCATCTACCTCTTTCATTACTAACTGAGTTCTAAATTCTGCCCAATCATCCCTGCAGTTAAGCCGAGCCAATGTCACCCATTTGTTCTTTCTCAGCGATGGCCAAAACCGAAATAAAAACTCAGTCAGTTCATAGACTGCGGCGTTGAGCTTGTTGTACCGCATGATTCCATAGCTGGTAAATCAAATCTAAGTCATACCCTTTAAGACTAAAATAAAGGTAATCACTGATCATTTATTCCGATGGCTGAGGTCACTTTTAATCGTGAGCTCGGAGCTGCTCCTGCTGGTATCACCCGCTTCGGCCAGTATCGCTCCGAAAACGGCGGCAACGTTACTGTCAACAGCACCACTGAAGACACTTCTGAGGGTTCTCGCAAGCGTGCTGACAAATATGGAGTGACTTCAAGTGCAACTGGCACAGGAACTGTAACTCTTTCAGCAGGTTCCGAAGCTGTCCGCCGTGTCTACGTCATGAGTGGTGTCAATGGTTCGATTTTGGGCGAAGTTGACGCTCCTAAAACCTCTGGACGCATCGATGTGTCATTCACTTTCAGCGTGGGCGCATCCGTCGAAAATTATCTGTATGTGGAGAAAACCGATCGCTCTCCTTCTGTTTATCGAGTGACGTATACTGCTGCCTGATCTTAAATAGGTAAAACTGAGTGAGTCATGTCTAATCCTCAAGACTGGGAGTGCTTGCTCGCTAAAAAAATAAAAGAGTCAATGGAAGAGGGCAAACGCACCTCTTCCTCGTACTATGTATCTATCGAAGAGACCGTGAGTCAATGTGAGAGAAAAGAGGACAATACGGATGGGAAAGACTAAACACCCCCTTTTAGGTCACTCAATTCTCGCTAAAACAGACACCTGGTTAACAAGGTTGCCTGCTGATCCTGAGTATCTACAAGCAGAGGAAAAGCTTTTTGTACCCAAAGGCAGCGCTTGGGAGTGGTTAAAAATAGTTGTAACTGCAGGTGCTTTGTTTAAAAAAGTAGTTCTTAAATCAAACCCTGACACCTCGTGGTATTTCTACGATCCAGATTGGAAGGTAATAAATGATCTTAATGAAAAAATTGAATACATACCGAACCATCACATACAGTTAGAAACCCCTTTTTTCCGTCATCATCTTGGATTTGATGGTGTTGATAACACTTGTTTTAGCAGTGCTTGCGCGATGCTTTTAAAGACTCTTAGAGAAAGGTCTTTTGATGATTATGAGGATTATCTAGAAAGCGTCAGTGATCTAGGTGATGGCACTGAGGCTTGGGTTCAGATAAAAGCACTCAGTCATTACGATTTGAATGCTGAGTTTAGGCAGGACGGAGATTGGTCAGCGGTTGAAGAGCTTATAAATGAAGGTATCCCTGTGCCTTTGGGGATTCTACATTTTGGTCCTGTAGAGAATCCGAGTGGTTCGGGCCATTGGATTGTCGCTGTAGGAGTAACAAAAGACCGAGAAAATTTAATAGTTCACGATCCCTTTGGCGACCTTGATGTCTACAGCGGTGTTTATACGTCTGAATGCGGCTCGTTTAGAAAATATTCGAAAAAGCATTTAAGTGATCGATGGATGGTCGAAAAAGGCTACAGTTCTGGTTGGTACATCAAAGCTCACAAATGAGTAACTACAGCAAGATTTTCGAAGAATGGAATGCAGAGCAGGAAAACCGTAAAGCTCTTTTTACGGAATTTTTATATCAACGATCGGGCCGCACCGACGGGCTTTTTACCGACTTGTGGGATGAGTGGTGTCGAGAAGCAGGTGTTCAAGCTCGTGAAGAACATTTTACTGCTGTTCAATCTGGAGAAGTTAAAATTAAGACAGCGTAGAGTGTATTAGGTGGCGCAGCGCGATTATGACAAAGAATATCGTGAGCATGGCGGTACAGAACGTCAGAAAAAACGTCGTGCTGCGCGTAACAAGGCTCGTAGACATATGGAACGGGCTGGGAGAGTATCTAAGGGAGACGGAAAAGAAGTCGACCACAAAGACTTCAACCCGGAGAACAACAGCGCTTCGAATCTTCGGGTAGTCGAAAGAAAAACTAACCGCGAGAAACAACCCAAACGAAGCTAAACTAAAACTATGGAACAACCTAATTTTTTACAGCGACCCGGTGGTCTTGGACCTATGCCCGGTCTTAAGCCGTTAGGTATGCCAATGGCAAAGCCTTCAGCTTATATGAACGATGACATCAGTATCACTGCTCGTCGGCAAGCTTACTCCGACGACGTTAATCGAGTTTTTGCTCAATACAATATTGATCACGGAACTTATAGCCGTACGCCTGTAAATCCTCTTCCTTACGCTGAAGGCAATATCACTAAGTCAGCTCAACCGACTGGTCCTGCTGGCTACAACCACAAGGAAATGCCTATGCCTGAGAGAGCTGTAGACATCCCGAAAGAGCAATACATTGCTGAGACAGCGCTTGCTCAGAATCCAATGATGCGTGGGAACGTTCAGGCTCTCACTATCCTTCCTCAGCAAAACTTCCTGAATACTCAAGATCCTAATCAAATGATGTATACGCAGGACTACCGGGGTGCTGATGACATTTCCTTACAGGAACAAATTATGGGAGGTAAGAAATGATGATGCGGAGCGAGCAAATGGGTCCTACTCGCATGGCTGGTATGGCACTAGGTATGCGTCCTGCGGACATGGTGCGTGCTGTGAGTAATCCTTCAGAGCTAACTGCACGCCTGCGTTATCAACAGACATTCCCAAGAAGTTGAGGTAGTGTTACCCGAGATCGATCTCGGAAATGCATACCGCAAAGCTTGATTGGATTACTCCTGAAGCCGAGAAAGTAATCGCTCGTCACGCTCGTGTGTCGACGTCAAATCCTGATAGAGAAGAGTACGCACGACTACTCTCTTATTGCATCAAGCACGGTCATTGGTCGATCCTGGAGCAGGCCAATGTCAGTTTTGAAATTATCACCTCCAGGGCGATTTCGGCTCAGCTGATCCGCCATAAATCCCTGTGCTTTCAGGAACTGTCTCAACGTTATACAAATCCTTTCGAGACGCTGCCGGACGGCATTCACGATCGACCTCAAGAGTTTTCAATTCGCAAGCAAGCTGATAAAAATAGGCAGTCGAGTACAGAAAACATTGATCCAGGGCTGTTGGCTTCTTTTAGGGATCGCATTTACAAATTCGATGCTGAGGCGTATGCGCTCTATAGCGACATGCTAGAAGCAGGAGTGGCGAGGGAGTGTGCAAGAAACATTCTTCCTATGTACACGCCCACAAGACTCCATGCAAACGGCACAGTGCGATCATGGGCGCATTATGTGGGGCTGAGAGCTAAAGAAGATACTCAGCTGGAGCACCAACTAATCGCTCGTCAGATTGCCATGATTCTTGGCCTTGAGCTACCTACTGTTGTCAAAGCCCTTGTGGAGACCGACGATCACTCACTCGACGGTTGGCGATTTTTGTCAGACATATCTTGATCCTCTTCGACCCAGTATCCGATGGTCGTTTCTTGTTCGATAAAACCCATCAAATTGGCGAGAGCTTCGTCCAGAAGTTTTTGATCTTCTTCTGAAAGTTTCTCTACGATCTCGTCGACTTCACTATCGACATGATCTTTTGACTCTTCAGACATCATCAAACTCCTGGAGGTACGTTTGGCGAGCTTCTTCGTTAATTCTTTTGCGAAGATAAGCAATTTTATCGTCGACGAGATGGGCGCTTGAGACATATGTAGCGCATGTGAATCCATCACGTTTAAGTTCTACTCTTATCAGCTCAGGGCCTTGTGTGTCGATAGAGATTTTCTCTTCACTCACGTCGGGTCTTTCCAAGGGTTTTCGGGAGCTGGTGCTGTTTGTCGAGGCGCTGTTACCTGAGCTAACTGAGCCGCACGAATAATCTGACGATGCTGCTCGAGTTCTTGAGAAAGGGCTGCGGTCTGTTGTTTGGCCCAGTTTTGAGCGTTGTTAGTAAGTTCGTCTAACACGCTTGAGCTGTGTGGGAAATTAAAAGTTGTTCCAACTCCTTTGTTGTTATTTATTTTAGTTGCGCCAGTAGTTTCAGCTAGTGCAGAAAGAAAGCCGTGCGCCTGATCGATGCTGACATTTGCGATGAAAGAAAGTTCAACGGGATCAACTAAACCACGATTTTTTTCGTATAAAGCACTGAAAGCCCCGCTGACTCGATGAGCAATATCTGAACCTTCACGAGAGCGTAAAGCCTTCTTGTCAGCAATAGACACACCAGCTAAAACCCCTCCCATAAAAGTGAGAGGGGCACCAACAAACTGAGGAGCTGTGATCGCCGTGGCGACAGCAGCAGCGCCACCGAAAAAGATAGTCAGAGGAAAGAACTTAAGTGCCATCGTGCTTTTGAAAAGATGATTCCCATTTAGAAAAGTCAGGCTCCTGAGCGAACTCCACTGGGTTCGGAAGCCGTGTATCACCATGAGAGGCGCGATCAGATGTTAGATCAAAAGGTTTCAGACGCAAACCTTTGATCGCAGGCATGCCTGATTTTGTTGTTGCTTTGCAATGAGGTAACTTCAAGATATTGCACAGAGTCTCTAATGTTCTTTCTACAAAGCGAGGTTTAGCAGCAGGTTTGTACCCGCAAGCTTTGCAGAAGTTGGCGTAACTCGCGTACAGCTCGGCATATGCGTTTTTGACGAACATACCTTTTTCTGACTCATCCGTGCTTGGGCGAGCGGCACCCCGACCAACATGCGTGGACGTGTTCGGCGCATAAAGACAGCACTCTCCCATCCAAGCGACGTATTGGTTGTTGAAGACCAAAGCATCGATGTTGGTTTGAGCGAGCGAGGGAGCGTGTTTTACAGGGTTGGCGAGAACGTCCCGCATCTCGGCAAAAGGCATTGATAAGGCCCAGGAAACAATGCCTGGGAGTTCTTCAACGAAGTCACCTTCGAGCCTGTCGTCGTAGACATCTAGTAGCTGTCGACGCTGGCTAGGAGGTACAACTTTGTCCATAACGATTGTCAAACGCCGACGTTCGAGACCGCTGGTGGAGTCGTTGGAGCTGATGTGTTCGTTACTTGCGATGCACACCAAACACTCAGGTTTAAAACTAATAATCTCTTTACCGTATTTACGTTCTGCGCGAAGCGTGTCTGACGCTGAGGTCAGTTTTTTCAGAACGTCCATGCGTTTGTTGTAGTTTGATTCGTCTGTGAGGAGCAACAGACGCTTACCAATCAGGTTGTAGGTTTCAAATTTGTTTTGTTCGATAAGCTCCAGGCTGGAGGTGTGGGTGCTGTTGAAGCCAGCAAGCGCAATCATGAGCTGCTGCATCGTCGACTTACCGGTTCCACCTGGGCCAACTAAGTGCAGGAATCGTTCGCCAGAGGTGTAACCAGTTAAAAGGGCTCTGGAGAAAGCTTGAATGAGTTTTGCTTGACCCTTACGAAGGGAGTCGTCCATCCAAGTTAGAAACTTTGGACACTTGCGATCTTGATCCCACTCGTAAAGGAGACGAGACCGAAAGTAAAGCTCTTTGTTTTTTCCTGGTTCAAACTCAAAACTGTCGCTGTCGAGTGCACCATTGGCAAAAGGGATGTGCTTTCTGCCCATGCTGAAAATGCTTGTCCGACCACCGTCAAGAGACTTAAGCATCTTTGCCTGGAGCATCGCGTACACACTGTTGACAGTAGAAGCTGCGTATTTCGGTAAGACCCCAGCTGACACAAAAGTGTCTAATGCATTAACTATGCGCCTTTTGACGTGCATTTCGTCTTGCACATACCAGATACCTGTGTCCTCGTCGTAGGTATAAAAGTTGTCGTGGGTGCTGTCGTACAAATAATTATCGCCTTGATTTGTGGCGATTATCTCGGCTACGTCGTTTTCTGCAAAGGCTCTTTTTTGTTCAGCTGCGTTTTGCAGATTTACTAGTTGTGCAGGCGTCTCTGGGACAGCGGTTTCTTTGTTTGTCATTGTTGTTTTTGTTGATGTTGTTGTAGGTTCTTCCGAAGATTTTTCATCGAGAGAGAAATCATCGAAAGTCAAAATAGAATCGAAAGCTTTAGCTCTGGCTTGCTTGACTGATTCTTCGATGTCGTTAGGGACGACATCTTTGAAAGTGTCGATGTCGACGGATTTGAGCCGTTTCCAGGCTGCAATATCGTCATGCTCCGATGCCATAACGATAGCTGGTCTGATCGTCTCAACATCTCGGATGCTTTCAACGATGCGAGTAAATTTGCCGTCTACCTCCGCTGGGTACGCATAGACAGCATAGAACGCACGGTGTGCTATTGTCAAGGGTGAGATTCGACTCGCGATTCCGTTTTCCCTAAGCCAGTTAGTCCAGCCGAGGATTTCTTTTACAGCCCTTGTCACAGCGAGACTTCTGTCGTCTACCGGCTTTCCTTCAAGGATGTCTGAAACAGACCTTGCCAAAAGCTTTTCAAAATCTATGCCGTCCTCTTCAATAGTTATATCTTCAAGCGCTTCGGTGACATCGAACCGATCACCTTTCTCTTCTTTAGGAAGTGAATGAAAAACTTTGAGCGCCTCGTCAATTTTTTCTGACGGTATAAATTTATCTGTAATTGTTAGTATCCCTTCTACTGACTTCGAACCGTAGAAAAGGTTCGGAACCTGCGTGGCGCGGATGTCTGACCCAGGAATATCTTTAGATATTGCCCTAGTAAACCACTGATAAAAATCACCGTCGATGACTGGTTTTTCTAAGCCAAAAACTAACCTAAACCGAGGCCAAGATTCTGAAGTTGAAGGTGAGTCGTAAGCAAGAGAAAGATATTTTTTACATATATCGAGTTCTTGAGCTTGCTCCCAAGTGAGCTCTTGTTTTTGAATTTTATTTCCTTCAGCGTCTTTTCCGTCGGCTTGATTATCGATGTCGATAATTATCAAGCCAGCATGGACGATTCCAGTATTGTCTTTGACGCGTTTGCCTTCGAGCAAATGCCACGCGCATAAACCCCTCTGCTGACCTACTTCGTCCGCGATACCGAGGGCGTCAAGTTCTACAGGTTCCCAGTTATTGTTGAAAGATCGAAAGTCACCACCTGCCTCAATCTTGCCCGTAGCAGCATCTAGTGCACTAACTACTTTGCTGTTTACGGAACAAATGAATTGCATGACGTGATTTGATGTCTCACCATTCTGCCTTGGATCTGAGGTTTTAACACCTATCTGACAAAGATTTAAGAGTGACCGGCCTTTGGTCGTACCTCGTTAAAAAATTTGTCGACTAAAGCGAGCCACGCAAGCTCGTCCTTTTCGACCTCGGATTCACCAAAGGTAAAGACTTGAGTCTGATAGTCATCTATCGGTGTGGACACGATAATCTGCGTTTTACTAATTTTGATACCTAAGCAGGCTTCTGCTGCAAGTTTGTAGGCAGCTAATTGTAGTCGTGTTTTCTTGACCTTAAACACTCCTGAAATGAGTGCCTTTTTAGTTTTTTCGTCGATGTTGGACTTCTTATTAGGAAAACGTGCGCTGTAGGGACCTGCGCTCGTCTTAAAGTCAGCTAGGACAATCTCTGCGTTGTTGTCCATATAAATTAAATCACAGCACCCTGCGTATCCGTGTTTTGTATTTTCGTCGTAGTAGAAAATTCTTCCTACACCATCGTCTCCAACGTACTTAGACCAACTTGGTTGATTGTAAGGTCGCTCAGACCATAGGACTCTGCCTCCTTCAAGAATCTCGTCCATTCTCTCAGGAACGCCTTTCCAAAAAGGAGCGTATGCCTCTGGAGGCACAACCTTCAAGCCACGAATATGATTTTCAGTTGCCTCGTGAATCCACGTTCCTCGAGCTGCTGCTGCGTCAGCTGCACCAGGGTTCATAATGTTCCAGTGAGCCAGTTTTTGCTGAGTCTTAGCTGACTGAGTGCTACTAAGAATTGAAGTTACAGACGGTAGATAATCAGGTACTCCAGGACACTTGTAGTGCCTCAAACCGTTGATAGTTTTACGTGTATCCATGCTTTTTAATTTATTTAATACTAGAACTGCGCTAGTCCGTTGCCTGCGTCTTTATTGTCACCGTCGCTGTCGTCTATAAAAAATTCACTTTTTTGATACTCGAAATCTCTATTACGTTGATCTAGCTCACTCAGCAAGCAACGACCCGCTGAAAAAGAGTCGGCAACAAGTTCTGCAGTTTCATCTGCTTCACGAGGTTGACCAGCGTGGTCTACGCATTCTTGCAGAATTTGATTACTTACCAACAACGCTGCAATAGTATCAAGCTTTTTATTTGTTTCTTGTTGTGCTTCAATCCATTGCGTCAGAAGCAGCTGCAGTCGTCCTTTCATTTTTTTGTAAAAAGTATTTTGGTCGCTGCCAGCTTACATCGAAATCAATATTTGTCCCCCTATCTGTTGGCTTCGCTTTGTCGTATACCATCCACGCAGATGTTACTGAGTCTTTTGTTTTACCCTGATCAGCACGAAATATTGGCCGAGGATTTAAAACGATAAGATTCGATAAAGGTTTTTCCAGTAAAAACTCAGATCTCGCCCGTGTGGGCTCAAGAAATGTTAAGCGGTCAAGAATAATAAGACCGCGATTAGCGAGTTCGAAACCCGGCTCAATAACCCATTGAATATTCTCACGCACACCCTGGGTAATCGCCACGGTCCAATCGAAGTCAGGGAGATTTCTCCACCAAGAAGTATCGAGGTAGTCGGTATCACTATTAGCTCGGATACAGTCGGAGTGTCCCATCGACTTTAATTGAGCTTCGAGCTGTCCGTCTGTATCAAGAGGTAGGACAATCCTCCCAGACACGAGGTTTTTTTCCGTAATAGGATTAATAATATTGTCGGGTACTTTATAAAAGCTCATGGAAAGTGATGATCTACTACGGCAGTTACGTGAGTATATGACGATCGAGCAAGAGTTTTATCATCATAGATTTATGTCTCGTGCACGAAAAATTGAAAAGGCAGAGGACTTTGTAGAGATCTTAGACCTGCTCCACGCAAACTACCTAGTTCAAAAAAGGCTTTTTCAAAATCTTGCAAAGTCTGTTGCAGACTCTGGAGTAGAGCTACCTCGTTTAAGCGATTTGCTTTAGCAATAAAAAACCGCCGAGAGCACTTCGGCGGTTTGGTGTGTATGTGAGTAGCCTTTAGATTACACCGAAAGACCCGCAGCTTTCAAGGCTTCCTTCTGTTCCTTTGTCAGTTCTTTAGAATTGTCTGACGTGGGTTCTGGAGGCGCTGCCTTAGGTTCGCCCGCACCAGCAGGAAGAGCGCTAAGACCTTCCGCCTTAGATCCCTCCAGCTGAGGATTGGCTTCATCGAAAGCTGCTTTGATTTCGGCATGATCAGTTCCAAGAGGTAGTTCAACCAAATTCGCACCGGAGATATGAGAACGAAGTGCACTTGATACCAAGTCTCCTCCATCGTTTTGGAGCCACTCGTTAATATCTTTGATGAGAATTTTCTCTTCGTCGTCTTTGACTGGACGGTCAACAAACTCAAGCACGTTGTAATTAACTTTACCTGTGTCTGCGCCGGTAATCGGATCAGTTTGGGTAAAGCTTCTTTGAACAAACTTAGTTTGAGTCACAACCTCCGCGACGTTGATGCGGTTGTTGTAAAGGGTTTGAAAATATGAGATGAAATTCTTTTGACTGCTCTTACCAGAGATAACAGCAGTTGATACGCATCGACTAGGTAACAGACGATGAGTAGGGTCCACACCAATAAACGCAACCCTGATGAATTCTTGACGGTTTCGCATTCCAAGGTTCCCATAGAAGGGAGTAAACCCGAGCAATACAAATGAAATAGGGATTCCGTTGTCATTGGAATCTGTGATTGCTTGATCGGGATCCGTATCCGACTTCCAGCGACGTTGCTGAAGATCGATGCGGAGCGTGTGCGGTGGGACTTGGCAGAGAATCTCATCAGCCGCAAATTGTCCAGCGATAAAAACCATGACTAATCAAAGAGAGAAGTTAATTGAACCAATAGCCGCTGCAGCGACTTGACCTTTTTCAGGGTCAGCTGCTTTTTTGGGCGCGGACTTCGTGCCCTTAGGAAGGTAAAGAATCTGATCTACGGCGTAGTTCAGATACTGCTTTTCACCTTTTTCACTCGTGCTGACCCGACCGACAGCGATCGTGGGTGTTCCGTTAGGTAGCTCAGAGAGTTGTTTGGAGTGCTGGTTCCAGGCTGTGAGCTTGAACCAATTTGTTTCTTTGTCGTCGGGAGCCTGCCAGGCAATGGATCGGTTTGTGACAGTTGAGTCACCAACCTCGCTCTCTTCTGACTTTGGACCAAGTCCACCGCACGCCATAAAAGTATTGATGGCGAGGATGTCACTAAAGTTTTCAGGAGTCACAACCAACATTGGTTGCATCTGAATCACACCGTCTGGCGTGGCTTTGGTTGGTCCAATGGCGAGAACTTCTTGTTTTTCGTCAAGGTCTTTAAGAAGTTTGCCGACGTAGTGATCTTGTTTTTGGATCAGTTGGACTTTGGTAGAAATCTTTTTGTTAGACGAGGGCAGGGATTCAGCAATGACGTTGACTTTGCCGTCTTCGACCATTGCAGAGTCTGTGACCCTAAGTCCCAGAAGAAAAACGTTCATCTTTGAGGATTCGGTAAATCGTTGAGCGGTGTACGTTGAGTGCCTTGGCGATTTGCGGAACGCTCGCGCCTTGGCTACGGAATGCTAAAAGCATCTGCAAGTCCCCGCCACCTATTTTTGAATTTTTTTCATGCAAATACTGGTTATGGTATGGGTTTACACACAATGGATTCTTGCACACGTTTTTTACTACAGCGTCTTTACTTATATCTAAATAACCAAGTATTAAAGGTCGCACATAAAATCTTTTGTTGAGTGTATAAACAGCAGGGACTTTGTTAACGAGAGATCCTTGCCAGTCGTAACACTGTTTGTGATCGAAATCGTTGTACGCAAGTTTTTCAAATAGTTCACTTAACTTATTTTGTTTTGCTATTCCGTAACCCAGTTCGAATCTGTCTGCTTCTAAACTTCTTGCAATGTCTAACGCCTGCGCCTGCGCGTGGGCAGCGTCGAATGCTTTTACAGATATTTTTACTTGAGTTTGTGCCTTCGAAACTAAAAGGCTGTACTGCTCAGAATTCATCACTAAAAAAGGGTTAGAAGAGTGTACAACTCTTCAAACCCTGTGAAGTTTATTTTTTACTAAGATAGTTCGCTGAACAGATTACGAACGCCCTCACCGACGTTTAGACCTTGTGATTTGGCTCTCTTGCCAACTTTTAAAAGCTCTTCTGACGTTGCTCCTTGATCAATTAGAGCTCGAACATCTTGCAAGCCGTAACCTCCTGCGCCGGCCGAAGCAAAATCATAATCGGCAAACCTGCCGGCAGTCTGTGAAGAAGTAGAGGTTGAAGAACTTTCTGAATTCGGCGTCGCTCCAAGGCCCTGCTCTTTCATGTATGTCTCGTAAAAAGGTCTCAGAGCATCGCCGACAGTGCCTGCGCGGTAACCGGTGCCGTAATCTTCACCACCTGCACCACGGAACTTCATTTCTCCTTGATCGAAACGACCTTGGATCACTCCAATTTTGTCGAGCTGAGTATCTTCTCCACCAGGGCGGTAGAACGCTTTTGCTTCGAGGAATCGACGACCTGCGTCTTTTTGATCAAAGAAATTTTTGTCTTTACCAAACATGAAATTCACATAGTCACCGTAAGCTCCCTCTTGATCTCGTTCTGTTGAACCGAGCTTTCCGGCTACACCGATGCCTTTATAAGGAGTGAAACCTTCTTTTTCGACATTTTTATAGAAACGATCGATGTCAAAACCGTAGTCGTCTCCCTCTTGAAGATCTTTCAAAAGAGGATCAAAAAGCGTGTTGTACTGCTCTTGCGTGGTGAGCTTGTCACCGACAGCACGTTTGAGAAGTTGGTTAGCCTTACCAACTGCTTCTTGCCGACTCAAGTCTTTGGTGTAATCCTGGGGCGTCCTGCTGAATTTAACGGCTTCAGGGGTGAAATATGGCTGAGATCCGGTAGGCGTGGTATCAGTAGTAGGACTACCGGTTTGATCTGCGTCGATGTTGGCATCTACGTTAGCTACGCCAGTGTTTGCCCCAATGTTGCTGCCGACAATATTTTGAATACCACCGCCTCCGAAACCACCGCCGCCAAAACCAAGCATCGCAGCCGTACCAGTCTGAGGCTGTGGTCTCATACTAAGAGCATTTCCCTTACCTTTCGTTTGCTGCATCAAGCTGAGAAACGGGTTAAGTCCTCCCGTGGCCTCATCGTCATCGCTAAATAAACCGGCTAAGTCGATACCAAAAAGACTTCCCGCCGGACGAAAAGGAGTGCTAGTCATCCTCAGACTTGTTCACATATACAACTAATTTAGCTGTTTTTGAGCCAATAGCGACTGATATCAAATCCAGGTCCACATACTGATTTTAAAGTTCTAGATATCCTGGACGCTTCCTCGTAATCTTTAAATCGTTTTGCTTTTTCTTTGTCTTTTGTATACGAACAAAGTAATTTTTTACTTGTATTCAGACAGTCAAGAACATACTCGTTATCACGAGTCACAATCCAAACTTCTCTAAAGCTGAGAAGTGGCATAGCGCTACGTTGCTCATCTGTATACAATCTTCCTGTTAACTTACACTCTGTCGCCTTATCTGTCTTTTTTAATTTTTCTGTCTTAACTTTTACAGTCTCTTGTATGAGACCATTTTGTTTAAGTGTTTTATTTAGTTTTCTCGCAGCGTTTGCAGCGACTAAGGGCTTTGCATAGTGCTCCGTAGTAATAATCATGCACCCGTCTGTCTTAACGCAGCCGACATAACCACTGTCAGTCTTTGCTGTAAAGACGTCGCGCTTTTCGTCTTTAGGTAACCAAACAGTAATTAAATTCATTTTTCTGCCCAGGAGTCTCCGACGTTTGCGTCGCATTTAACGGGAACTTTACTCAAAACAGACTCAGCTGCAAGTCTCATTTCAGTCTCTAGCACGTCTTTGAAGTGATCTGCTTTGCTTTCAACCGCTTCGAAAATTAACTCATCGTGCACCGTGGCGATTGGACGGAAATTATCGTTTATCAATTTTCCTAGGCGGGCGATTGCAAGCTTCAGTATGTCCGCCCCTGCTCCCTGGATCAGGGTGTTGGCGCAGGTGGTCATGGCCGCGTCGTCGTAACTCAGCAACCTTCTCCTTCCAATAGGTGTTCTTACATAAGTCCAACCGTCCTGGACCATAGCGTTTCGTTCCCTGTGCCATTCTTTGAGTCGCGGGTAGGCACGGTGGAAACCAGAATGAGCCACCTTAGCCTCAGATAATGAGATGATATTACCTGAACTAGCAGCGTATGTTTTGTATTTTTTGAAACCCATGCCGTACAAGAGAGCAAAGTTCAACGTCTTACCCATCTGACGCTGCGACTTTACCACTTCTTTAATCGGCACATGATAAATCAAGCTTGCAGTAAGTGAGTGCAGATCCGCCCCATCTCGGAAAGCCTCGATCATTTGAGGTATACCAATCAGCTCTGCTGCCAAACGAAGCTCAATCTGTGAATAGTCTGCGATAACGAATTTGAATCCTTTCGAAGGGACAAAACATTCTCTAAACTCTTTGTCTCTAGGCACTTGTTGAATATTGATTCCCCAAGATTCTTTTTTCTTATTACCTGTTACACGCTTGGAGCCAGAGCTTGTGAAGCGTCCGCTGTTGGCTCCATAGGAGTTGTACCCACTGTGCATCCTTGAGGATACAGGGTTGATGTTGGTTAGAATTTTTTCGACGTGGGCAAGAGCAGTTTCAAGCTTTGTTCGTTTTCTGAGAAGGTTTAGTGTTTCGTCATCGCTGTCAAACTCGCTCAATGCAACCTGAGACAGCGTTTGTTTTCCAGTTCTAACGTCAGTTGGTAAAGCAGTGCCGATCTGATTGAAACATCTGACACATTGTGCATTAGATCCAGGATTGAACTCCTTTTTGGCGTTCTTTCCGATGGCGATTGCCCCATCGGCCCTTCGTGGGAGTTTGAATTCATCTTGAAGCCGACTATCAAGGGACTCACAAAATAATCTAGTAGCTGTGTCTAGCTCCTGCTGTTTTAAATGCTGTAGGGCTCTTACTTTACTGACATCCACACCGAAACCATAGTGACACATCAATGCCACTGGGCGGATGACCTGACTCTCGAGAGTGTAGACCTCGAGAAGGTTTTCAGCTGCCAGTTCATTTAGCTGAAGCGCGGCGATCTGCGGAAGAATATCGACGTCTTTTGCTGCGTATGTAATTTGATCTAAAGACAATTCTTCAGCACTCCAATCTGAAACCTGCTGTTCTTTAGAGATTTCGATTTCGAGTCTTCTCGCTACAACAGCTTTTAAGGAGCAACTAACGTCTCCGAAAAAAACTTTCTCGGTCTTCGGACTTACTTTCTTTTCTTTATATCCTGCTCGCAGGCAGCGCTCAGCTATGAACGTATCGAATATTTTTTTCTTATAGTCGATACCCAGTTTGAGAAAAAATTGTAAGTCAAAATTAGCGTTGTGAAAAAGAAGCATCTGCCTCGACTCTATGAGTGCTTTAAGACCGTCTATGTCTTTGCACTTAAAGAAATCGATTACATATACGGTTCTGTCTTTAACGTCTTCTTGTGTTGTGCAGAGTTGAAGAAGTCTCGGTTCGTGTACTCGCGCATCGAGCCCCGTGGTTTCAAAGTCAGCGCAGAGTTTGGGGACTGTCCATAACTCAGCAAGAGCAGCTTCGAACTCTTGGCGGTTGGTGATGTAGTTGACGTTCATAGCATTAAAAAAGGACCGCTTGATTCGCGGTCCTATGAGGTTAGCCCGACTCAGCTAATCAAGCTTTGCGAGTGTTCCAAAAATTCAAGATAAACTGATCGACATCTGCCCAGGTATCCGCCAACACTTGACCTGACTCAGTAAGCTCCAGACGGTAGACCTTTCGTTGAAGGTGATTCTCAGTACCATTAAGCTGTTTGTCAGCTGAGCCAAATTCAATCTGTTCCTCGACTTTGATGAATCCAGTCTGCTTCAAATAAGCAGTACCTTCTCGGAGCGCACCGTACACAGGAGAGCTGTGGTAAGTGAGCAGACCTTTTTGAGGCTTAGCTACGAAAGGCATGAACTGTCCTTGAACTCGTTTAAATCCTGCAAACAGTTCTGACTGTGCATCTACGTCGCGATCCCAGAGGTCATTAACTTGATTCACAGCGATTTCTCGGATTGTGCAAGTTTTACCGAAGGACAAGCTGTGAACGACCATAGCTGCGCCAACGTTCTTGAGACTCTTATAACTGCAAAGCTCTTCTAACGCTTGATCGAGTGTGATCTTTTTGACTTCCATCTGGCTGATGGTGTGTCGTCCCCGATTTTGCTTCCGTTTTTTGATTGAAGGTGACGTGATCGCAAGCTTGGCAGCAAGGGTTGCAAGCTCGGGGTGCTTCTTTTCAATACTTAGACTGAAGAGTTTGCTGCTGTCGAGAAGTTTGGTGTCGACGTGGTCCATTAAGTCCACTGTGACAGTTGGAGCTTCGCTTCCGATTGACAGAAGTGTTTTGGCTTCGGATTCCTTCAGTTGGATTCCGGCGATTTCAAATTTGACTTGCATGTTGTTGGCAATCAACTCGTACAGCGTAATGACATTCTTTGAGCCGTCAACTGCACTTTATTTTCGTAATATCCTTCTCTATGTCCATCACTATGTTCCACAATTCATACTTAGTGCACCTAATCACATGGTGTAGCTCGTGAAGCGAGTCACAAGAATAATTTTTAGTTATGTAGGGTTGGATTCGTATAGTTTTTTCTGATCGAGGGTGACTATCCTGTCCTATCATCAAAACATTAAATATCTCTGGACCGGTAAGGTAGGTAATCAATCGATCCTGATATGAAGTCACCTTGACAGACTGGTTCAGGTCAATGAGGCACCCCGCAATCCAGTCAAGCAGCTCTATCGAAGCCTCGAGGTGCATATACTGCTCCGCAATGCTTTCGAAACTTTCTACTGCTTCCCTAACAGAATTCACGGTGCTTCAGATTCATAAACTTAGGCTAGATCTTATTTAACTTATAGCTTTTTGAAATAGAGCAGAGTTCTCTGCATCTTCACAGATATCTACAAGATGCACCGTATCACAGAATCTTGTCAAACTCTGACTCTTCTTACCTATGCAGAAGGCGTGAACGTCAAGGTGTTTTGAGTCTTTGAAGAGATTGAACTTACGAACAGTGGCGTCAGTAACTTGGCACTCTCCGTCAGTGATAATAAGTATGTCTGCTTTAGGATCGATTTCAGCGCGAGAGTAAGCGTGCTTCATTACTTGGTCAAATGAAGTTCCCCCTCGAGTAAACCAAGCCATCAGAAACTCAAGAACTTCCTCGCTACTTCCAGAGCGTGGCTCCAGAATTATGCTTTGGTTGATGCCTGTGTCAAACAAATGGACTTGTATCTCGCGGTTGTCTTTCGAGCACTGTTCTGCGATTACATAAGTGATTGCCTTTGACCAAAGCTCCGATGACCCAGCCATCGAACCTGAGATGTCTACATACATAACGACAGGACCTCGATCAACCTCATTACTCTTCGCTTCAAAATCTTTGCTGAGTATTGTTTTTTGGGAGTATTTATAAGCAAAGAGTGCTTTGCCTTTGGTGGTTGCAGCGAGGGCAATCTCAGAAGGAAAAGCTTTAGTCACGTTGTCAGACATCTTTGCTCCAACAATGTCGCTGTAACTAGAGCGTTGGTTTTTTGCACGTAATCGTTTTGTCCAAGACTGTTTGAGACCGCCCAGTTTTTGAGCTAACTGCACAAGTCTTTTGTTTTTGCGGAGCCGTTGAGCTAGTTCTTGCTTTTGTTTAACGTCATCGAGGCGTACCCCGAAACCCTCGTGGTCTCCAGCCAGGCTGCTCATGGCTTCCTGAATGTCTTGAGCTTCTTGCTGAGCTATCTCAATTGAATAATCGATGTCGGCTTTGTATCTGTCGTGGTGCTCGTTGAGCGTGTCTTCGATGGCCTGACCAAGCTCTTTACCTTTTTGCCTCAACTCTGCAGCTTTCTGCGTGTCGCCCTGCTGCATTGCCTCGACGAACTCTTGTCGAATGTCCGCGAGATCCTGCGACATTGAAGTCATCGCAGCCTGAACACCATTGTCTTCAGACATCATTTCTTCAAGGAGCTCGCTCAGTTCGTTCAACACACAGACAGCTGTGTTGCCTGATTCGAAATGTCTTCCCAAGCAGTTTTGTTGAATCGATGCATAAACATGACTGTTGGCAACATCGATGAGAATGTTGTTCCAGAACGCATTTTCAGGCTTGTAACCCTTTGGCATCGAGGGTGTCTCGCCGTTTTGTTTCTGCCGGAAGTAATTCTCCATCTCGTCGAGAGACACAAGAGGGGTAACTTCGCCCCCTGAATAAAAAAACTCAAAGAGCTCTTTTCCGAACCGACTCAGCTGTCTGATCTCGAATCGATCAGTGAAATACTTGACCTGAGGCCTAGTTTCCCTGACAAAATCAGGCCACAAGAAATCCGTGAGAGCGGAGACAGAAAGAACTAAGGGATCAGATCCAGCGAGTCTTAACAGTTCTGTTGTTGATTTCATTTTGAGTAACGAGAAATAGCTTCTGCAACTTGGTCAGCGTTGTGGTTGATGCTCTGACAAAGCTTGGTTGCTTTCATTCTTTGAGTAGCAGTAAACCTTATATTGTTGTTGTCCAACGCTTGTTCTGCCTTACCAGCGATGTGGCGGAGCTCTGTATGAATTTTTTTAAGGCTTTGCATATGATGGTTGACTTCAGAAACGTTGCTCATGCTGCGAGTCCGCAAAGAGTTAAACTCATTCATAACGTGAGTAGAAGCTTTTGAAAGTGAGCGAATAAATTTGTCAGCTGTCGGCACAACTTGATCTACAACTTCCTTGATTGTTTCTAAATCTTCCTCTGATTGATAAACAATGTGATGAAGTGTGGAGTGTAGATACTCAGGATGCAAAGCGTCATCACCTTGCACCACAGCCCAACCACGGAGAAACCTGAGAATCTGGACGCGGCGTCGGTCAGAAATAACCATGCCTCTGCTTTCAAGCATGTCCATGCACTCAGTGAAGATGTCGATGAATTCTTCAGACGCTTCAACTTCGTTAGCTGCTTTCTGTAGGGTCTCGAGGCTTTCGATTGTAAGTTCTGACTCCACCGCAGGTCGTTTACCAGACAAAGCCCAGCTATAAAGCTTTCGTTTGCTCGTGGGTTTTTTGAGTCCTTCGATGGTCGGACGGAAAAGAAAACGATCACAGAATGCCTGGAGTGATTCTTCCGCTGGGAAAGAGTTTGTTGCCGCTACGACTGATTTGATTTTCGTTTGTACAAGTTCTTTGCCGTTGTTAAAGGTGCGCTCATTCAAAACCTGAAGGAGCGAATTCAGCACAGCGGAGCTACCGCGAAACAGTTCATCGAGAAAAGCTATGTTGCTGTCGGGAAGATAGCCTTTGATGTCCCGCGTGTATTCATCCTCGAGCAGTTTCGATACAGCGACTGGACCGTAGAGCTCTGAGGGATCAGTGGTCGGGGAAAGAAGGTAACCAAAGAATTTGCTTCCGCTGAAACCGTTAGCGATCTGCCTGACGAGCTCTGACTTGCCTGTCCCTGGCGCACCGAACAGGAAACAGTTTTGCTCAGTGATGATCGAGGCAATGACTCCGTCGATGACATCAGTGCGCTCAAGAAATGTGTTGTTGAGACTTACTCGAAAGTTTTGAAGGGAAGTGAAAGTAGAGCTATCCATGATCAGAAAAACTTGCGTTTAGATTTTTTGTGAATGTCGATTGACCCTGTGTGGAGCAAACGTTCAAAAGTCGCAGTCTTCTGTCGACTTGACTTTGGTCTCTTTAAGCTCCTCAGCAATTGAGTCCATGAAGGAAGCTCCAACCAGAAGTTCCTTAGTTTTGCCAAATACCTGTGAAAGATGCTTGGCGCGGTGCTTGTAAACACCTGTCTGAGCTTCGATTTCCGTTTCAAGCGCTTGGAGATCATCGAGGGATTTGCAGTTTGAGATTGTTTGAAGAAGAGTTTCGTAAGAATTCGAAAGGGTAAGAGACATCTGTAGAGCCTCAAACCCCTTAGACGAATCCTTACCCTTGACGATTGCCGTGGCCTCGTCGCGTATCTCTTGGCGTATTTCGGAATAACGCCTGAAGGCATTAATTCTCTCGATACCTTTAGGAGCATCGCGCATCGTTTCGCCGACACGAATTAGATCCTGGAGGAGCGAGGTAATTCCATTGAGCGATGGACAGTGTTTGGAAGCAAGTTGCAGGTGAGAATGAATGTACTGCCAAGTTCCTCGCCGTTTAGGGTTGTTCGAAAGAACTCTTTCTCCGACTTTGCTAGCGGGACGCACATCGAGATCATCGAGAAGCTCAGCGACTTTCGCAAGACTCGAGTCGAGCGCCCCGTCTTGAGCTGCTTTCAAAACTTCCGAGGTGTTGATCGCCGCTTGCTCTTGCATTTGTGATGCAAGGTCGTTCGGATCATCCACCCGCTCGAGCGATGCAGGGTAAGGACCTACGACACACACATTAATGGGGCTTGAAAACTCTTTCGCTGTGGGGAAGATTTTCATATAAGCCTCGCGGACCATTGCTAGTTCCTGCTGGTCCTGGAACAGCGGAGAAAAGAAATCATCGATGGTGGCTTGCCACTTCCCAAACTCCTCCGACCACAGTTCTTTTAACGAGCTGTTGAAGTCAGCGGCTTTTGCTCTGATCTCATCAATGCGGTGCATCGCATCTTCGAAGTAGTCAGGGTGCAGGAAGTGGACATCTCCGTGTGAGATTGTGCAGTCGCGATACAGATATTTCTGCAAGAGCCTCAGCTCATCCAAATAAGTCTTCAGGGCGCTAGATAGGTTGGGTCTGATTGACAAAGCGTTGGCACGCTTAAGGGTGTCGATGACTGACGGAGGCAGCTTGTAGTCCTCGAAAGCAATCTGTACGCTTTGTCGCACAGAAGCATTTACAGAACAATGCAGGATAAAAACTTCAGGGTTACTCATTTGGTGATGCGCTTGTAGGCCGTGGTGACTTTCTCAGTGACGAAGTCGAGTCCTTTGATCTTGAGCTGCTCAATCAAACTCTTGCGTTTGCTTTTCAGCAGCTTCAACTCTCGCTCAACTTTCTCGATTCGAATGTCGAGCTTCGCCAGTTCATCGCATGGAACAGGAAGCCGACTGACGCGAACGATTACTTGAGTCCCAATCTCGGGGAACTTGAATGGAGATTCAGGTCCCTGAAACTGCTCTAGCTCTACGCCTTTGGTGTCGGCGATAGCCAAAGATGTGTTCAGTGTGTCGCGAGACGCTTGCCATGGTGTGCCGAAGGCTTCGTCTACTTGAGCGAGTGCTTCGTCGCAAGCTGCCCAGAGCTTGGCGGTGTCGAAGGCTTTGGAGCGGAGGTCGTCGATTTTCATGTTGTTGAGATGTAATGGAGTGATCTACTGATCACTGAGCATACTGTAACGACACAGCTGCTGGTTGTCAACAGTGTGTGCTTCGCTACATCCTTGTGCTTTCTACAGGTAGTACAAACAGAAACTTTTAATTAAAAACTTTTTCATACAAAGAATGAATTAAACAACTTGTCACAAAACGTGTGTTGTTAAAGAGACAGGCAATGTTTCACAGGTTGTTGTACCTCGTTTCGTGATTACTTTCCGAATGGAAAGTCTTTCACACCTGGGATCGAATTTTTAATCCCGTCGTCACCGCCGATAGGTAATCCTTTAATCGGCGCTTCAGGAATCATTTCGACAGTCAGATTGATGACTGCGTTCGAGATGAGTGAAGGCAGCTTCATATACAGGAACACTGCACCTACTGATAACCCAGCAGACATCAGAAAACTGAGGATTGCCAGGGTGTCAATTAACTTTCTCAAGATACTCTTTCTCCTTGCTGTAAGGCGGATGAGAATAGAACTCAATTAAATCATAGACATAAGGAACCAACCAGGTCGGCGGCCAACAGTATTCCCAGTTGTCTGGGCGCATACAGCCAACCACCACTACCCGGTAAAAGGACCAACCGTAGTTGGCCCATGTCCTCACTTTTCAGAACAGGTTGAACTTAGCACCAGCTTTGATGCCGACGGTCAGTTCGTCGCCCGTGATGAAGGAAACTTCACCATAGACGGGACCACTGCTAATACCAGCCTTACCGGAGATTTCGATCTCGCTTTCGCCAGAATCAGGAATCAAAACGGCTGGACCCGCTTGCACATAAGCACCGTTGTCAAACTCATAACCAACGTGGCCTTCAACGATTGCAGAACCGAAACCGCTGTCAGAACCGAAGCCGGTGTTGAGCTCAGGGTTCACGAACACTTCGCCTGCCATGCCTGCACCACCAAAGGTGAGGAGAGCAGCGACTGCACCGAGAGCAGACTTGATCATTTTGGTAAAGAAAAACCATCTTAACAGTAGGCATACTTGCAAAGTGAGTCGTTCTTATGTGTGCCAATTTTCAATGTGCATTCCTTAACGCAGTCAACGTCTGTATCGTTTCTCGTGTGATCTTTATCTCTTCTTTATCTAGATCCACATCTAATCTGTCTAACTCAGCTTGAAAGCTCCCGATTGTGTGATCCTGGTTCTTCCTAGGCAACCTGCAATACGTTTCAATAAACGAAACAGAAAGCGGCGTTCTCATGCAGCGTGGGCTCCAGCATCTTCCAAATAAGGTTGCCACAGGTTCTTTCCCCTGTCTGAAAGAGATATGTAAAACAATCTCTTATCAACTGATGATGTTTCCCGAGTGATCAAACCATGCTTTTCGAGATCCCTTAACACCCTGTGAATCGTTGTCTTTGAGAGATTGCTAAGGTTTGGAATGTCGTTCATAGTGCTGCTCAAGACAGGGAAGGGCTCTGACTCTGCGACGTTTACGAAGACAGTGAAGTGACAGATACTGAATGTTTTACATTCAGACCTAAACTTAGCTAGAAGAATAGATAGTTTCATTGTGTAACGTGCGGAACTTACGTGAATTAGAGATAAGTGTTACAGTAACAACAGATACTGATTTGCAAATGTCACCTGTCGTTGTTGATTTTCTGGGTAAGAAACGTGCTCAGCTCAAGCGTGCTCAAAAAGTGCAGATGCTTGAGAAGAAGCGTGATGTGATTGAGGGACGTAATGTCCTGGTTTATCGGGGTGTTCCCTACGTTCGCTACAACGCACGATGAATCCTCTGCTCGGGCTAACACTAAGGCTGGACTACGATCTGCCGACGTATGATCCAGAAGTGCACGAACTAAAGAAAACGTTCGCATTTCTGACGTACCGTGGCGTGACGTATGCCAAGTGGGTAGACCTCGAGTCCAGAGGACCTGCCAGAATCTGGGCTATTGGATAGTCCTGGTTAAGTCACTCACCTGAATAAGCTCCTCCAAAAGCTTCAATCCTTGAAGTGTGGAGGGCTGAAGTTCATAGGATCGATCCAGTTTGAGGCGCATGTCGTCCTTGAGCTGGATTCTTTCTGTCGGACTCATAGAGTCGAGCATGAACAAAATCGCTTCGCTGTAATGTTCTGCGGTGTTAGCCATTGATGTGAAGGACTTGTGAAAGTTGATGTTCAGGCACTCTACGCGGAAACGTGAAAGCCTGTGCGTGTGATGGAATACTACGCCATTGGTGCTTAACACCAACGACTTTGCTTAAGGTTTGCCAATACCACTTACCCTGCACCTGGATGATCTCAGTGCATCCGTTGAACTCACGCATAAGAGCGTTGATTCTGGATTTTGTGGTGAGCGTCGTGAACCCGTGGTGGTTTACCTCGAGCTCATCCTCAGTCAATTTGCATATGCATTTCGAGTAGAGGTAGACGTTGATTCGCTTTGATAAACCAGGAAAGTCGATAACCTCAACCCTTGTGTTCCTCAAGCTGAAGTCTTTCTCCTTTCTTATCGCGTCGAGCATTTGCTCTTCGATTTTTCTCGGCATTGGAGATTCGTCGTCTGACATAGAAAACTGCCTCAGGATGATCTTTGCGGAGTTGGTTTACTCGTTTGTTTGCTTGATCCCAGGATTCGCAGTCTTCTACGATTACACCTCGACCTCCCGTGGTTACGTCATACTTTCTGATATGCAATATCTGTGACAAGCTACGGGCAGGGCTCAAAGTCGTTCGGCAGGACTGCATAAACGAGATCGTATTGCCCGTCATGTTCATTCTTGAACTTGACTAAGGCATCAATCGAATCTTCAGCTGTAACAACAGTTTTGGTCAGGTTGTTGTCTGCATCCCGATAGCGAATGAGAAAAGTCATGAGCATACCTGAGTCTTTGAAAAGCCGAATTTCTCAGTGATCTTATCGCGTTGGCGATCACTCCTTAGCTTTGATGCAAGCTTTGCAACATGATCCATCACTTTGAGTGTTTCTTCAGTGGTCGAGCCCTCGGGCATACCCTTCTGGACAACCCCAAAACATTCAAAAAACAGATCTGCTGCTTCCGAGATCTCAGCAGGAGTCAAAGGTTTAGTGTCAAGCATCGATGTGAAAATAAGGGTGATCAGTGTCAAGAACTTGATTTTGACCCGATGCAAATACAAACCGGTCAATCGGTAAGTATTCGTCGGTTGCAGAACAATATACCGTGGGCACACAGTCCAGCTGCTTTTTGTCAAGAACCTCAAGGATTTGAAGCAGTGTCCTGTAAGTTGGTGCGTTTCCTGAGGTAGACATTTTTAAAGGATTGCTTTGGGATCAGGCTAAGCGGCCTATACAAGCGTGCTCGGTTGACACCGAAAAGCTTTACGTTGGCCCTCCCT
>CESZ01011828.1_pt1 | contig 64482 bp, 44 predicted proteins | sample 531081 | NCBI WGS metagenome assembly CESZ01 (sample SAMEA2621260, study PRJEB7988) | marine metagenome | biome: marine biome (ENVO:00000447); feature: surface water layer (ENVO:00002042); material: "saline water (ENVO:00002010), including plankton (ENVO:xxxxxxxx)" | depth 5 m | reverse complement strand
CTCATATCCTCTTTCTCGAAAGTCATCATCTCCCTATCTTCCAGATAAGGAACTCTCATGTGCGCGATTAATCTTACCTCTACGATCACATCTCTAGCTATAGATCTGAAAACTCCGTTTTCATCCATAATTTCTACGGCATTCCTGGTAGTTCCAATTAACATCCCTCTGGCGATACTTTCACTATCTGAAGAAATTGCCCTTGAATCGATTATTATCTCTATGATATCATCTTTCCTCAGGCCCGCGCTTCGGCTTGAAAGAGGCCCGTGAAATACATCCTGAATATCATCTAATTTGGGAGAACCGTGGGCTTGATGAATCTTAACTGCCCAATCAGGCAGCGTACTGGATATGTCAGGCATGAGCTATCGGCGAGGTCCATATAGAAAAAGGGCATGATTTGAAAATCCATACAATTTCTGGCTACTGTCTTGAATAGGAATGGGCTGGTCGTAGAGTCAGGAAGACACATGGCATCTATCGAATGGAGGAAAATCCCGACTGTTCTGAAAACAGACGAGATTCTTGATAAGGCTTTTAGAAAGGCCAGTAAACAGTCGGATACCGTAGAAGATCCCGACAAGTACCATAGAGTTCGTAAACAGATGAACAAGATGGTACAGTCAGCCGCCTCAGTAATTGATACGACACTCATAGCATATGTTGAGAGATGGCCAAGTCTGAATGCTCTTTCAGAATTCGATCAAGCTCTCGTGGATGCCGCGGTTGGGAATGACAATTACAGAAAGAGCCTAGGGGCTATTCAATGGGGCGCTGAGAGAGTAAGATCGATAGCCGCCGATACACAAAGAAAAATTCTGAGACTTAGGGACATCGATGGATTTCATCAAGCAAGAAGATCTGCTTATGGTAGATTCTCATCCATAATAGAGCAAATTTCTCCCGAAATAGAATGGCTGGGAGAGGCACGAGATATACTAAGGAAGTTACCTTCCATAGATTCCAATGAACCGTGCATTGTGGTGGCCGGATCTCCCAATGTTGGTAAGTCAGCTTTGATTACTTCTCTATCCAGCGGAGAGCCCGAGGTAGCAGCTTATCCATTCACAACTAAGCAATTGCATCTGGGTCACTTTATGCATCGTAGAAGAAAATACCAGATGGTCGACACGCCCGGCCTTCTGGATAGGCCCATGGTGGAGAGAAATAATATCGAGATGCAGGCAATAGCGGCCTTAGAGAATGTTGGCGATGTACTATTATTTTTGATAGACCCAACGTCAGAAGCAACAACTAGTATGGAAGAACAAATGAATCTCCTCGAAGAAGTAAGTGGCTTGATGTCAGAGAGGGAGATTCTAGTTGTCCATAGTAAATCAGACCTGCACATATCTACAGAAATAGAAGATAAAATTGCTATCAGCTCTATTACTGGAGAAGGAATGGAACATCTGAGGGAAAGGCTAGTTGAAATGATAGCCGCCGATCAAATATCTGACCCTCTTAATCTCCCTGAGAACTGGCCTAGAAACGATCTGACCTAGTTTATGTGCCAAATATGTCCGCACGTTGTGCAATACATATCGAAGCCACCAATTGAGATAGGCAGGCCCCCGATATCCATTTTAGAACCACACCCCGGACACCTGTCAGCCATAACACTGCGAATAGGAATAGGTTATTCAAGCAATCTATGCTCAATTCACGCTTCCCTAAAGCGCTTCCACATTTCTCTAAGGGGAAAGGCCATCTCACTAGCACCTAGAAGTAGGGTCAATCCAATAGTCGTAAGTAGTATTTCGACAAATCCAGCTAGATGGATTTCAGGCTCAATAGTGACCAATTGTTCGTCAAGAGTTGAGCCATCCTTTCCAGCTGTCACGAAACGATATTTGCCAGGCTCTAGTACAAACTCTAGACTCCCATCCAGTGAATCAGGTCCTCCTGCAATGAAAACAAAATCATCAGAAGTACAAGATGTTAGTCCGTTAGAATCTGGAGGGCATTCTTCTTGATACTTAGCATCAACAACACCGATCCAGCTTCTATCTGGCTCATCCCATTCCAATTTCATGCTTATCTCTAGTAGCATGAACGCGGGAGGGACTTCCAAGTCTTCACCGGTCATTCCAACAGGGCAACCAACTGAATCATCAGTACAAGGTACGATAGGTACGTCTGTACGTGAATTATCCACATTTATCCCAACTAGGCTACCCAGAACCATCAATATGCAGAGGCCACCAACAAGACCAGGAAGTATCGACAATATCCTAACCATGTTCATATGAATATCCTCCTATGCCCCTCCGGACATCAACTGTAAGAAAATTAGTAGAATAGCAATCCCGGGGAACAAATATAGCATTATTGTCAGCCTCTTTCTGGAAGATTCTCTCTTCTTATTATTCTCAATACAATCCTCATTATCACAAACTGCAGGCTCTATCTCTAGAGAAATAGGTTTCCAACATACAACACAGTGCCTGTGAGGTTTGATATCTATGGAATTATTCGTTATCTTACGTCTTTCAGATTGCCTTCTTTTATTCGCCGCGTCTCTTGCTTCCTTTGCTGTTCTCCTGCCAGCATTGGCAATTCTATCGGCCCTACTCAAGTTTTATCCTCCTCTTACTTCTGTTCCTTGAAAATCTCCGCCAACAATTGCCTGTCTGATGAGATCTACATTTCTTCCATCGAGGATATTCAAGGTTAGCCCAGACTCAGAAGCATCAATAGCTCCAATCGGGTCAACAATTTGCGAGGTTCCAGCCCTCATGTGTTCAGAAGAGCCAACTATCTCCAGTAATTGGCTATGGGTCAAGGAATCAAATGGAATTGCATCCGGATTCGATTTTGGATCACTATCGAAAACTTTCGATACATTGGTTGCTATTATGCACTTATCGGCACCAGAAGATATTGCAAAACGTATTGCGACTGCATCTGTGGTGTGCCCGGGATTGGTCCCTCCCATTACGACTACCTGACGAGTCTCAAGAAGAAGAACCGCTTCATCGATACTCTTCGGAATCGTACCAGAAACTGGAATTCCAGAATCTGATAGTGACTCTCTGACAATAGTGGCATTTAGTCTAGTTGCTGCTATGCCTATTTTATCGAGGTGCGACTCATCTGTAATCATCGGTCTGGCGAGCTCAATACCCTCCCTAGCAGGCGCGCCACCACCGACCACAATACCAATCCTGTCGTTCATAGAGACCCTGTCTCTAATTACCGATACCAACTCCTCCAGCCAGCTATGTCTTTCTTCAATCTCAGGACGGAGCAGACTCCCTCCGAGTGCGACAATCACGGTCGTCATCGACTACCGAGCTGGGATGCCCCTTTCAATTCCTTTGCCCTAGCTGAGTCTAAGGGTTGAAATGCTGCCCCTCCGGCCTTTAACTGGGGGTAGTGCCATATCCGACGAGATTGAAGTCCAGCAGAGGAGATTACGCCTAAAGAAGGCAGTAGAGGACTTGTCTACGATGAAGGGAATGGGTACTGAGCTAGTTTCGGTCGTTGTCCCTCCTGATCGAATGATTAGCGATGTTAGACATCAACTTTCCAACGAAGCAGGTCAAGCCGCAAATATCAAGTCTAAGTTGACTAGGAAGCACGTTTCCGATGCCATCGAATCAGCAATAGCCACCTTAAATCGATACAAGACCCCAGGAGAAAGAGGAATGGCATTATTCGTAGGACATGTTATTGTTGGAAATAATAAAACTAGACTAATGTCCATAGTCATCGATGATCCTCCTGAAGCATTTACTTCGTACAGGTACAGATGTGGATCTACATTCGAGATTAGTCAGCTTGAGGAGATGCTAATTGACAGGACTGCATACGGCCTTTTCGTTATAGACAGGTCAGAAGCAGCGTATGGACTAGCCAGTGGAAAGAGACTACACTGCCAAGAGCATGTGACCTCATTAGTTCCCTCAAAGCATGGCAGAGGAGGACAGTCTGCACAGAGATTCGAGAGATTAATCGAAGAGGCGGCAGACAAATTCTTCAAGAAATCAGCAGAAAGGGCATCATCTTATTGGCTCCCCATGATAGAAAATTTACAAGGCATAATTATTGGAGGTCCCGGGGCAACCAAAGATTACGTTGTGAAAAATGATTATTTTCACCATGAGATTAAGAAATTAATTAGGGAGCCCTTCTTTGATGTAGGATACTCCAATGAAAGTGGCCTAAGAGAATTGGTTCAAAGAGCGGGCGGTCTTATGGACCAAATTGAATTAGATACTGAGAGAAAACTTGTTGATAGATTTTTGAGAGAAGTAATGCAAGCCCACCCAAAGGCCACATATGGTGAGATGATGATTAGAAGTGCTCTCGATCAAGGTGCAGTTGAGAGGTTACTACTGTCGGAAAACGTTAGGAAAAGGAGAGTAATGTGGGTTTGTAGACAATGTAAGTCTGAATGGGAAGGAACCCAAAGCAGGAGATCAGAAATCCCAGTATGTGCCAAATGCTCGTCTGAAGATGTTATGGAGGATGCAGACAGATCTATGGATTTGATTGATGAATTGACTCAGTTGGCAGGCCATACCTCGGCTTCCGTGACCTTGATCTCTATGGATACGGAAGAAGGTGCTACCTTATTCGACGCATTTGGCGGTATAGCGGCACTATTGAGGTACCCAATTTCTTGAGGTGTAATATGAGGGATCTAATAGAAGCCTGTGCTCCTTTGATTTACGATTCTGTCACAGAATTGGGTATCTCTGAAGAGGATATCTCTAATCTAATTGGGCCTTCAACTGTTGGGCCTATGGCTGATGTTGCAATCCCTTGTCATTCTTTATCCAGAATACTAAAGAAATCCCCTGTTGATGTTTCAGAGCAGATCTCTATTGCAATTGCTCCTCAATTACAGGGACTGGCTCTGACATCTTCCATGAATGGGTTTGTTAATCTGAAGGCCCATCCTGAATGGTTAGCCAACAAAACTATGGGACTCTTAGCTGATAAAATGATAGGGGTAAAGAAGGATGAATCTAGAAAAATCGTTGTTGATTATTCAGCACCCAATGTGGCTAAAGAGATGCATGTCGGCCATCTAAGATCAACCGTAATAGGCGATGCAATAGTTCGAATGTTACTTTTCAAGGGACATGAAGTGATCAGGGAGAATCATATTGGAGATTGGGGTACTCCATTTGGTATGCTAATAGAGCATCTTATAGATTTAGGAGAGGACAGCTTCTCATCAAGAAAGGGAATCTCAGATTTTGATCAGTTTTACAAAGAGGCCAGAGTAAAGTTTGATCAGAATGATATGTTCGCCGAAAGGGCCAGATCTAGGGTTGTTCTATTGCAAGGCGAGGATTCCGATACTCTCAGACTTTGGAAAGTCTTGGTCGATGTATCGACCGGCTACTTCAATGAAGTGTACGAGATGCTAGAAGTACTTCTGGATGATGGGGATATTATGGGAGAATCTGCATACAGGCATCTACTGCCGACCGTTGTTGAGAGATTACGTGAATCGGGAATGTTGGAAGAAAGCGAGGGAGCTAGCGTAGTTTATTTGGGAGGTAAGTGGGTAAATAGGGAGGGTGATCCTTTCCCAGTCATCATTAGGAAAGGTGATGGTGGTTTCAACTACTCTACCTCTGATTTAGCTTGTATCATTGACAGGGTGGAAAGGATTTCATGTGACGAACTAATTTATGTCGTGGGAACCCCACAGAAACAACATTTTGAGATGGTTTTCGAAGTCGCATCAAGAGCTGGATTCATGGATGAGAGACATACTGCCAAACACATAAACTTTGGATCAGTTCTCGATTCGAATGGACAGATGCTGAAAAGTAGGGCCGGACAATCGGTAAAACTTGTTGATCTCTTGAAGGAATCAATAAAGAGGGCGGATAATGCCATCTCTGAGAAGAATCCTGGACTTACAGGAAAAGATAAGGATAGAATCTCAAAGATGATAGGGATAGGTGCCGTAAAGTATGCTGATCTTTCCACTGATAGAACTAAGGATTACGTCTTTGACTGGGATAAGATGCTCTCCTTTGAAGGAAATACAGCTCCATATCTCCAGTATTCCCATGCAAGGATATCACGTATTTTTTCTCTTTCCCCAGTCAGTAGAAAGTCTCTAGTGAATTCCTCCATAGAGATTTCTACCGAAGAAGAGGAGACGCTAGCTAGATGTATCGTTAATTTTGCAGAATCATTCGATAAATCAATCTCTAGTATGCACCCTCATAAACTCTGCACACACATCCATGCAACTTCGTCCGCATTTGCAACATTCTACGAGGCCTGTCCAATACTAAAGGTCGAGAATGAAGAGATTATGACAAGTAGATTGGCACTATGTGACTTGACAGCGAGAGTTATTTCAACCGGATTGGAACTCTTGGGTATTCAATCGCCAGAAATGATGTAACTATCATCTATGGGCCTTCCTAGGAAGTAAAATGACATAGCTCACAAAGCAGAAGCAAAGTCGACCACTGAATCATAATCTGGCTCTACTCCAGGATTCTCTGCGTCCCAGCGATATCTTACTATTCCCTCTCCATCTATCACTATGACAACCCTGTCGGCACTAACATAGCCCTCAATTCCACCCAGGCCAACAAATGAGGCATCGTAGCTATTGACGACCTTCCTATCTATATCAGACAGTAATGGGAACTCAAGATTATATTTCTCTGAAAATGCACTGTTGGCCCAAGGTGAGTCGACACTAATTCCAAGAACCTTAGTACCGGCATCGTTCAACTTCACGATATTATCCTGAAAGGTACACATTTCCTTGTCACAAACTCCTGTAAATGCACCAGGGTAGAATGCTAAAATTACTTTCTCGCCCCTGTAATCAGTCAGGCTGACATCACTCTTGTCAGTTGTTTTCAATGTGAAGGCAGGGGCGGTTTCTCCTATTTTGACCATAAACTACGCCGACAATCGATAGCGTATATCGGTTTCGTTTTATTGGATTTGCGATAGTAATACTTGTACGGAATAAATATGACAAAATATCCAGTAATCATTTGTTATTTTTATCTCGTCTCAATACTGACTAGACTCTTTCCCCGTATGAAAGATACCTGATGAATGACCCCAATATTATCCCAGAGACTGCCAAGCTTTCCTCATTGAATCGGTCCATGGTATCCAGATAAGTGTGGTACTCACTGGAACCAGAGCCATAGCACACTAGGGCCTTACCATATTCCATGCCATCATCTGGTTGATTGTCTATCTCATAGACGAATGGTGCGTGATCCGAGTTGTAAGGCATGGCCGTAGTCGGGATATCATTCACATTTACGCTGTACTTAGATGACAAGTCTGCATGAACGTCAGAAAACTTCGCCGCGATTCCCCTGACTATCTTCGTATCTTTGGGGCTGTTTCCGTAGATAGTCAGGCCGTTATTCCTTTCCAAGTCTACATGATTCATATCTAGGTTGATATTCAGACGCAAGTTTTCTGAGAGCATGTTACGATACTTATCGACCCATTCCTTGGACCCCCAGAGGCCTTCTTCTTCCCCTCCCCATGTACAGAAGTAAATCGTATATTCAGGCTCTCCCAGTCTAGATTCAAGAATCGAAAATTGTCTAGCAATTTCCTGTAATGTCGCCACCCCTGAACTATCATCAACTGCTCCTTGTCCATTATATACGGTATCATGATGAGCACCTAGGACTATAATTGAATCAGTCTTACCTTCGATAATTCCGCATGGGACGTATATGGTTGAAACAGCCTGATTATCCACATCTATCCTCATCTGTATTCGCCCATCTCCATTGATGACACTATCCGATATTTCGGTACCGACGCTCTTGGAGACCATTATGAATCCGAATGAGTCTGGAATGAAATCAAATCTCGTCAGATCTATGCCCTTGAAGTAAGGGACACAGTCATCCATCACCAGCTCATTACAATTAGTCAGTGAGTTAACGGTAATCATCGAATTAACGTCATTGGCCAAGGCTCTCTCCAACAAATCAGTATTCCCATCAGTCCCCATCTCTATCCAGACCATGGCAATTTTACTAGCAGCCGAGGTCCAATCAGAGTCTTCGCTACCATTTCCTAGATCAACAATCTCAGCGTTTTCGGCATGAAAAATATCTACAGATCCGCTGTATCCCTGAATCACATAGTCTTCCCTATGGGTGAATTGAGTTATCTGCCTGTTTACATCAGCGGTCGAGCAGGGGGTTGGTCCTCCGAAAATATTCCCGATATCTCCTGGTACACATATGGATAAATCCGGCTCTTCTCCAATTTCGAACATATTAACATCAAACTCATCCATTGTAGATGGTATCCCCATGGATGTAAAATTACTCTTAATCGCATTAGCCGTATTTTCCTCTTCTACGGTTCCAGACATTCTCCCTTCCCATTCAGGATGTCCCAAATCAACCAGAGTCTGAGCGAATTCTCTGGTCTTGTCAGTATCAAAATCAATGAGCACATATTCCGGATCCCCTTGAATAAAATCTAGTATCTCATCACCATATACAACAGCTCCTCCAGACCCACCAACAATTAGTATCGAAATCACCACTAGTGTGGAGAATGGCAAATCTCTAATCCTATCTAATAATTTTCTGAATCCCTTATTATCAGATGGAATATCAGCAATTTCAGCCTGAAAAACAGATTTTTCTTCCAGTCTCCTAACTAGCTCTTCCTTCTTCCCAGAAACGGGCATCCCTCTTTCCCTGAGGGAGTCTTTCAGTTCAGATACTGATAGTTCAGACCACTCAGATGATTCGCTCACAGCAGTGTTTAATCACGCTGACTATTGAACCCATTCTGGAGATTATCTGAAATAACTCGATTACTCAAGTGTTACTTCGTCACCAGTCCATCTCTTACCAAGAGTATGTGACACTCCCATCTGATCCAAAATTCTAGCTACGACGAAGTCAATTAAGTCATCAATTGACTCTGGCGAATTATAGAATCCCGGATTCGCTGGTAATATGACAACTCCCCACGAAGACATCTTTGCCATAGCTTCTAGGTGAGGCGTAGGTGATGGAGTTTCCCTTGGGACTATGATCAGCTTCCTTCTCTCCTTTATTGCAACAAGGGCGCTTCTAGTTGATAGATTATCAGATATTCCTGCTCCAATTTTACCTATGGTTGTTCCACTAGCTGGACAGATTACATAGGCGTCATACAATGCTGATCCAGAAGCCGGTCTAGCAGCAAGATTCGCATTATTGTGTATGGAGACGCCCTCAATTTCATTTAGCTCCGAAGCCCCTATGCCACACTCAAGTTTCAGATTGATTTCACCGGCTTTACTTACTATGAGATCAATTTCCCATCCAGCTAGACTTAGTTGCTCAACTAATCTAACTCCATAGCGGGCACCCGAGGCCCCAGTTATCGCTACTACTGCACTAGGCATGATGTGCCGGCAATGCTACATGCCTTGAATGGTTGCCTAACTCCCTAAAATTGATTTTAGCGATTCTGAGAGATATTCAAACTCCTCTTTAGTGTTGTAAATATGAGCTGAAATCCTGATATATTTCGTATTGTGAATAGGCCATGAAATCACCGGTACTTGAATCCTGTACTCATCATAAAGTAAATTATGAGTGGGCTCACCATCCGGCGGAGAGGGGAGAACTTCACCCTTTTCGGGGAACTCAACTGATGACATCGAAGAAATCATGGAATCCGGTGTCGGAGGTGTGGTTCCTAGGGCTTCACAAAGAAGCTCTCTGCCCTGAAGTACCATCTCCTTGTTCTTCGTCATTATCCCTTCCCAACCTCCTTTAATCTGACTTCCCAAGTACCCAATAGAGAACGGAATACATAGCCAAGGACTAGGGTCTCGTGTACCTGACCAGTCAAATTCAAAACGGAATTTCTCTGCTACAGGTAAATCACTTGAATAGCCATGACCTATGTTCAGTGGGCTAATATTCGTCCTCTTATCTTCTCTAATATGAAGGAAAGCAGAGCCCTTGGGGGTACACAACCACTTGTGACAATTTCCAGTAATATAAGCTGGATTCAATTTACTAATATCCAGAGGAACAATTCCAGGTCCATGAGCGGCATCAACCAGGACATCGACACCCCTGTTTTGTAGTTGATATACCAAGCTCTCAAATGGCATTCTTATACCCGTAGGGCTAGAAACAGTATCTATCATTGCTAATACCGTTCTGCTGGTCACTGCAGACAAAATTGGCTCAATGATTTCGGAATCATCGTCCACTCTGAAAGGAACCTGCACAATTACTGTCCTCGCACCAGATCTCCAAGTAACGAAATCAATCGCATTCTTACAAGCTTGATATGCGTGATCAGGAACAATAATTTCATCTCCCGGTGAAAGTTTTAGGGATCTGAGTACAGTATTTACTCCCATTGTCGCATTGGTAACGAAGACCATACCTTCTGGATCTGCGTTAAGGAATCTGGATAGCTCAAAAATGGACTCTTCCCATAGATTTTTCATGCTCCTCTCCACAAAATATACTGGATCTTTCTCCATTTCATATCTAATCCTATCCTGTTCCTCACGAACAGCTATGGGGACTGCACCGAATGATCCATGGTTTAGGAAGACTGTATTAGGGTCTAATCCCCATAGCCTGGCAAGTGGGCCTTTCCCGGGGATCATCCTAAGTCCTCGCATCCTCGCTCATATGGTAACTAGGAACTCTCCCTAGAATTTTCTGACACGTCTCTAACAATGCATCCTCAATTCTTTTGATATCAATACTATTCCCTTCCCCATCGAAATAATATCCAAGCTTGTGTAGACAAGTATGGGTTCCTTCCTGCATGCCACATCCAGAGACCCCCTCTACTCTGGAACCTGGTGTATTCACATTTATTGACATCCCATGTTTACTTACCCACTTAAAGAAAGAAAGCCCAATTGAGCAAATTTTGTGTCCATCGACCCATACTCCCTGCATCGCTTTATCTTTGTATGACTCAATGCCACATACTTCGAAAGCCGATATTGCCCAATTCTCCAATAGGGATATCACTGCTCTGACACTTTGAAACTCCCCTTCCCACTTAATTATTGGATAGACAACTAGCTGCCCAGGTCCATGCCATGTTGCTCCCCCTCCTCTATCTGTCTCGAATATCTGATAATCTTCAATCACCACTCCATCCCTAACTGCCTTGGGCCCCAAGGTGACAACTTCTGGATGGGTAACGAAAATCAGAGTATCAGTAATTTCATCCTCGATTCTTCTTTCCTGTAATTTTTTCATCTTCTCAAAAACTGTAGAATACTCCTCCACTCCGAGATGGAGTATTTTTATCTCCGACAAGAATCCACCTCATGCTGAATGGATAGCGTGTCCTAGAGATTTTAGAACGCTCTCGTGGAAGGCCTCTGTCATGGTCGGATGAGCGTGCACTGTATCGGCAATATCCTCCAAGAGGGCGCCCATCTCAAGAGCTAGTACAAACTCTCCATGGAGTTCAGCTACATGACTGCCTACTGCTTGTATTCCTAGGATAACATGATCAGAATCTCGAGCTACAACTCTGATAAATCCGCCTGTTTTCTCGGCTTCAAGAGTTAGAGCTCTGCCATTAGCCGCCAGTGGAAACTTACCAACAATTATCTCCTCGCCCCTTTCTTTAGCTTCATCAGGCAACAAACCCACAGAAACTATCTCAGGTTCAGTGAAAACAATCGCAGGAATAGCAACCTTGTCAAACTCCCGGTTTAACCCTGAAATAATCTCAGCTACCATCTCTCCCTGTGAACTAGCCTTGTGTGCCAGCATTGGCTCTCCAGAAACATCACCTATTGCGAAAACACCCGGAACATTTGTCCTACATTGCCGGTCAATTCTGATGAATCTTCCGGAGTGATCCATCCTCACTCCCATGGTCTCTAATCCCCAATCCTTGGTATTGGGCTTCCTTCCAACAGTTACCAATACCTTGTCAACCTTAATTGATTGAAGCTCACCATCCTTCTCGAAAGAGAGCTCGACTTTCTTTGAGGCGCCTCTGCCCTTGACCTCTGCACCCTTCGCCAGAGAGTTAGTATGGATGGAGACTCCATGTTTCTTCAGCCATATCTCCAGAGGCCTCCTGAGCTCCTTGTCAAATATTCCTAAAATACTGTCCATCCCCTCTATTACCGTTACCTCTGAGCCTAATTTAGAAAGTGCGCACCCGAGTTCTAATCCTATATACCCGCCTCCAACTATGGCGACCTTTGAGGGTAAGGAATCTAACTCAAGAGCCCCTGTTGAAGAGAGTACGAACTCTTCATCACAAGGCATGAAAGGAAGGTCTATGTGACTAGATCCAGTTGCTATAATTACATTTTCAGCCTCAATTTCTATATCGCCTTCGGAGGTTTTTACTGTACATTTCTTTGGCCCAGTGAAAGTTGCCCATCCTTTTACTAAGTCTACACCAGCTCCCTTCAACAGAGATTCCACGCCTTTATTCAAGCGGTCTACAATTGAATCCTTCCAAGAAATCAGTGATGGCATATCTAGCACTGGTTCAGATGATATCGAAATGCCCATATGTCCATTCTCAGAACTATGCCTCGAAAGTGACTCAAATCTTTCAGCTGCATGTATCATGGCCTTACTTGGAATGCAACCTCTAATCAGACAGGTCCCTCCTGATTTATCCCCTTCTACAACAATGGTATCAAGACCGAGCTGACCCGATCTAATTCCAGCTACATATCCACCAGGGCCGGCGCCAACAATCAAGACTTGACATTTCCTAATTTCAGTCATTATGCCACCTCACATGAATATCATAGCAGGATGCTCTAGCATTCTTTTGAGATGCTGAACCAGACTAGCTCCATCTGCTCCATCGATTACTCTATGATCAAAGGAGCTGGAAAGATTCATTATTCTCCTAACTACGATATTTCCACTTCTGACAACTGGCATTTCCCTAGCTTTATGAACTCCCAATATGGCCATTTCTGGATGATTAATTATTGGTGTCGCGCCAAGTCCCCCTTCTCTTCCAAGACTGGTAATTGTGAAAGTTGAACCTGTTAAGTCATCAAGACTAGCTGTCCCTGTTCTCGCGGCTCCCGAAACACGGATCAGGTCGCTTGCTGCCTGCCAGACGTCCATGGCCTCGACATTCTTGACTACTGGAACGTATAGCCCCCTATCTGTCTGTGTGGCTATTCCTAGGTTTACGGCCTCATGCCGGTGAACCACTCCTTCTTCATCATAGAAATACCCATTACATTCTGGATGTTCTGGCATAATCTTAGCTAGGGCTAGCATAATGAAAGGCAAGTAGGTAAGTTTTGGCTGATCTTCGCCACGACTAGCGTTCAGTGCCTGCCTCAATGCTTCAAGCTCCGTAACATCAACCTCCTCGAAATATGAGAAATGAGGGATAGAAAATGCACTCTTGACCATCTGCTCGGAAATCTTCCTCCTAAGGCCAACAATTTTGACCTCGCTAATACCGCTTCTCTTCGTAGAGTAAGCCACAGGGGGAGCTCCCATTACGGCCCCTCCTCCTGCAACGAAGGCATCTATGTCCGCATGTCTAATTCTTCCAGCAGGGCCACTGCCATTCAATGATGAAAGATCTATTCCCGATTCTCTGGCTCTTCTTCTGACAGCGGGGCTGGCTAGTACTGTTTTAGAACTAGACACATGTATTTCGGGAGCCGACCTTTCAATAGGTTTCGAAATTTCAGGCTCTTTTACCTCTACTTTCCTTTCGATTTTTGCGGACGGCTTCTTTTCTTCCTCTGGCTTCTCTTCTTCAACTACTTCGGGCTCTTCAGTATCACTGGGGGCTTCAAGAGCAGTTCCATCGGTATCGAATTCTATCAGCACCGAACCAACAGCAATCATGTCTCCTACCTCTCCATTAAGAGACAGAACAGTACCATCTGTCGGGGACGGAATAGTTACAGTGGCCTTATCAGTCATGACATCAACAATGGGGTCATCCTCAGAAACCGAATCCCCTACGGATACGTGCCAAGTGACTACTTCACCCTCCACGACTCCTTCTCCAATATCGGGTAATTTGAAATCATATTTCGCCATGTTAATCCTCCTGTGTTTTCGCTATCGCCGCGGCCACTCTGTCTGGTCCGGGCATGTAATCCCATTCAGTAGTATGGGGAAAAGGAGTGTCCCATCCCGTTACTCTCTCTATAGGGGATTCCAGACTCCAAAAGCATCTCTCCTGGATAGAAGCGGCCATTTCAGCTCCGAATCCACTAGTTTTTGGAGCCTCATGAACGATTACGCACCTACCAGTCTTTTGAATCGATGTGACTACAGCTTCTCTATCCCAAGGTACTAGAGTTTGGAGATCAATGAGGTCGCAAGATATCCCGCTATCCCTGATTGCCTGCTCGCACACATGAACCATCGCACCCCAGGAGATCACCGTACATCTGTCACCCTCCATAGCCAATCGCGCCTCGCCCAAGGGAATCGAATAATGCGATTCAGGGACCTCTGCCTCTGGATGTCCAGACCAAGTCGGCACATTGTGTGGATCCCCATAGAAAGGTCCTCTGTAGCACCTCTTAGGCTCGAAGAAAATAACCGGATCATTATCCTCTATGGCGCTTATCAATAGCCCCTTGGCGTTGTAAGGGGTCGAGCAATAGACAACCTTGAGTCCCGGTGTATGAGTAAACTGGGCCTCAGGTGATTGTGAGTGATGATGGCCTCCTCTGATTCCCCCTCCTGCAGGGGTCCTGATGGTTACAGGACACCAGAACTCTCCCCCAGAGCGATGTCTGACCTTAGCCATCTCGTTAACTATCTGATCGTAAGCTGGGAAGATATAGTCAGCGAATTGAATCTCAACCACAGGCCTAAGTCCATTGATCCCCATCCCGAAAGCTGTAGCCGCAATTCCTCCCTCTGAAAGTGGTGAGTCAAAGACCCTATGTTTTCCATGCTTCTCTTGCAGGCCATCACAAGTTCTGAAAACACCGCCAAAGTATCCAATGTCTTCACCGAACATTATGACATCGTTATCCTTTGACAGCATTGTATCTAGGGCATTATTTACAGATTCTACCATATTCATGTTAGGCATCATGAATCCCTCCATCTCTTCATTTCATCCCACTGTTCTTCTAGATGCCAGGGGGGATTCTCGTAAACTTCTGTGAAAATCGCGTCAGATGATGGATACGGGCCATTAGCCAAATCTCCAAATTTGACAGCTTCTTTGTACGCTGCCATAACCTCTGAGTCTATTCTCTCAGAAAGCTTCTGATGTTCCTCGTCTGACCATTCCCCTATCTCTTTGAGATGGTCTCTAAGGCGATCAATGGGATCTCCTCCAGGCCAAAATGAATGAACATCGGACGGCCTATACCTAGATGGATCATCGCTACTACTGTGGGCTCCTGCGCGATATGTCAAGACCTCTATGTGAGTAGGCCCTAGTCCTGCAGATGCTCTTTCCCTAGCCCAGGCAGTAACAGAATAAAGGGCCAAGAAATCATTTCCGTCAACACGTATACTGGGAATTCCATATGGTAGTCCCCTGATGGCAAAATTACCATTTTTACTTGCGAAATTTTTGTGTGTAGAGATTGCCCACTGATTATTGACAACGTTCAGTATCACTGGAGCTTGAAAGATACTGGCGAAATTCAACGCGTAATGATAGTCTCCTTCCGCACTAGCGCCATCGCCAATCCATGTAATAGTGACTTCATCAAGGCCCTTGTAATCAGAAGCCAAAGCCACTCCAACGGCTTGGCTAAACTGCGTCCCAACAGGACTTGAAACAGAAATGAATCGTCCATCTCTGTAAGTGTAATGAACAGGCATTTGTCTGCCTTTGACATTATCCATTTCGTTACCAATGCAATGGCAAATCATACTGACCATATCCCTTCCTCTAACGAATTGCGCACCCGGCTGCCTGTAAGTAGGGAATAGCCAGTCTTGATCTTTCAAAGCCATCGTCTGAGCTATAGCAACCGCCTCCTCTCCATAAGATCGCATATAGAATGAGAGCTTACCAGTTCTCTGCATTTTCATCATTCTGTCATCAAATATACGAAGCCTCATCATATGCTCAAGGCCTGACATCATCTCCTCTATGGAGAGCTTTGGATCCCAATTCCCTGAGGACTTATTGTCATCGCCGAGAACTCTCACTAGCCCCTCTGCCAGTGAGGCAGTTTCAGGAGCATCACAATCGATATCTGGCCTTTCCAAATCCTCTGGAGACCATGGCCATTCGACGAAATCAGCCTCATCCCCTGGCCTATGTGGTGCATCAGGAACATGAAGTGGATCCGCCCCGTGTCCCTCGCTCATGGTACATACACCCTCTCAACACTCATATCTTTTGGCCTCCATCAGCCGGTGAAAACGTAAGGTGACTAACCGCGGAACCAGTTGACTCTCTAGTAACTACTGGCTCCAAGCCCATGGCCTCTTCCCACAGAAGGCCAGCACGATAGCTGGACCTCACTAGCGGGCCACTTGCAACGGCAGAGAAGCCCATCTCTCTAGCTTCTTTGTCCCAATCAGCGAATTGAGAAGGCTCAGGGAATCTATCGACAGGCAAATGACGCTCACCAGGTTGGAGATACTGACCCAGAGTAATCATATCAACTTCCGAGGATCTAATCATTCCCATCGCTTCAATCACCTCAGAGTCAGTCTCTCCTATGCCCACCATGATACTGGTCTTAGTTTTCAGATCTGGACGCAAATTCTTGGCCTCAGATAGAATCTCCAAAGATTGTGCGAACGAGGCCCTTCTGTCCCTAACAATCTTGTCTAGCCTTGGCACACACTCAACATTATGAGCAAAAACACGAATAGGCAATCCATTCAACAGGATTTTTAGAGATTCTAAGTTACCGTCGAGGTCGGAGCAGAGTAACTCAATCCCTACATCTGGGCATCTATCGTGAACTGCCATTATACATTTTCTGTAGTGACTCGCTCCTCCATCGGGTAGGTCGTCTCTATTGACAACAGTAATCACTGCATGATTTATTCCCATACTCTCAATTGCAGTCGCTAAATCTTCCGGCTCATCAGGGTTCAATGGAGGAGGAGTTTTCGCAGTATTGACGGCACAGAATCTACAACCCCTTGTACAAACATCCCCGGCAATCATGAAAGTTGCAGTCCCCCTTCCCCAGCAATCATGGATATTAGGGCACCGTGCCTCAACGCAAACAGTGTTCAGGTCGTTATCCTTGACGCTAGCCATAGTACTATTGTAAACGGACTGGGACTTCCCAATTGGAAGACTGGTCTTGAACCATTTTGGAAGTCTTTTCCTCTCCCTTGATGCCCTAACTTTAGTACTCTCAACAAGAGTTCCAGAGCAGGAATTTGTAGTAATTTGAGATGAGTCAACGGTCGGTAGTCGCGTCGCCATCATATGTACCGCATAGAGGTACGGAGTTAATCGTTCTCATCGACCCCTTTGGGGTCGTCCAATACAACCCGTAATAGGAGTGAAACTCTTCCCAAGCCCATGGATGCGGCTGTCATACTGGTCACAGGAGGCGCAGTTAGGATTGGAAGAGAGATTTGCATGCGCCTTTCCGATTGTGGTTATACTATTGCAATACACTACAATTCTTCCGAAATTGAGGCGTCCAATTTAGCAGATATTATCAACTCCAAAGGAGGTAAAGCTGCCTGTTTTTCTGGGGACTTACTGGATCAATCCATGCCGGCTAAATTATTTGAAGAAATCGAAAAAGAACTGGGCCCAGTATCAGGAGTTGTCAATAATGCTTCATTATTCAACTTCGATGATATTTCCAACGTTTCATTAGAATCTTGGAATCGCCACATGCATGTCAACGCCCTATCGCCCACTTTACTTATTTCTGAGCTAAGCCGAAACCTTCCTTCGGGTAAGGTAGGTTCGGTAGTCAACATCCTAGATCAAAAGATCTCCCAGCCAAACCCGGATTATCTGTCGTATACCGCCTCGCGTTTTGCCATGGCTGGATTGACTGAAACACTTGCTAGGGGCCTGGCTCCTTCGATCAGGGTAAATGCAGTGGCTCCCGGCCATACACTACCAAGTCCGGAGCAAACAATGGAGGGCTTCGAGAAGGCACAATCCCAGTCTCCTTTGCAATCAGGCCCCTCGGCAACAGATATTGCAGAGGCCGTAGTATACCTCATGTCAGCTAAGTCAGTAACTGGACAGATAATTTATGCGGATTCCGGTGAACGATTCTTATCAAGGAGTAGGGACGTCGTCTTTGAGACGGAGGAATAAGATGGACCACTATTCAGATGGACCGAGCCATTTTACTGTTGAGAAGGGGCCCGGAAGGACAGTGATTTTTCTAAGAGAAATATTCAGGGAAGTCGATATCGGAATTCACGCTCATGAGATAGGAAATCCCCAAAGGTTACGTTTTGATATCGAAGTATCGATGCCCGGATCAGAACCCCCTAAATCAGATAGGATTACAGATGTAGTGAATTATGAGTATTTATTGGAATCATTGGAGGACTCAATTAGTGGTACCAGACTCTCACTGCTTGAGTCATTAGGCTCAAGAATACTGGACAAGCTAATGATTCCGCTCCAAGTTTCCGAGGCATCAATAAAAATCACCAAGATGGATATTCTCGAAGGCGATGCAAAATTCGGCTGTGAGATGTCTAGGAAGAGATAATGGTGCAGAGGGCAGGATTTGAACCTGCGAAGCACTATGCACCGGAGCTTAAGTCCGGCCCCTTTGACCAGCTCGGGTACCTCTGCAGGTTACTAGGAAGAGGTCATACTCCTTGAATCGAGCGCTTCAAAGTCTCAGAATGAGTCATATTGCCGACCCCCATAATTGACGTATCAGTGGCCCAAGGCGCACGAACGCTTTAACGCCACTTGTATGGGCGGTTAATCGTGCAAGGGAGAAGTACAGCGAACTACGTTCGTAAGAGTAGGGCTATGGCACTGGCTCTTTGCCTGGTCCTTCTTATTCCATATGGGGCTTCTACAGTTTCCAACAGTGAGCTAAACGAAACCACTAATTTCAACGCTTCGAGCGATGTTCAGATGAACCTCTACACGATGTACATCGCATCTCAGAATTCATCTGCAGGAGGAGATGGATACATAACCACACAAGTCCCTGAGTCCGGTGGCCAGGAGTCCATGAGCGCATTGAGTAGCAGCATCGAATTCAAGACTAGTCCAATGCTTTCCAGTCTTGAGATAGCAGGTAGGCCTAACCACGGTTCGGGTTCTGGCTCGTATTATCTGCCAATTGGAATTTTTCTGAGATCTACAGGCCCCGATACCGCTACTGTTGACTGGACTCTCACACTGAAAGCTTCTGGGTCTCAGGTTGGATCGGCATCTTGGTCTTCAGAAGCCTGTAATCCCGGACTGACTCAAAGTTGTAGTTTCGATCATGAGACATTTGAAATCGATATTGGAAGTGATGAGACATTCACAATAGACAAGGATGAACGCTTGGAACTGATAATTGATGCTGATATGTCCGGATGTGACAGTGGAGGTGGAAGTCCATGGGGAGGTTCATCGAGCTGTGAAGCAGAAGTGGCATGGAATGAAATTGATGGTGATGAAAGATTCAGCACTCTGGAAATTGAAGCCAATGCAATCGCTAACAGCTTGGTTCTGCTACAAAGAGAGGGAGCGGAGCTAGCCGAAGGGGCTGAGCTGGATTGGTATCCTAACGATATCCTCTCTGAAAGAGTAATGCAATTCTCATTCGATGTCAAAAGTAGCTTCGGGAGATATGATGTTGATTCGGTAAGATTGTTGATGAGGGACCCCAATGGTATTTACAGAATTGACCATGTTATCGATGAGGATGATGAGGACATTGAGGATACAAGCCAAGGCATTTTCGGAGAGTACCTCTGGTCATACCCGAGTGGGATTCCTTCAGGCGAATACTCGGTCGAGCTCGAAGTATCTGATATTCAGGGAAACAGCGTGATAGTCGAGCATGAACCTGTAAACATGGAACAGTGGGGGGTTGCACTAAATCATCGGCAAGATAGGTCAACTGAATACATAGCCCCCGAGCAGACAACTCCTATCTCTCTCCAGATGGTACATAGGGGGGATTCGACTAAATCAATGGATGTAGAGCTAGAGGTATTGACAAATTTCCCTAGTTCGTGGCTTATAGAGTTCGACTCTCCAGGGGGATACACGTTAAACTCTGGAGGGGACATACTCAATCCGATCCTTACCTTGACCGCGCCTGAAGATCTCACTGGTGCCCCAAGCTCGATTGACATCAGGGCTGTAGCCGAGGCAGAGGTAGATGGGGTGTTGCAGGTAGTGCATCAAGATACATTACAATTGGACCTAAAGAAGATGGATGTTTTCCAACCCCCCCAAGTTTCAATATGGTCTGAGGATCATGAGGTTGCTGTAGCTAATTCTTCAAGGCCAGACGACTTCGAGGCCACTGCGAACAGCTATGTTGACTATGATCAGTTCACTCCTTTCCTGATGGAGATTTTCAACACAGGTTTTGATGCAGATGAGTTCAAGATTGACGTTCTTCAAAGGGCCAAAGCCATTATTCAGGTATATGATAATGACACGGGCGAGAGAATCCTAGAGGATGATGGAGACGGGACTTTCCACACCGCTCTTCTTGACAGGCACGAGACACAAACTCTCAGAATCCTCGTCAAACCTTCGTCTGATAGGCTGGATCCAGATATAGGTACTGTCGAATTAGAAGTAGTCAGCACCGGCCAGAGTAACCTGTCTTCTACAATCGAATTCACAATTCAGAGGACATTCGGAATCAGAGCAGAGGTTTCCTATGACTGTGATGGCTCCCCACTTGGGCACATCACAGTATCTCTCTGTTCGCCAGGTTCTGGAAATGCTGAAGTCTCCCTGAGGGCTAAAATTACGAATACAATGACATCGGGAGAGTCAGCCACATGGTGGAGGATTCAGAATCCCGCTTCATTAGAGGAGAATAAAGATAGGAATGCGGCATATGGTCAATGGCAGTTCAGAATAGAGGATGACTCGGGGAATGCTGTCCCAAGAGTCTCTCTAGCGCCTGGTGACGAGATCGAAGTTTTTGTGACCATCACTCTTACCAGTCAGGTCGAGTTTGGGAATCACACTGTATACCTAAGGGTTGTAGAGGACACTCCCGATGAAGACCCAAGATATTTCGATCTCCCGATGATCTTCGAAATAGATTCCGATGAGCCAACACTAGAAATCGTACAGGTATCTCCCAATAGGCTACTATCTCCAGGTGACACAGTAGAGATTCAGATGAAAGTGAAGAATCTTGGAAATAGTCCGCTTACTATTCTTCTTGAGGCCGAATCTGACTCCTCTTCATGGAGTGTTGAGATTGATGGCCCCTCAGGATCAGTTCTAGTTGTTCTAGAAGCCTTTGATGAGGTAACTTTCGTCCTAGAGGTCTCTGTCCCGGAATCTTCCAATAATGGAGACTCTTCTAACATAATGGTTAGTGCAACGCCCTTCGATACCGACCAAAGCTGGCCTGATGATTCTACTGCAAAGGCAACGGTTGTAATGACCGTTGGCATTGACTCCTTGATAGAACGTTTAGTGAATGAGTTCACTCATCCAAGACTGTCGACGTATGTAGTAGGGATCATCGCCATTATGCTTCTTATTGCTGGCACCCAATCAGCATTGAATCGTCGAAGATGGAAATCTCACATGGCTTATCTGGATGCTATTTCCGATGACTCAGATGACGACATAGAAGATGTTGATGACATACCCGCGCCGGTGGTTTCACTGGAAGAGGAGGAAGAAGATGAGGATGATGTCTACGACGATGACGACATTGAACTCGTCTAATAGTTTGAGGCAACGTCCGAACGACGCTCCATTCCTCTTAAGAGCCCTACTTTCCGCCCTAGGTAAGAGGTGAGTAGCGTGGGCTCTATTGTAAATCTTTCAAAAGATGCTAAGTCGACCAGAAAACACCGCTCAGCAATTACATTCTCGCTCTTGATGTTACTGTCTTCCTATTCTGCGTTGGAGTTCAGTGCATGGGAGGCTTTAGCCTCGTCAGATCAGGATGGAGACGGACTATCATATGGTCTCGAATTCTACATTAATACTCAACCTCAAGACTGGGACTCAGATAATGACGGACTTCCAGACGGGTGGGAGTGGCAGTATGGACTAAATCCGCTATCTCAGAACGGGGATAACGGATCAACTGGAGATCCGGATGGAGATGCTTTTACCAATCTCAATGAGTATCAGTACTCTATGCCCTCTGGATGGGATTTGCCATCTACTCCAAACGTGCTAGATAATGGGGTATGGTGGAATGGGACCGTCCCAGTCAGGGATTGGGATGAAGAAAGTGCCATGCAGCTCATTCAAGGTCTAAATTCTGATGGTGCAGATGAAGACCCCAGGGGAAATATTTGCTTCAACACATTTGACGACGATAAAGATGGAATGGTGGATAACTTTGATGGAGATGGTGATGGTGATGCCAACTGCTCTAGTGATGATGATGACGGCGACGGTATCGCCGACGAGGACCCAGATGGGTGGGACACTGATGGAGATGGAATGCCCGACGGATGGGAAGCAGCTAATGGATTAGATCCGACATCTAACAGCAATATGGATGGTACATTCGGAGATCCAGATGGCGATGGACTGATCAATCTGAAGGAATATGTAAATCCGGCATGGGGGACTAGAAATGGATCCACAACTCCTCCTACCCAGTATTTCAGGCCCGGTCCACTAGCCATGACGGCTACCGAATCACCTTGTAATCCGGTATTGTCACTGGGGCCAGGGGGATGTCAATTTCTAACTGCCGAGGTTGATGGCATTACATCCACTGATCCACAGTCAAACGATACAGATGGAGACGGTCTTAATGACTCGTATGAGGCACTAATTCTCTTAACAGACCCTACCTCTGTTGATACTGACTCTGATGGCATAGAAGATGGAGTCGAGGTCAATGGCCAGTATGGGGACCCCCCGCAAGCTAGTGACCCTAGGAATAACAATACAGATGGCGATCAATTCGATGATGGGGAGGAGGACCTCAATGGAAATGGCATAGTGGATATGAACGAAACCGATCCAACTAGGATAGAGGATGCTGGGGACTTTGATGGGGACGGTATTCAGAATTGGGAAGAGAATATGACATGCACCCTCTGGAACGTTTTCGATACAGATGGCGGAGGGGTATCTGACGGTGATGAGATTCTACCTTTCCATAACTCAGATCCCTGCTTATCAGAAGAAGAACTTACTCTCCAAATAGTTGGCTGGGATGCAGTCACATCTTCTCTAACACTCAACTCGACTTCTGAATTAGATCAATCGCCTCTCGATTGGAGACAGACAGATGCTCCAATGGCGTATTATGTTCAATCTAATGGGACTCTAGTAGAGTTCAGATATGAAAGCATAGATTCAGACGTATTAAGAAGCGTTAACGTAGACCTGCCAGCTAATACATCTACCGTCCTCTTCACTAACTTCTCGTGGTGTTGGGATGCTACCATAGGGGCAGTTAATGATCCAATTTGTGATGATGACTACTCCGATTCAGATGGTGACGGTCTTGCCGACTGGGAGGAGTACCTGTCCACATGGGGATTCCCGACCAATCCAAATCTTGTCGATACAGATTCGGACGGAGTAGAAGATTTAGATGAAATCCTAAATGGTACTGACCCTCTAAATCCATGTGAAAACTTACTTGACTCCGATGGGGATGGATTGAATAATTACTTTGAAAATACTACAGGTTGCGTAGTGACGTTTCCTGGTATGGGGGGGAACTTTACTAACGATACTTACTTCACCCTGTGGAATTTGTCAGATACCGATAATGGAGGTGTGACAGATTTCCAAGAATATATCGATGGCACAAATCCTCAAGATAACCCTAATGATGATAGAAATCCGGTCGATACGGATGGAGATGGAATCCCAGATACAATCGAAAACTCTACTGGAACTGACTGGAGAGATCCTGATACTGATGGAGGGGGTGTCCCAGACGGACAGGAGTGTACCTCGGACTACTGGGACGGCCAGTGTGAAGACTCTCCAAACAATCCTTGGGACCCGTCAGATGATATTTCTCCTAATTCCATATACCTCTATGCCACAAATCAATCATCCATACTAAATCCTGAGAATACAATTTACTGGAGATGGCACACGTACGATCAATACACAGGGATATCATGGGGCGTGAATACCTCCCTTGTAGGCAATACTGAAATGGTACCCGGATTCTCTACTACACAAGGGGTCTCAGATCAACAATTCTGGGATAACTCAACCCTAATGGGCTGGGAAATTAGTTACAGAGGGCCAGGAGTGGCTGATGTAGGGGAGGAGCTTATCCTGCCTCACAATACCGTAAATTTCACAGGCTGGACTGATCCAACTGCAGGGTTGAATTTTTCTAACTTCACAAGGGACATAATTGTAGACGGTTCTTCCATTGATACAATGTTTATCACTACCCCACAGGTAAACATCACTCAGGCAATTAGGGACAACTCTACCGTGTTTACGGGAACTGACTATGCTACTGATCTTCCCCCGTTCTTTACCTCAAGGGGCAATATGAATGAACTCGTCTCCGGAATAACACAATCGATAATCAATGACTCCGGAGCATTATCGGCCTGGGATAAAGTATCTGCCATAGCTGACTTCATCACAGAAGGTAATGACACCATTACATTCCTGAGAAATAACAATGGAACCAATGTTCCGTCTGGTTTAGAAGAAGAGTCGGACATGGCATATTGGATTCTCAATAATTCATTTGAGGGAAGTTGCGACCAATTCACTTCGCTCTTTGCCGTCATGCTAAGAACTGCTGATATCCCTGTGAGGAAGGTAACAGGATTCTCTGGAGGTTATTGGAACGGTGAAGCTTTCGAGGTTTATGGAAAAGATTTCTCTTCATGGGTAGAGGTTCACTTACAAACCAACCAAAATCTTGGAAATGCAGATTTGGGATGGATTCCATTCGAGGCCTGTCCTGCAATGTCACTCGTTGAAGTAACAGGCGAGAATTGGGGCCCATTGTGGTTGGACAGAGACCTATCTGGCCAGTCGATATGGATGAATGGCACCCTAAGGTTCACAGATAATCAGACATCCGTCGCAGGAGTAGGCGTTGAGATGTATCTCGTCGAATCAAATATGACCAATCAAATACCAGGTTTAGCCGCAGTTCCCCAGCACCTAGTAGGTACGGCTGTAACTGACTCCAATGGCTCGTTCAATATCACCGGAATGCCTACCGAAGCAGTCAATCCAGGTAATTCCTCATTGGTTATTATGACTAAGACACTTGATTATGTTGGCTCGCAAGGTATTTTCTCAGGATGGAACGTAAACGTTACCGATGATATCACTCTCACTTTAAGTGAACCCCGGCCACTCACGGAGCCAAAAATAGGAATAGGAGTTAATACCACTATTACTGGCTCAGTCTCTCTAGAAAATATCCCTTACAATGATATTTCACTGATCGATAGTATGCAGATACTGATGAATTATACTACTTCTCAAGATGGTCCAGTCAGTCTGATATCCAGTATCGGACCAGGGGGATATTTCGAGTTCTCAGTATCTATCAACGAAAGCGAGCAAGAAGGGCTCATTCCGGCCACACTTGATTACACTGGTTGGCATCAGTTCGATCTAAACAATGCATCTGGTCCTGTTTTCCATATCAGGCCATACTCAGAAACTATCAACCTGAATCTCACTCAGGCTCCAAACCTAACTATTTCACTGGAAGGTCAGGGACTGAACAATACACTACTAGAGATTAACAATAGAATTTACCTTAATGGTACTGCCCTCAGCAAATCTGAGATCCCAGAGTCTCTGAATGGGACCTTGACATTACAGATGAGGAGATCGGGTACCAATGCTCCTTTCCAAACCCTCAACTCCTGGTATCTGAACGATAGTGACTGGCTGTCTAATCCTGGACAATTCGCCGTGAATTGGACTTTCCTTGATTCTGATGTCCCTATTCCCGCAGGACTTGTTGAGATAAGGTATCAATATCTGGCCGATCAGCTTTTCGCAAAGGATGAGACTACTGTAGTTGACCAACATGGCATAAAGAGCTACATCGTATTCAATTATACTATGATTCCAGCCCCTAAAGGATCCACATCTGATATCTTAGTCTCCTTATCTGATCACACTGGAGCAGAAATCACCACCTTCCCAGGATTCTTCTCCCTGTCCGTAAACGACACCGAAGTTTGGAATATCTCCGATCCAGATGTTCCCAAAATAGTACCTTCTTGGTCTCCATCGCTACTAACTCCTGCAGGTGACTATCCTTGGGTACTGAGCTACAACGGTTCTACTTGGATTAGTCCCAACCAAACAACCGACAATGTCAGGATCCAAGGTAGGGCTTCGCCGATTTTCAATCTTGGTACCGAGTGGGTACCAATGGGCAACACTACTTGGATATCAGGATCAGTGATCGATTCCGATCTGAATTCCACTGTTTTAGGGAATAACACTTCTGTCTCCCTATTCTTGGATGTCCCATCAAGCCTACCTGCTGGACCAGATGGCAACCCTCTTCCTCCAGATAGGTACACATTGGGATCAGAGTGGTTAGATACTACCACTGGAGAATACAACATATCGTTCTCGATGCCTAGTGGTATTGGCTCTGGAGTATATCAGGCGATTCTGGTCTTAGATTTCGAAAAGAACTCTCCGGGCGGAATACCCTACTTCTTCGACCCTGCTACGGAAAATTCTCTCGATATAGGGATACAGACAATGTTCGATGTTCAATCTACCAATACTAGTGCAATAGTGGTCGCAGGAGAAAATCTGTCCGCTTCAGCGACAGTCAGGGATATCGAGAGTAACGAGAGGCTATCTAACGCCACTGTGGAAATATACTTCGATTGGGGAGGTCCTCTTCAGCAATTATTGAATACCTCTGTCACTGGAAATGATGGTGTTGTTGAATTCCAGTCAACGATCCCCAGTGATGCCCCTCCTGGCTACTATGACGTACTTATCCTAGCTCCAGACGACTTAACCGACTCACTTGAAACTCAAGATGCAGGTAGATGGCTTGCCAACGAGAGCTACATGAACCTAACAGTTCAGGTTGCGAGCAACGTCAGGATAGATAACTCCCCTCTTCCCGAAGTAACTGCAGGGCAGTCATTCTTAGTAACCGGCAAAGTAATGGATTCCTTCGACATCAATAGGACAGTTAGTGGACCAGTCTCAATAGAGATATTCTTCCTAAATGATCCTAGTGAGAAGCTAGTAACCGGTTTCGCAACTTCCCCTAATGGGACATTTTCAATTTCTGTACCGACCGATCCATTAGGAGACGGGGTTTCAAACGGACTCAAGACGGTCGTAGTTAGCGTTGAAAATGGGAGTAGTCCATTCTACTTGACAGGAACAGGTTCTGACTCGATTTTGGTAAGAGGGGTCGTTCAATTCATTGATCGGGTCCCGCTGATAAATACAATAGTGGACCGAGGGTCTTCTGTTTCCTTTGGAGCCAAGCTTGCAGAGTCATCCAACAATGATAGAGAAATCGCCGGGATGAATGTGTCCGCTAAATTCCATGATACCTGGATGACATCTGAGATTTCTTCCAATTCTGGTGGATACGTAAATTTCTCATTCGATGTCCCGCACTCTCATCCTTTGGGGGCGATCTCAGTCATGCTCATGTTCAATGGATCAAATGGAACCGAGACTCTACATACTTCATTCACGTACATTAACACGATTATTGTTAGATCTCCGACCTCTATATCATTTAGTCCCATCACTGCCAACCCGACTGCAGGTGACTTCCTAGATGTATCTGGAAATCTAACCTCGAGTAATGGTAGCGGTATTGTTGATAGGTCAGGAAATCCACTCTCACCAAGTCTGACCTTCTTGATCGATAATTTTTCCACTGGATTCTCAGTTTCTGGCGGAGCTGTGGATCCTAATGGTAGTTGGTCAGCCAGAATTTTCTTGGATATGACATTCCCGAGAGGGACTCATAATATCTCGGCAACTTACACGCCCACTGTAAATTACTACAGCTCAAGCTCGAGCAATGAAACCTTCGATAGTAGGGGCTTCTCAATGATTTCTATCATTGATCCGACCGATTTGGACCCCGATGCAAGAACTATCAGAGGCGACCCATCAAATCTCAATATTTCGATAATGGATAATGCCGGAGAAAATGTTGGTAATGTGGAAGTCAAAATCCTAGTGGATGGGCTCGAGACTTGGTCAGGATTTACGGATTCAAATGGACTAATTAATACAAACCTGTCAACCGACCCAAATAGGGATCCAGGCCCAATGACTGTGACGGCAGTTTTTGATGGAATCAATGGAACTACTGGCTTATCCGGAGACCAAACATGGACTAGGATAATCATCCTGGCTCCAACTGTCATAGAAGTGTCGAATATCTCTGGCTCTGCCGTAGCCGGGGAGCGAGTGATATTCAGTGGCACTCTCTTGGACGAGCGCGGATTGCCCTTAGTAGAGGATGGCTCTCCAAAGGGCGGAGTTGTCCATCTTTACATCGATGGAATTGATGTAGGTCCACTGTATATTGACGTTTCAAACTCTACATCTGGGACATGGCAAATCACATACGATCTTCCACTTGACATGGATTATGGTCAGCATACATTCAGCATTGAGTTCCTAGGTGGTTTTACATGGGTCGATCCGATGGGACAAGGAGACTCACTGAATCCAGAGTATTACCTATCTTCAATTATTACCTCTCCATTCAATGTAACGCAGACTTCACAGGTAGTCCTAACTACTCCTCAGGGAGAAATAGATAGAAATGAACTCTTACTGATTGAAGGAATTTTAACTGATGGTGCAGGAAGGCCTCTTCCAAATAGGGCCCTTGAAGCTTACATGAATGGCCAAATGCTGACATCACTCAATGTAGATGGCAACGGATCATTCAGTCTATTCTTCCCCGTTCCTTCTGATATGCCTCTCGGGCCAAGGGAAGTCACGTTATTGTTCCAGGGGGAGGAATTCATTCTCGGATCAAACTCAACAACAATCTTCACTGTGTTCTCTCCAACAACCCTGACAGTGGAGGATCCAATGCCAGTAGCAGTTGGAGACGTACTGAATCTAAGGGGGAATGTGAGGGATAATCTTCCCGATGGTTGGCTTTCAAATCACTCACTACAGATATTTGTTGATGGCATATTGATAGGGACCACAGTGACCGAAGAAGATGGTAGATGGCATCTTTCATGGGTGGTCTCCGAATTCCTTGATGTTGGAGTCCACCCTGTAACTGTAATATCTCCCGACCAAGGTTACTATCGACAGACCTCAGTAGAAACAAATCTAACAATTGCATATCATACTACGATTACTCTGAATGTCGAGAACAGCGTAGCAACTAGGGGCGGTACGTGGAACTTCTCTGGAAGGTTATATGATTCTGATACGCCCGGTACTCCTGGATTGGAGAATAGGGAAGTCTCATTCCTATTGGATGGCATTGAGATACTAGTGGTGACTACGGGTGCAGATGGGACTTTCTCATTCACGCACGAACTAGGATACTCGATATCTCGCGGAGAGCATCTAGTTTCGGTCAATTTCTACGGAGAGGAACTATATCTACCCGACTCAACAAATACTACTGTTTTCTCAAGAGCAGATATCATTGTGGAAATACTTCTCATCTCTGATGAGGTAGTTAGAAGTGATGAAACTAGGCCAATCAGGGTCAGAGGCAGAGTACTAGAAATTGGAGGAGATGGAAATACAATGGAAGAGATGGAGATGTCACTCCTGTGGGAGGGCTCTCTTGAGCCCAATGCAATTATTTCATGGGACCAAGCTACAGGACAGTTCCTGATTACCTCCAATGCAAAGACATACATGCCTCCTGGTAATTCCATCTTCACAATAGATGTTGAACCAGATGCTGAGAGATTCCTGAATGGGGCATCAATTGAATTCGATATACAGATTCTAGTTAGTGTCGACTTCGAATTCATTCCTGATAAAATCTTCATCGAGAGAGGGCAGTCTAAGATTTCTGGAAAAATCAATGTAACTGCTTCTGATGATAATCGTGCACCTCCTGTTGAGGGAGTCTCAATTACTGCCAGACTAACTAACGATACTGATACTCTCTTCACTGTCGTTGGGATGACTGACATGAATGGAATTTTCAACTATCAGTTCGAATCATTCCATGATGACCACTCATTCTGGGATAGGGATTTCTGGGGTGAGTTGAAAATTGAGTTTAGCTCTGACTCGGATATTATTGACCCGGTCAACGCCACTCAACTTGCCCAGTTTAGTGAAGTCGATATTAACTATCAGGCAGAAGCTTCCGACTCCCTACTGAGGCCCGCAATAATATCAATTCTTCTCGTCGCATTCATGATCGGAGTTTCCGCTCTAGTGGTCACTATAAGAAACAGAAAGAAGGCCGCAATTGATGAATTGGCTGGTGTCTTTAGCTACACTGCAGAACTTCTAGCGGCGGGAGACGAAGTTAGGGAAGCAATATTCAATTGCTATGAAGGACTTTGTAAGATACTAATGAGCAGAGGATTCCTCAGAAGAGACTTCGAAACCGTAAGAGAATTCGAAATGGCAATCAGAAGCGCGCTTCCAATAAGCGAACAGGCGTTACTATCCCTGGATAGGATATTCGAAGAAGCGAGGTACTCAAGTCACGTTCTAGGAAACCAACACAGGGAAAGCGCGCAAATGGCTCTTAACTCGGTATTACAAGAAATCGATCAATTAGAGGAAGTTCCACTAAGATCCAAAGGAAAAATAATCGATGATTAGTAGTTGAAGGTGATCTTCAACCTATCTCCATCCCAGAAGGCCTCATTCAAGGTAGTTCCAGTTGGTAGCTTGAATGACTCTATCCTACCTCCAAATTTTTCAGGTGCAACTAACCTGATTAACTGCCCTGATTCAGTAGTCGCCTCTTGAAGCAGCACTTCTTCTCTGACAGATTTAGATAGAGGTATCTCTAATCCATCCCCTAGGGACTCAGCACCGATTGTAGTGACTCTCTCTTCAAATGATTTAATCGATTCATAACCGACCAATGAGTCATTTCCAGGAAGCAATACTTTTCTTGTAGATCTTTCATGATTATCAATCACTTCTGTCATGTGAGGAATATTTGAAAAGAATCTTTGATGCGATGACAAGGCATCAGAATCCAAGCCATCATATGATCCTGAAAGTGCAGGCATCGGAGGAACATTGCTTTCCTCTTCCCCTATCGAAACTCTGGCCCACTCCATGAGTCACGGAAGAGACGGTCTGGCATGAACCCATTGCTCACTAGATCTCAAAGAATGCCTTTACTCTCTCTGCAGTTCTGGAAGGACTCGAGGTTTGAATCTTCATCATTGAAGGCATACAATCACTCACTCGGCGCTCCAATATTCGATTCTCTAATAATACAATTATTGCTCTATCTTCCTTCTTCCTTATCGGTCTTCCAAGGGCTTGAAGAACACTATTAACGGCAGGTTGTAGACTGGCATACTTCCAAGCTCTGTTCCTATCAAATTTCTTAGTAAAGTAATCGATCAAAGAATCCTGTTTGGAACTAGGAGGAGGAAGTGGAAGGCCTATACAAACTAATGAATCTAGGACATTATCTGAATAGTCGACACCCTCTGAAAGCTTACCATTCAGAACTCCAAAGATTACAGCCCCACCCATTTCTTTCTGTTCATAGAGCTTTGAAATCATAGATTCTACGCCCCCCTTACTCATTCTTTGCTCTTCCTTGAGAATTTTTTTACTACTCCATCCCAAATTTACGAAATCTGAATGTATTCTTTCCATCATAGAATAGCTGGGCGCGAAGATAGCTACATTTCCATTTGTATTCTCAATAACTGCTCTGACATGTTGCCCTATGAGGGGGATACTTCTTTCACGCTCAGTGAACTTACTAGTCACATCACTTGCTATTAGAACTGGCCTATTTTCAACTGGAAAGTCTGATGAATATATCTTGCATACAGTCCTCTTCGTAGGTATGCCTAGTATCTCTGAATACATCAGAGGGGGGAAGAGAGTCCCAGACATCAGAATCGAACCACGACAACTCTCAAACACCGATTTCCCCACTACACTTGGGTCAAGAAGATGGCATGTAATACGTGGGATATCGAGAAGCTCATCAAATACCAAAGACAAAGCAGAACTGCTTCTGAACCTTATACAAATTTCTAGCATCTCAGCTATCCTGGTACAATCATTCTGCTCCTCGTCATCCGAATCTTCTTCCTCGTCTATTGTCACTGAGAATAATCGCCTAACCATCAACAAAATTCTAGATATATCGTCTCCCTCATCATCCTCTAGTACTCCTTCAGTTGCCCTGAAGAATACGTCTAGGAAATCTTGAGTAGGTACTCTCATATCATCTCCTTTGGTCACCTCATTCTCCTTCTTCTTTTCTTCCAACCATTTCATCATCGGGGTTTGGAGAGACTTAACCTGTATTTCCAGCTGCCTCACATCTCGAAGCTGTCCGGATTCGGGCAAGTCTAGTTCAGAATCAATCTTCTCTAAATTTCCCTTATATTCCTCTATATTGTCCAGTGCCCTTCTGAAAACGTCATCGGTAACCCTCCTCTCTAATCCACTCCTAATCCTGTCCGGTAGGTTGTGAGCCTCATCTACAATTAGAATTGAGTTTTCCAATTCAATGCCCATCGCAGGCAGGGATGCCTCTCTCACCCCTTCTACGAAAACATGATTGTAGTCGCATACAAGAATGTCTGCATGACCTGCAGCCATTCTGGCTGTGGCCCAAGAGCAAACCTTTCTAGATCTGCCATATTTTACATTCCAGTCGACATGTCGAGGCTGTTCAAGTAACTTCTTTCTCAGGTCCGAGCGTCTAGCCTTACGAGTTTCCTCAACTACATCTCCTTCGCAACTACATTTCCCAGTAGAACGATCCACATATTCGCACATCCCTTCCCTGCCGATAATATCCACCAGTGTTATTTTTGGAATCCCATCTGGTATTCTAGAGTTAATCTGACGAACAGTATCGACTACGATTCTATGTTGAGACTGCCTCCCTGTCATGAAAATTATCTTCGGTTTTTCAGTAGTCAGATTATTATCAAATGAGGATTGGAGAGCTGAAGCCAACGCCGCCGCTGTTTTTCCGATTCCGGTTGGGGCGGACGCTAGGAGAAATCCTCCCTCAGTAAGAGTATCAATGCCATCTGAAATCATCTCAAGCTGAGATTTTCTGGCTACTTCATGAGCGAAAAATATGCCAGAACTACGTACGGAACCCTCACTCATACCTCTACCGTGAAAAGAACGGCCAAGAAGATTGGGTAGACATTAATCACTAGAAACAGTTTCCTAGAGCTTTCATGGCCCTATCTCTGAGTCCACTTAGGCCGTTATATTTGGGTGCGAGGGGGTCATCAGACCCCCCCGCGGTGGTTCCGTGCATCCCATCCTCACACATTTCCCTCGCCTCATATAGCGTTTGAATCATCATTGCTTCTTTCCCTAAGTTCACTCATTCTAGAGTAAATTAGATCTGTAACCTTAGTATCTTCAAGAGTAACGCTCCTGATATGCTCCCTAGCCGCCTGCCTCAAAACCGAATCAGGTTTTTCACCGTGTAACTTGCAGAAATCTTCCATCCTAGAACTTAGATCTGGTCCTAGGTTAACTTCTACCCTGTCACCGCTAATGTGATGCTCATCAGAGAGGTATTTTCTAACAGCTGATCGAATAACATCGGAACGATTTCTCATTCCATCCAAGCCAACTAATTGATCCAGTTCCAGAAGATGATCTTCTGGTATTCTCAGAGAAACCATTGGGCTGTGACCGGACATAATGGCTACCTTCTAGTCCGTCGAAAGGGGAGGGGGGTATTAATTGTATCTCATATGTCTTTCAATTGTATTGCAATTTTTTGTAACATATCACAGCAGTTCCATTAATGGGGAACACACTCTCGCATACACCGGGCTTGCAATGAAAACAATCAATGACGCAATCCATGGGCAGTTCAGGATTGACGGAGTCAGAGAGGAGCTTCTCAAAACCCCTGAGATGAATAAGCTAAGCCATATCAAACAACTAGGACTGGCACATTTAGTATTCCCAGGAGCGCACCATACCCGCTTTGAGCACTCTCTCGGCGTATCTCACGTTTCTGGCATGATGGCAGATTCTCTCGGACTCGATACTTATGAGACCGATACAGTAAGCGTAGCGGCGCTATTGCATGATGTAGGTCACGGGCCATATTCTCATACATTAGAACATATTTTACATGAGAGAGGAGGTTTAGACCACATGTCGATTACTGAGGGAATAATTGTTGGCGATTATGATGTATTGAGGGATGGCGAAGGCTCCTCAATTCAGAACAGAGTAAGCGTTCCTGAGATTCTTGAGAATCATGGCATAGATCCTAAGGGGGTCGCCGCCCTAATCAGAGGCCCAGATGCCAGGGGATCAGAGAGAAATCTTCTCTCTTGGTCTGAAGGGAGGACAAATTTTGTTCAAAATGACAAGACTATGGCCCACCTTATTCATGGCCCTGTAGATTGTGATCAAATTGACTACCTTCTTAGAGACTCACACTTTACTGGCGTAAAGCATGGTGTGATAGATCATAGAAGGCTGATAATGTGTCTAGAAAGACATGGTGGTGATATCTCAGTGGAAGAGGGAGGTCTCCCAGCGCTAGAAGGAATGCTGGTAGCTAGAGGTTTGATGTACAGTGCAGTATATTTCCATCGGGTCACCAGAGTTACCGAGGTAATGCTTTCGAGGGCAGTAGAGCGAAGTGAAGAAAATACTCCCGACTCTTTTGATCTCCAGAGGAGAGTGGATGCAGAGATCTGGCAAGTACTGCATGAGGCTGGTGATTTCGCTAGAGATATGATTAGGAGACTCAAGTATAGACAACTCCTGAAAGTATGTTTATCCAGAAGAAGGCAAGATCTGAGTGAAGAAGACATCAATTTACTAGCAGAACTTGCTTCTAATTCCGATAAGAGGAGAGAATTTGAGGACGAGATAGCTAGGAGATCCGGACTGGAGCCGGGCTACGTTGCCATAGACGTGCCAAATATCAAGCTCTTACTGGCAGAGCCAAGAATGTCTCAGGTGGATATTAGAATTATTGGAGATGATGGGAGAACTAGATGGTTGAGGGAACACACTCCAATAGCCGAGGCACTCAGAAATAGACAGGTTAGTCAGGCCGTATTCTACGTCATGACCCTGCCAGGATATGAAGACAAGGTTTCACAGGTATCCGAGAACATCCTATTCTCTTAATTGATACTTTCATGCATGTCCTGTTGGGATATGATTCAAAAGGGCGAGGCCACTCGCGTGAGCGGCTGGTACCTAAAAAAAGGAATCTTCAACCGCCGGTGAGTGCTATGGATAGCAGAATTAAATCAGTTTACGACAGCGTAATTGCAAGAGACCCGAACCAACCTGAGTTTCATCAGGCAGTAGAGGAGGTTCTCGAGAGCCTTTCTCCAGTAATAGATGAGTATCCCCAGTATATGCCAGTAATTGAGGCGATGGTAGAAGCTGAAAGAATTATTCAGTTTAGAGTCCCCTGGTATGATGATAATGGAAACCTCAATGTAAACAGGGGATTCAGAATTCAAATGAATGGCTCAATCGGGCCTTACAAAGGTGGCCTTAGGTTTCACCCAAGTGTAAACCAATCCATATTGAAATTCTTAGCTTTTGAGCAGGTCTTCAAAAATAGCCTTACTGGATTGCCTATGGGGGGCGGAAAGGGAGGCTCTGACTTCAACCCGAAGGGTAAGTCGGACTCTGAAGTAATGAGATTCTGCCAATCTTTTATGATGGAATTATGGAGGCATATCGGTGCTGATTTAGATGTGCCAGCTGGAGATATTGGTGTCGGGGGACGAGAGATAGGTTACATGTTTGGCATGTATAAGAAACTAGCCAACGAGTTCACGGGCGTCCTAACTGGAAAGGGAAGGTCTTACGGGGGCTCCCTAATCAGGCCAGAAGCTACAGGATATGGATTAGTTTACTTTGCACGTGAGATGCTGGCGACGACTGGGAGATCTTTCGAAGGAGCAACCGTATCAATTTCAGGCTCTGGAAATGTAGCCCAGTTTGCTTGTGAGAAGGTTCTCGATCTCGGGGGTAAGCCGGTTACTATGTCTGACTCCAGCGGATGGATTCATGATCCTTCAGGAATCGATCGAGAGAAGTTAGATTGGATTATGGATCTAAAGAATAACCGAAGAGGAAGAATTTCTGAGTATGCAGATAACTTCGATGGCGTCCAGTTTAACCCGTCCGAGCCCGAGCCAACGCCTAATGGACTATGGGGGGTAAATGTCGATGTCGCTCTTCCCTGTGCCACTCAAAATGAGCTGAATGGTTCCGAAGCAGAAATGCTGGTCGCAAACAATGTGATTGCAGTTGCGGAAGGGGCGAATATGCCTTGTACTCCAGAAGCTGTCGAAGTATTCCTCAAGAATGGAATTCTTTTCGCCCCAGGAAAGGCATCTAACGCGGGAGGAGTCGCCACTTCTGGACTTGAAATGAGTCAGAATAGCCTCAGATTATCATGGACTCGCGAAGAGGTTGATTCTAGGCTAGATGCCATAATGGTCGATATCCACAAGAATGCATATGAAACCGCTGAAAGATTCGGAATGCCTGGGAACTATGTTGCTGGAGCAAATATAGCCGGATTCCTCAAGGTCGCAGAAGCTATGACTTCACAGGGAATGATCTAATCTTCCTCGGAGATGGACGACAAGAATCTCTTCAGACGATCGGTTTTTGGATTATCTATAATTGAGGATCTCCCAGATTCCGCTATGACTCCCTTGTCCATGTAGATGACTCTGTCTGCCACGTCTCTAGCGAAGCCTATTTCGTGTGTTACGACTATCATTGTCATGCCTTCATCAGCCAGTCCTCTGATTGTTTTCAGTACCGAGCCAATCAATTCTGGATCTAACGCACTCGTAGGCTCATCAAATAACATTACTTCAGGCTTCATTGCAAGCGCTCTAGCAATAGCAACACGTTGCTTCTGCCCACCAGATAAATTTCCCGGAAAAGCCTCCTTTCTATCTAGCATGTCTACTTTTTCCAGAACCTCAAGAGCCTCAGCCTCCGCTTCTTTCTTGCTCATTTTTCTAACATGCCTTAGTCCAAGAGTGATATTATCAATGACTCTGAGATGGGAAAATAGCTCGAATGACTGGAAGACCATCCCAATTCTAGATCTCACATCGTTAATGTCTGCGGACGGGGTATTAATCAGGTTTCCACGAAGCCTTACTTCTCCCTCGGTCGGCTCAATTAGTCTGTTTATACATCTTAATACTGTAGACTTCCCACTTCCCGATGAACCAATAATGGCTACTGATTCTCCCTGATTAACATCAAATGAAACTCCTCGTACTGCATGAACTCCTCCTGCATATGTCTTGTGCATATCTACAATTGTTAGTACATTGCTCATTTAGTTCCCTCCGGATATTCCAAGTCCAGGAATCCTAGTCTTATTCTCCAAGTATCTTAGGAATAATGCAAGTGTCCATGTAACAATAAAGTATGAAATCAAGACCATTCCATATGACCAGAATACTTGGAAAGTAACAGCGTTGATTAGCTTGGCCTTTCGAGTAAGCTCGGAATATCCTATTACCATAGCAAGCGACGAGTTTAGTACTAGATTTACCATCTCGTTCCCCATGGGAGGAATGCATATCCTGATGGCTTGAGGCATTATTACAAGTCTCATTGTCTGCATATAATTCAGTCCTATGCTTCTTCCCGCTTCCATCTGTCCAGATGGTATAGCCGAAATAGCTCCTCGAATAGTCTCACATTGATATGCTCCAGAGTTCAGACCCAACGCAAAAATAGCACTAACACAGGCCCTGTTAGAAAGAATATCATCTCTCAAGAATGATAGGACAAAATTACTTGAATCCTCTAACATCTCTGCACCAGGGTCTCCGATTAATGCACCTATCTGGACTCCAAAATGTATGAATAGAAACTGAACAATCAATGGAGTATTTCTGAAAATATCTGTATAAATTGTTGCAATGAAATTTAGAGGCCTGATGCCCCAGGGATTCCAAACAATATCCCTGTCCCTGATATTGAAATGGGATTTCTTATACTCACCATTTGCCGAAACGAAGAGTATTCCCAAAAGTAAGAGACTTACTCCCAGTATCAGAAATAGGAAGTTTTCGAATTGTAGATCCCCTGTTATTCCATCAGGATTAATGATTCCAATCGGAGCGTAAATATATTCCCAGCCATCCAATCCTAGGTTTCTAATTATGGGGACTAGGTGACTCAGAAGAGAGGCTCCAATAACCGTGAAGATGACTCCAGCTATCCTCACAACTGTTAGGCTCCTCTTCTGAGAAATTTCTTTCAAAGTTGTGGGTGATGTCTTCATCATTGAGAGAGATACTCCTAGGAAGAATCCGAGGAAAATACCGAACATTACTATGTTAACTGTAGCGTACAAACCATCAATCAACATCCCCTTTGAGTAGTCTACAAAGTTTCCAAATTCTGAGAAGTCCATAACCTCAAAACCAATCTGCTCGTCCTCTCCAGACCTCTCCGTCAGAAGTAAGGAGCCATTACTTCCTACTGCTACACCGTTGAAGCTATCGATCATTGTAATGTCATTGAATGATGTCGAATTATCAAGAGGTATGGTCTGCCTAGTGACTATATTGCCCCCGTCCTTACTCATTGAGAGATATCCATGTTTGCCAGAAAGAAGAAATTTATTTGTCGTTGCAATCTCTATCGATGTTAGATTTTCTCCCAGATTGATCGAGTTGCCCTCAGACTCAAAATATTGCATATTCCAGAGAAATCCCACTGCGGTGTTAATTTCTCTGGAAGACTTGATTACGCCTCCCTCATCTGTAATGGCATATGCTCTAATTTCACTGAAGAACTCTACATCAGTAATCCTTGAAGATGAAGCCTCTGTAGGCGCATCTCTGTAATCCCAGGTTTCTCCACCATCGTCTGAGAATAGAATTGTCCCTTGTTCTCCGACAGCAATTCCTCTTTCAGAATCCAAGAAAGATACGTCTAACAAATCCAATCCTGAAACCGAACGATTGGTCCATTCCTGCATTTCATAAGTCCAGATGGTCCCATTTCCCCCTACGATTACGAATTCAGATACACCAGTTAGGCACGCCCCATGGATCAACTCATTTCCAAAGTCAAATGTAATGTCCGACCACGTTGAATCATTGGTTGACTTAACTAAAATTGTACCGTCACTACTGGCTGTTAGGAACGATCCATAGCCAGAACTCGATATTGTCAAATCAGATGAGGTTTGAGATTCGCCAACTTCCCAAGTTAGGCCCCCATCCAAACTCATTATCATTGTCCCATTTTTTCCAAATGCCCAAATCTCATTTCCTTGTGACTCTACTGAATAGAGGTCTTCTGGGGTGCCACTTTCAATAATGTCCCAGCCACTTCTGTACTCCTGTGCATTAGCTGGAATGGAAAGTACTAGTAATGACATTAATGCAATCGAAAAAAAGCTTGGAAATGCCAAGGGATGTCTTCTTCGCCCCTCGGAATTCATTGTTTCAATCATCCGCTCCCCATTGCATGGCGAGGTTCTTCGGATATAGTCCCGGCGGTACTCGAAAATCTGAATGTCTTTCAGTAATGTTCATCATCATCTTTCCCCTCCTTGCGCCATGGTAGGCATGCTATACAAGGGTAAAGTCAAGGAAGTATGGAGTACGGATGATCCAGATATTATTGAATTCAGGTATACTGATCAGATTAGTGTATTTGATCAGATCATACCAAGCTTGGTCCCTAGAAAAGGAGAAAGCCTAAACAGGACTTCATGCCACTGGTTCAAACTTGTTGAAGAAGCAGGAATATGTGAAACTCACATTATCGAAATGAACGCGCCAGATAGAGTTCTAGCTCGAAGGTTCGAAGTAATCAGAGAGCCCGGCGCGATTCCCCGCGATATGGAGAATGTTTTCGTTCCTCTCGAGGTCATTTGCAGACACTACTTGGCGGGAGGAGGTTGGAGAAGATATGACAGGGGCGACGTCGGACCAGAAGAATTTGGATTCGAGCCCGGAACTGTATTGCATGAAGGTGTTAAATTACCCTCTCCATATTTGGAAGTCTCCACCAAATTTGAGAAATTCGACAGGTTACTAGATCGTAAAGAAGCCTTGGAGATTTCTAATTTGACTGATGAGGAGTTCGACACCATTCTTGATATCGTTGTTAAGATAGATGAAATTATACAGAGTGAAGCATCCAAGAGGGGACTTATACATGTTGATGGAAAGAAAGAATTCGCCCTTGGCCCCGGTAGAGTGCCCGTTCTAGTTGACTCATTCGGGACTCTAGACGAAGACAGGTGGTGGGCATCTGATGATTATGAGAATGGAAATATAGTGTCTCTATCCAAGGAGTTTGTCAGGGAGCATTATCTCTCAACTGGTCACTATGAGCAACTCTATGAGGCCAGAGAGGCAGGTTCAGAAGAACCTCCGATCCCAGCTCTTCCGGGTAAAATAATCGATCAAACCGCTGATCTTTATGCAGGAATGTTCGAACGTCTAACTGGTGAAGAATTCTAGCTAAGAGTGCCTTCTCATTAGAACTCCACATCTTCTTCTTTGCGCAGTCCTTAGCATTGTAAGTAAGAGTCTGAAAGCATAATCAACACCACCATCTAAAGGCTCTTCGGAAAGGACCTTCCAACGTCCTGAGCGAATAGCGCTACTCAACTCTGATACCTCTCCTACATTCAACCATCCAAGTAGTGTTAATCCTCCAAAACCATGCCTAAATCCTAATTCTCCAAGATTATCTTCAGATAGTCCGTCAGAAAGTTTCGATAGAAGATCATGTAGGACTGTCATATCTCCTTTCTGCTTGGTATTTTCCAAGAGATATGTTACGATATTTCCGTCCCCATAGGGAAACCGTCCCAGCCTTTCCTTGCCAGAGCTGGAGTCTATAGGCTCAGTTCTTCTCCCCTCTGAATCTAATTCTCCTATGGAAAGATATAGCATTGTAGCAGGGTCAAAAGTAGGTTCAATACCTTCTTTTAGATTCTGAATATCGATTGAAAATGGACTCTCTCTCTTCAATTCTCCATGATCTCCTCCCATAGAAGAAAGCACTGCAGGAATAATGTCCAGAGGGTCCCTAACTATGGGGTCAAATGTGTGGAAGTTTGGTAGATTTGAATTCATGGTCATGTACTCACCATTACTTATCAGACCTTAGGCGATTAAGACGCTCTTCAAAGCTATCCATTGGACTATCTTCTACATCATTAGATACTTCTTCAGTTGGAACTTCTGGGACATTTTCTAGATTGTCGACTACACCCTCATCTTGTACTATTCTCTGACTCGTAGACTCACTCTTCTTAGCCAAATTAGCCTTCTTCTCCAGTGCCTTTTTCTCTACTGCTAGCCTAGTTCTCTCCATCATTTCCCTACTCTCTCGGAAGTTTCTAGCCATCCATGCGAAAGCAATAGAAATTCCAATTACCAAGCTTGCCGATGCGATTGCAGTACTTGAGTCACTGAACCCTCCTTCAGATTCTCCTGAGCCCGATAGAATAATCCTGGCCTCATCGTCTGAAGGGTCAGAATCAATGTCCCAAGGGAATTCACAACTTATCGTAGCTACTAACTCTATTCCATCTGCGACATCGGGCCTATCAATGACAGGCCTAGGGGCTAAGGCACTGGATTCTGACATATCGACTATGTATTCTGCAGAGAAGGCGTTTCCGGCTTGGATGGAAATAATACAAACTGAACCATCTAAAATCTGATGATTATCTCTCTTGGTGAGTATGGATACTTCTTGTTCTTGGCCAGTACCGATAATCTCCAATCCCACCAATCCGACATTCCAATCTGTCCTCCTAACCTCGAATGTATTGCTATCAGATGAAAATTCAACTCCTCTAGAATCAATGGCCCTAATTGTCAGCTCACTAGTGCCAGGCACAGGGCTCCATCCATCCGCACTTAGATTAATCATCCCCGATGATTCCCCTTGTCCTAGCAATCCTGAAATTGAATCTAGCATATTACCCCGGTCATCCGATAGGATAACTGTGTAGCCAAATTTTTCACTCCCATTCATTATTGTACAGCTAGCTTCAACAGCATATACATCTCCACCTATGGAGCAACTCCCCTGTCTAACAGATGGTTCCGAAACCCATGATCTATACTCAAGTATTGTAGATGGACCGACATTTAGACTCCCATTTCCTCCCGTGTAGGAGTCCCACAGCCATCCGCCTGCATCGCTCCATGGGAGCGGGCCACTAGTGGAATCAATCACTGTACTATCTGGACTTGTTCCATGAATTTCCAAGATATAGCTATCGCCCGAAGTAGAGATGATTACCGGACTAGAGGACCATGAATGACTCTCTTTCCTAGTGTCCATCGAGATTTCCCTTTGGTTACCTTCAGAGTCCTCAGCTAGTATCCTAATTGTCTTGACATCTCCTTCCCAGTTCTCATCTGGCTGTAGCTCAATTGGAACGCCAGATATCTCCCCGACCCCCAATATCACATGTTGTTCCCCCGAGATCCTCCACCCAAGTGGCAGGCTAAGTATCTGAATTGAAATGGTACTTGGTGCATTCCCGTGATTTTCGATAAATGCCAGAGGGTACCCGCCATCCCGGCTAACAACCCAGTCTCCCTGTCCGGACAAAGAGAAATCATGTGTTACCGCAACTCTTAGTGGGAACACTATCTCCGATAGTCCACTGGAATCTCCTTCTTTGATCCTTATGGTCAACTCAACTGCCCTTCCATGTACGGCATTTTCAGGGGGTGTAACATTTAGCGATAGAGGGGCATTTTCTCCTGGATTTATTATCGGCATATCCGATACATTCCCAATTTCCCATCCCTGCTCTCCTGAAACAAACATGGAGATGTATGGGCGACTAGGAGAATTACCCATCTGCAATACGGATAGTGTGATTTCTGATCCGTGGGTCGCAACTTCCAAGTTTGCTTGATCAATTACCGCATTCCAAGACGGGACATGTCCCGAGACTACCGAGAAAGAGAATGATGTAATCTCTTGACCTTGTGCTATGGCGGTAACAGTTACTTCTGCCGATGATCCACTCCATGCGTCAAGAGGAATGATAGTATCGACCGACATCACCTCGGTTTCATTTACTCCCAAGTTAGAAATAGCACTCCCGCTGGAAATCCATTCTGTTGATGAATCCCCACTCTGAAGTGAGGTAATCACGGATGTTAGTAGTGTCAAATCATCCACTAGATTTCCAACATTTGTCACCATTACGTCCAATGAAACAGTCTCTCCAGGATTGGCTTGAAATGTTTCCCCATCAGCATCAATATTCCCCGACTCGCTAGAAAGGAATGGATAGACATCCCACTGATGGTCCTGCCTAGCCTCAAATATTATTTCGACAGTAGACATGATAGTAGAATCTCCTTCTGATTGCATCGAGAATGAAATCTTCAAAGGGACTCTGGCGGGAGTATTCTCAGGGAGCATTACAGTTACAGGAACAGTGGTGAGGCTACCTGCTGAAAGAGAAACCAAATCTCTAGAAAAGGAGACATCGACTCCGGGGTCTTCCGTGATATTTTCATCTAGTATTAACGAATAGCCTAGATTGAATGAATCATCTCCATTTCCAGGATTTTCTAACCTCAATACAACTAGGGAATCATCTTCTACCTCCACAAGGAACGGCTGTTCACTGGGCGATGAGATCACCATCGAAGATCTGAATATTTGGAGTATCTCTATTGATAATCTAAGAGAATGAGATGCTGACTCTTCACTGGAATCTTCGAAGTAGTGAAATGCAGGGGCCGCATTATTTGGAAGACTTAGAGACAGAAAACCCATTCCACTTCCGCTAGAAACATCCATCGAAAGATTGTCTCCATTTATCTGTAAATCACCTGATGCTGTCCATGACCAACCAGTTTTTGCCATTCCAGCTGAGGATAGTGACCATGATAGTAAATCTTCACCTGTTGGACGGTCAGCTTCTACAATCCACTCTAGGCCACTTGAAGGGACACTTCTGATATGACTCCTACTGACGACCCCGGAAGCGATGAAAGTCAAATCTACAGTTTGACACCCCTCGTCCCCATCCACACATAGCGTCAAAGAGGTCTCTACTTGATCTCCAATTAACACTGCCTGTTGATTCTCATCAACTACTGGAACATCAAGGTAAGCTTCCAAAACTAGCCTCTCTCCTGGGTCAAGGACCAATGCGAACCTCTCATTGCCATCAGTGTCAATTAATCGTAAATCACTCCCCCATAGCGTATTCCCCCAATCCAATGAGATTTGATTTTCCACAGCATTCCCAATATTTTCCACAACTATCCATGCTCTTGCAGAATCTCCTATTAATCCATATCCAGAGCTGTATGATGCCCCCTCAGGACCCCTAACTGACAACCCCCTGGTCCTATTTGCCTCGATAGGAAGTATAGATGAAACACTAACGTTGGAATCACTATCTAGGGACATCGTCAAGCCAAGGAAACCTGAATCTGATCCTAGGGCCGAGGAGGGGGCGACTATCTCAATTACTGGTGACCAAGACTCCCCTATTGCTATCTGAATGCCACTACTCCCTCCGGGCGTAGCATCCTCCCATGTCCAGCCCGAAGGAAGTTGTGAACCATCTATTTCCAATGACCAAGTACCTGATAATCTACCAGTTGATCTTACTATCGGGCGGGCCTCAACCGAATCTCCAGGACTGACTCTCAAAGGCTCCGATGAAATTTCAAATGTGACATTGTATGTAGGAATTATTGACAAGGTCTTGGAATATACATCATTATCTGTTCTAGTCTGAGTCAGATTGGAAAGCGGATCAATCTCCAATGTAAACTCATGGTCCCCTAATGGTCCTGACCATTCGACAGAGAAAGATTCGAAAGACCCTGTTCCAGAAGGAGAAACAGGTTGCATGGATGGGAACCTCTCTCTCCCTATCTCTATTCCATCAGCATACAAAACTGCATCAACATCGGAATTTGGATTGCCTGTCCCAGAATTCTCTATGAATGCTGAAATCTGTACATTTTGTCCTGGATTAGGAGAAGTTGGATCGAATTCAATCCCTCTTCCATCAAGAAGAGGCCTGATATCGGGACTCTTTAGGGAAACTACTGTTGCTCCAATAACCACATCTAGCGTATTGTCACCATCAATGTCTGCTAATGATGGCGAAGACCAAGTCCTCTGATTCAACTCCAAATCATTCGACCATTCTGTTCCAATAGCCGAACCAGTTCCTTCTGAACCATCAAATCCCCATAGTGATCTTCCGTATGCAACTAGTAATTCAGGCTCCGCTGTCCCCTCGATATCCATCCATATTGGTTGCGAGACAGCAATCTCATCATTCGGCGTACCGCTACTTTGTTCCAAATCTCGATACCACGCTTCATTTGGACTTGATGTATCAGTATCATCCACGCATCCAGTTATACCATGTCTGGCGGTAGTGGTCTGCCACCACGTAATCCAGCACATCCTATCATGGTCTCCGTCACCATCAGTATCAACCGGTAGTGGCGGAGAATCAGCATACCCATTGGGGGAGGTGTAACTCCATATTTCAGTTCCATTGGCAACTTCCAAGCCTCTAAATTCGGCTCCATCAAGAGTTCCCGATGAGTCACTATCGGTTGGAATAGTGACAATAATCTCAGGACTACTATCCTGATCCAGATTAGCCACAATTGGCCCGGGTAACCTGATATGAGGGACATTGGAGTCACCATCTAGGTTACCAAGTGACTTCCCATCCCAACTGGGGTCGCCACTTGATGAGTCAAGCTTCCAAAGCCACATCGCACCATTTGTAGACTCAGTTGTTGTCAGCATCACATAAGCTGTATTATCATCAGTCTGAACAAAAACAGGGTCGGATCCATGACTTCCATATCTCAAGCTCTTATCCCAAATCTTCGTGGGTGAGCCAGAAGAAGGTAGATTGATTGCTACTACTTGTGGAGAATTATCACTCTCTCTTATGGCGGATATCACTAGTTCTGCATCGCCATCTAAATCCAAATCAGCCAGAAGCGGTTGTGAGGTTGGCTTGTGTCCGCCCCAGATACTTCCAGTGTATGGCCCCTCCTCGCTACTTATCATCAAATCGGGCTCCTCCCAATTCCAGAGTAATTGACTGTCATGTGAGCCACTAGGTGACCATCCCGTAACATCACAAACTAGTCTGGGTGACCATGCATCTACTCGTAGTGTCACATCACTTCCTACTACCAAATCATACACAACCAGAATTTCCGGACCTGCAGAACCATCGATATCGATAATCATTGGAGACGCTTTGACCGTCTCAGTTTGACCAAGATTAACTTCCCATGCCAAGTCGGAGTCTTCTCCCTCGATTATTCTCAGATAGCTATCCCCCGAGGAAGTATCGGTCTGAACGACTACTGTGTATAGTGAGCTCCCTCCACATCTTTCATTAGATTCTGAATCGACTTGAAGTGAATCACTGAAATCGCCTATTGGAGTTCCAAGAGAATCAGTACCAATGTCATAGTTGCCATACTCCCAGTTAATTACGGGGTCGGTAATGGATGAAAGCGAGTTCACGCTACCCATCGGGTCATGCACAGGACTAGCAGACATTCTCCCGGGGGTTCTCCCTGGTTGGGGCCATGGCTGGTCTCCATCCTCCCACGGATCTGCCAGGCTGGCGGTAAACTTCGAACTATCTTCTGACATTCCAGTCTCAACGACCTCCTCCAAAGCTAGTGGATAGAAAACCACTAGCGACATTATTGTCGAAATAATAAGTGCTCTGCGGCGATTGCACCTGCCTCCCGTCCTTGCAAGAGATGTCATCAGATTAGCAGATGGTATTTGTAACACTCTTGAACGTTCGCACCATATTCTCTCTCAGACCGTAGGTCTGAGTGATTATTGCCCTTAGCCGAGCATATCTTTGTATCCGTTGTGCTTATACAGGAGAGGCAGGTCGCCGTGGCACGGACTTCTCCTCCAGAGGCTCAGCCGATGAAGGACGGGAGGGATATCCCACCCGTCCTGGCAAACCTTGGAGAGGTCTGTTTTGGAGGAAAAAAAATGTACAGTATTGTTGAGCGAGAAGACACTATTCGTATTCCAGCAGAGTATATCAGAGAGGGACAGAGTCTAGTCGACCACATAGACAGTCTCGCTAATGATGCCTTCGAGGGACGATTTGATGTTGATGAAAATTACACTGTTTTAACTTTTGATCACAAGCCAGTTGGAAGGGGAAAAATCATACATGGAGATGGGGCAATCTACCAAGCTGTCAGCTTCAAGGCACTTCTCTTCAATATGGAGAATAATGAAGTGGTTGATGGATATGTATCCGATGTCTCTGAATACGGGGCATTCGTAAGGATTGGGCCCGTTGAGGCATTACTGCACAAGTCGCAGATTTTAGACGAGCCAATTCAGGTTAACATGGGCATAAGGAGGATTGAGGGGGCTCAATCTGGAAAGCACATTGAAGAAGGATCTCACGTACGCTCCAGGGTAGTTTCCAAAGCTATCAATCAGAACGATCCAAGAGCAAGTAAGATTGGCCTAAATTGCAAGATGGACGGTCTTGGAGCCGCTGGTTGGATTACGGAGAATGATTAGAATGGCCAAGCAACCATTTGCATGTGGCGAATGTAATCAGATTCTACCTGAGCCAGAGAACAAAAAGGATCCAGTTCAATGTCCTCATTGCCCTAATTCTCCTGTAACTACTGATTGGCAAGGATTTGTAGTAATTCTTAATCCAGGCAGGTCAGAAGTCGCCAAGAGGCTGAATATTACTAGACCGGGCAATTATGCTCTGAAAGTCAACATCAGGTAGGTGAATAAATGCAAGTAATTGAAAGAAAAGATAACCCATTGCTAAACAGGGTCGAAATTAGATTTGTTTGGGACCACCCTAATTCTCCTACTCCCGATCTTTCACAGATGGTTTCTGCCGCTGCTAAGGTCGAACCCGGTTCAAAGGAAGAGCTTATTTTCATCAAGGACGTTTCAACGAGATTCGGGATGCCAAGAACTACTGGACTGGCACTAGTATACTCTACAGAGGAAGCATCGTCTATCGAGCCAGATTTCATAGTCGAGAGGCATAAGAAGGTTAGAGGAGACGACTCATCAGCTGATGGAGAAGGAGGAGATGAGTGATGTCAGACAGTCCGAATGCCAACTCGAAGTGGTCAAAGTACAAGATCGAAGATGACAAATTAGTACGAGGCGACTCCTGTCCCAACCCTAGTTGCGGTCCCGGCGTATTCCTAGCCGTACATAAAGATCGCAAGTCTTGTGGCAAGTGCGGATACACACGCTTGAACGATGGAACAGAGATTCACAAGAACTTCTGATAATCGCCGTAAAAACTACTCCAAGAGCCACTATTGGTCAGTACCATATCGCCCATCAGAGATATTCCTACCTCGTTCCTTCCAAAGGTATTCAGCTCCTCATTGGAGAGATATCCGTCATGCCTCCATCCAGTCCATTTCCACCCTCCATCGTAAGGGGACACGTCCATCACAGGTCCGGGAACTCTGAATATGACCGGCTTCGAATTCAGGTCACTCATTATGGCCATATTCTTGCCATATAACATTATTATCCATCCCGAATCCTGATCAAATCTTACATCACGTACCCTTTCTGGGAGATTTGATAGAATACCGTTATTTATCTCGTGTCCAGTAATCATGGAGACAACCGAATAGCCTCCAGATGATGAGAATGCATATATCTCATCCTCCTTCCTAAGTAGGGAAACAATCGAATCAATTCCAACCAGGTCCTCAAGCTCTCTCCATCGGGGGTATGGTGACCTCCAAATCTCACTTGCGTTCCCGTCTATCATGTATATGCCAGAACCAAGACATGCAAAAACGATATTCTCATCAACCGTACACATGGCTAGAGGCTCGGACTGGAGTTCCCTAGTCCAAGAGGCAGATTTACTTACTGATTGATCAACATCTCTATTTCCTGAGACATCAGAGTCTGGGTTAGCAGATTCCCATTTTTCACCTAACGGGAATGAGGCCATGTAGGCCTTCCTCATACTTCTGTCAACCCACGAGCCAATCCAACTATCGGAGCTAACGACCCCACATGATGAAACTCCCGGAAATGGATACATCGCTCCCTCACTTACCTGCCCTTTATGATTATCCATTTTCAGCATTTGCCCATCCGAGCCAACTATCAAAGAGTGCTCCTCGCCTTTATCGATTCTGACAGGATTGAACCCTATGTCGCTCACCATTCTGAATCTTCGTCCCGACACTACTGCTTGAAGGTGTGGCTGTAATATTGAATACATGGCTCCCCTGCGAGTAACATGGCGACTCTGATTCTATGTTCCGAGTCCGATGATGCATCGGTTAACCTCCGAGACTCATTACTCAGAGCCTCTGAGTGGGGTCAAGAGGAGGTTTTCCCCCATGGTCGCGTAGTAAAACACCTGAATTGCGATGTTCACATTCTGTCTATTGAAAAAATTCATGTCCATGCAGACTCGATAGATATGGTCCATGAAAACGAGGTCTCTTGTGAAATAAACGAAGTCCTAGTACTTTCCAGGCACGTCTCCTCAACAGACACTCCTGCAATAACTCTGCATGCTATCGGATTACCTGGTATTTTTCCGCCTGGAATACCTGGAAAATCAGGCGGCATCAACGGCCAATTGGTCCCTCCGTCTCCAAGGTTTGCATCACTGTATAGGGAGATGTTGAAGGAGGCACGAGAGAAAAAATTAGATGAATATTTTGATCTCACATTGGAGGCAACACATCATGGACCAGTTCTAGATTCACCTACTCTTTACATCGAGATAGGATCTACAAAGTCTGACTGGAGTAGAGAGGATGCGCTCAACCTGTGGGCCAGAGTTCTTTGCAAAGTTCTGGGTCTAAATGGTAGTACTCCACTGGGTAACTGGAAAGGAGAAGGGAATGTCATGGTCGGTCTTGGAGGGGGACATTATGCCCCAAGGCACAAAGCAGTGGTGGAGAAGGGAAATATCTGGCTAGGTCATGTTTTGGCCGGCTACTCGCTAGATTTCGGCATTACTGATCATATTGCCGGGGGCAGATCAACTACTTTGTGGCAGGACTCCATTCTTTCAGCTATCGAATCTACCGAGAAAGCATTTCCTGGAGCAGACATATTCGTTCATCTGGATCGGAAGTCATTCAAGGGCTGGCAACGAGACGAAATTAGTAAATTTCTTGCCAAAAATGACATACTAATCCGTAGAGGTAAAGAGATCTCCCAAGAGTAATCGTGAAGTCTCGACTCCTCCTCGGACTGTTAATGGCGTTCTTGGGGAAGCTCATAGTCGCGGTCATGCCACTGGCTCCAAAACCAATAGTGCGTATGGTGGCTAGCAGATACGTAGCCGGGCCAAAATTGGAAGATGCAATTACTACAATGAAAACCCTCTCTTCTGAAGGGGCGTGTTTTACAGTTGATGTACTCGGAGAGGAAATTACTTCTATGGCTGAAGCTAACTTCTTCCTGAAAGAATACTCCCAACTAATTGACTCAATCATAGAAAATAATATTGATGCCCATATCTCGATTAAACCGACCGCCTTCGGGCTATTGATCGACGAAGAATTAGCATTCGATAATATCCTAAATATAACGAGAAAGGCATCTGAAAATGATATTTTTGTAAGACTAGACATGGAAGATAGCAGAGTGACCGACTCAACAATTGAATTGATGATTAGAATCAGGTCTGAAGGGCTGAACAACATTGGCGTAGTTCTGCAAGGCAGACTATTTCGAACCATCTCCGACATAGACAAGATATGCGAAGAACTAGGACATAACTCAGACTTTAGGATTTGCAAGGGAATCTACCTAGAGCCAAAAGAAATAGCCCACACTGGATATAGGGAAATTGTTGACTCTACAAACATGGCTATCGAACATATGCTAAGAAACGGTGCATATACTGCAATAGCCTCTCATGACTATCCTGTGATTGATAATTCCCTATCATTATTAGATAAATATGGCCTCTCCCCTGATAGTGGACATAGGCCATTCTCAGGAAAGGGCCCGGGGTATGAATTCCAGTTCCTATTAGGGGTACGGGGAGACTTAAGGAGAAAACTAAACTCTGAAGGACACCTGACTAGGATATACGTTCCTTATGGTCAGCAGTGGTATGAATATGGCATAAGGAGATTGAAGGAAAACCCAGAAGTTGCAACTCATGTCCTCAAGGCCTTACTCATGCCATGGACAAACAGGAGATAGCTAACTCTTCACAACTGGATGGAGATACATTCTCCGTATATCCGCAGCGACTCTCTTCCCTCTCAATGTCCTGCCCTCTCCTGTATGGATTGCCCTAATTCTCCATCTACGGCCATCTATCCTCATAACGGTGCCACAAGAGAACTCCTTCTCAGGATCGCAGTCAATTGTTGAAGCAGTACTAGTCTCTTCATCTGTAAGGGTAATCTTGACCACGCATGTATTCTTATTCACGGCCCACATTGAGACTATTTCCTCAGCTTTACAAGACTTAACTGACATCTTGTCTCCAATCTCTATCCTTGTTACAGACCAGAAAGAACCATCCCTTTCGAATAAATCTCCAACTGAAATAGACTCATCAGAATCCGACTGAATAAATACTGAGGAACTCTCAGGCCCTTCGGAGAGAGTAGTCTTAATGCTAACGGAGGAGGTCGGTCTGAGTTTCAGTAGATGAACTTCGGAGCATTCGACGCACCTCACCAAAAGATCCTCTCCCTTGCCTTTGGAAACTCTCTTCAGAATTTCATGTTCTGTCATAGTCAAGCATGTTGGACATTCAGTCACATCAGCGATAATATCGTCGTCATCGCCCACTCCGCTCATGTCTGCCCGGCCCGAATGGGTCTCTTGAAGGCATCCTCGCAGACCAATCTTGAAAAATGAGGCTTCTATCGCTGTTCATGGCATCCGCCAATGATGGTTTTGGACTACCACAGATGTCTGAGGGAGAGATGCTGGAAAGACTACTTTCTGAAGATCCAGATAGGACCGATACTGAGCCTGACATAGCTTCTTCAATCGGGGAACAAATGCTCTTGATGGGGCTTCGGACAATGCCTCGATCACTGAGGAGCAGGATAAGGGATATCGTGTCAAGAGTGCCACTTGGTAATGCCATATTAGTCGGAGGAGGGATAGGGCATCTTTCCGCGTGGCTGCTCGATCTTTGGTGTGGCGACCCTTCCATCCCGGACAGTGCTTCCGGAGTAAAACCAGACTCCTTTATTATCGTTGAAGAGGGGGCTAGATTTGGAGTGATTATCGATAGACTAATCAGAAGATACAATGCAGAATCTTGGTCAAGAGTGATTGCTAAGCCATGGAATGAGATAACAGCAGAAGTCACTAGCTGGTCCGCTGCCTCTGCGTCATTACCGTCTTCGGCCCGACCTAGTGATATTCCATTACCCGTTTCTTTAGTAATCATAGATTTACCAGATTCAGACAGGCCAGTAGCATCATCCTCGGCATTTGACATACTTTCACCAGGTGGGATAATGATAGTACCAGAGCCAGAGGTTCCCACTGGTGACGTTGGCTTCCCGGTAGCTGGAGAAGAGCCAACAGAGGCCCAGTCGAAAGTTATTGCATTCAATCAATGGATTTCATTCATCAAAGATGTTAGTACGAATCATTCCGTTTCTTTCGTAGAATTATCAGGCGGTACACTGGCCATCATCCGACGTGTGACTTGAACAGCTTGTACATATTTGTCTTGAATATCTTCCAATTCAGAAAAACCGGAGCCTAGAAGGCCAGAATCCGAACTAGAATTTTGAGTTTCATTTATCAGTAAATCTATTCGAAGTAATCCGTATCCATAATGGTCATCGTGATCTTCCTGCCCATTCTTCATCTCGGAGTTCTGTGATATGATCATTTTCAGATTGGATATTGCAGAAACCCCTCCTTGCGCCCCCTCTCTTTTCATCTCAGGGTTAGCCTCTAAGAAAATCGCTATCGAGCCAGAAACCCATGCAGTGGCGGCAGAGGTTCCACTTGACCAACCCCACCAAGTTCCACTACCCGTGCTTTGCGCCATCAAAATTGGGACTTCATGTCCAGGTGCAACGATTTCTGGCTTCTTATCTGGGTCCTGCCTAGGGAGAATTGGGTTAGGCCATAATCTTCCATTGTTGTCCCCTACCGAACTCCCACTCCAGATAGAGCTTGTTCTGGTCACTGCACCAACGCAGATTACGTCTTCCACTGAACCGGGTGACTCCACATCACCATCGTCATCTTCACCATCATTTCCAGCAGCCGCCACAACATAAACGCCCAAATCTATTGCTTCCTGTACAGATTCCTCTAACTGGTCCGTAGTGAAGAATCCAGAGCCAAATCCTTGACTTCCTCCCAGGCTGAGAGAGATGATATCCGCACCTCCATTAACGCACCAATCCACTGCATCTGCAATTGTCGAATCAGTTCCAGAACCATCATCTGAAATAGCCTTAGCAATTAGTAAATCAGCTTCTGGGGAAACCCCATTTAGTCCGCCCTTAGAAGCAATAATTCCTACCATAGCGGTTCCATGGCCTTCGTCATCATAAGGGGAATCAGAACCAGAAATAAGATCGTTCCAACCTACTATATTGGCATCTTCGAGATCAGGGTGGCTCATATCTATTCCAGTATCAACAATGCATATTTTTACTCCACTTCCTTCGAAACCATCAACTCTATCCAGCCCCGTCATCTCCCTGTATTCGTCCTCCCATAGTTCCAGAGAACTGGGAGGGCCACCGAATGTCACTTCGGCAGTCTGATATACAGCCCACAGAGAAATTATCAATACACTGAGTAAAACTACCAGTGATGAAGTAACTTTAATCAATAAATTTAGAGATGAATTATCGATAAATGACTCGCCTTCCTCGATATCTTCATCAGACATATTATTCACTCTGGCATATTATATTACCATGCATCCGTCTTGACAAAGTGACTAGTGGCAGAAGAGCTACTCCCACATTTTTCACACTTAAGACGGAGTGGTAGAATTCTGGCGCACGAAGAACAGGGCTCACCAGGCACACCCCAGCCCTTGCATTCTGAGTCAGAGCAATGGACTTCTATCTTGCCGTTAGGCTTCTTGATGACGGGAGTTTCAGCTCCACAAACAGGACAAAGTCCTTGCAAAGTCTCTTCTCTAGTGACTACTGAAACGCCTGCGACCTCCCTGGCTCTCGATGACTGGATGGTATGATCTCCCCCTCCCAGCATGAAATGAGGATACCAAACAATATGCATCAGCAGGAAGAAGGATACTACCCCTGAGGCGACGTATAGTAGAGATATTCCAAGCATTCCATCCTCGAAAGGAGGCCTTTGAGAAATGGCATGTGATCCAGACCAAGACATGATATTAATCATAATCACCCAAATGGCTAGGCTGGCGCTCCAAGCATCGAGGCGGTGGTCTTTCCAGGCCTTTTCAACCAGTCTGGGATCCGGATGTGCATGCTTCTCTTCGACATGGATGTCCCTAGTTTCAGTAACGGCTCTGTGGACGACAAAGACAGCTAAGAAAATCATTATGAGATTCCCCATGGCTACTCCTCCAAAGTCCGATATCCCCGAATCAAAGGGGAAGTCTGGGGAGCCCGAGTGGGAGTAAATATGCCCTATCTGGACAGAGAACGATGCAACCACAAGGAAGACCAGATTCTCCCTCATTATCGGATATCTGGCCCACATTAGCACTAAGGCCGATGCCCAAGCCATCATTGTAAGCAAGCTCAGCATTAACGACCATTCTTCAAGATGGAGGAAACCACTCTCCTCGCCGAATAGCCCCCCTCTGCTCCAGTCGCCCCCCGAGGAAAGCTCATCGATTCCATAATCCCAAGCGCCCAATACAACTGAAGCTGAAGCGAGAGCCAACACTAAAGCCTCATATTTTCCCCAAAATTTTCTCGAAGTATGTACGTGAAATGTAAATTGCAGTAACAGAGTATCGATGAATGATAGAAAACTCGACCTTTCCCCTAGGTTTGTTACTTTACTAAAGTCAGACAATCTTTGGACTTCAGACACTTCGGCATCGAGGTCGTCAGTCGCCACAGTCGCCCCCTCCATGGGCACGACCAATAGATGGATGACATAAGCCCCTCGACGATTTGGGCATTATTTGGCCAGTTGTAGTGGCGCCGAGACGGAGATTTGAACTCCGGAGGGATGAACCCACATGATTTCCAGTCATGCGCAATACCAGGCTATGCGATCTCGGCTATGTAGTGTCCGACACCCACTACAGTCTTGAGCTAATCGATAGTCCCCCCACAGTAACACCCAAAGGCAGCCAGCCATTCCCGCGCACAGCGCCACTGTGGCTTAGGGGTATAGCATCCCATTGGTAATGGGAAGGTCGGGAGTTCAATTCTCCCCAGTGGCTCCATTTTTACAGACTAATTCATGCAGTTTTTGGCTAGTTCATGCAAGACGACCAATTCATTCATAATGTGTACAAGAATAGGAGCTAGCATGTCGAACTACCGCAGGAGGCTCGCAGGAGCCCTAGTGCTCCTGATGCTACTAGCACCTATCACGAATGCCGCAACTACTTCATGGGCTGGACCGTCCACTGTGAATACAGCAGGTGGGTCTACCACACTGACTGGATTCAGAGCACCTGGGAACGCTACAATCATGGATGGTTGGGCCCATGTAACAGATTCTCCGATGGCAGCATCACTGACTCCTGCTACCGAGATGGACATCTTCGTTCTGGAAAATGGAACTAGCTCAGGAACCACCACTGAATATCGAGAGGGGAACCTCACCTTGGTGGATGACGGCAGCTTGAATGATATTACCCATTTTGATAATTACAACTACAGTATTTCAATGGGCACAAATTACAGACAAGGTCCTGCAAATATAATCAGAATCGCCTTTGAGAACTCAGCGGGATATGTCCCTCACCCTAATTGTAACGGACTAAAGGGGTACAACCTCACCTCTGGGTACGATGAGGGAGGAAACGGGGTACTTGATGCCTCGGAGATCACTCATGTAGATTACCTATGTACTACTAACCAGACAATACAAGGAGGAAATGGTGCAGTCAGCAATGGAACAGTCGTAAACGGGTCATTCCTATACAGTCAGAGCCCTCTTAGTTCCGGTAACTCAACATGTCCGTTCGGTGGAAAATACCTGGTCTACGGTAACGACTACGGGAACTACTATGATGGAGATACATCACTGAATGCAACAGAGACAGATGGTACACTTTACTTCTGCAACAGGGATACTTATTGGGCAGCTACAAACTTTGACTTCAATGGATCTGTAAGCGGACAAGAGCAGACTATGTCCTACGGAGTAGTCCCCTCCAGTGCCTCAGAAGGCGGTGTAGCAGTAGCTACTAAGCCAGGAGAGGCACTTCCAGCTGGTGTAGATACATGGTTGAATTTGCCAATTATGCAAGTTCCTACTAACGCTACCAGGAACAACTACTACCTTTCATTCGATCATTGGTTCCACCTTGATTCTTCAGAAGCAGGAGCTTGGTTGGAGTACAAGATATCTGGCGGAGTCTGGAAATGGATTGCGACAGATGGCGGATATCCTTCTTACATCGATAGCACCGATATAGATGTCAATGGCGCCCCCAGTGGCAATCTTCCAGTTTTCACTGGGGCTACCCACAGTGGCTGGCAATCAGAAACTCTGAACCTAACCACCCTTTTCTCTGATCCCAGCATGAGCTCGGTAGCATCGGTAGAATTCAGATTCAGGGTTTGGACATCCAACAGTTCCGGATCTTTCCCAGGTTGGTTCATTGATGATGTCGACTATAGAAACGATGGTACAGGTCAAGGCGTTTGGCATCATGGATGTGATGTCAATGGTACTTCATACCAGAACTATGGTACGTACTGTTACTACAACAACAACCAGTTGGGCTATCTAACCGTCCCCATAGACCTCTACAATGTAACAGATCTTGAGTTTGATCTCCACTGGGATTTGGAGGGTTCGAGCTGGGATAACGCATGCATTGAGCTTTCCAACAACAATGGGACAAGTTGGACGGATATATCTTCCACAGGATCTACTGGGGGAATATGCAGGTCTAGGCAAGGAAACATACCCGGATCATCAGGATATGCCGATAAAGATGGAAATATCCCATCATACACCTACAATGGATTTTCCTATACTGATGATAGTGGTGGAATGGTTACAATCTCCAACTCAGTACCAACAGCAAACCGAATCAATGGCAGTCTTCTGAGATTTGTTGTCCAGACTGACTCCTCGGTACAATATGGGTCTCCTGGGGGTACTGGTGATCCGGACGATCGAGAGGGCCTAACTGTCTACGGATACAGGACAATGAACTCCATTGGAGATATGATAACTCAGTTCACCATACCTGCGACCGCGACAACCTCTGGTACTCATGAGTGGCAGTTCCTGACTCTGAACTCTGGTTACATCAACGTCGATATGGGCTTCGAGGACTCTCAGGTCACTGCTCCAACCAGTGACTACCACACGGGATTCTACAATATCTACCAACAGTCTTCTGGAAATCAGGGTTCCTGCAACTCCGAGAGATGTGATTGGAGATTATCCGAGCCCGGTGCTTCTTATGGGCCTGAAAGCGCGTCTTCTTTCCCGTACATGTACAAGATTGGGATGAATGGTGGAACTGATGCGGTGTACCAATCAAGTCTCGTGACCCCTATCTACACGGTATCCGGAATAGGAGAGTCATCATTTGCTTTCGATATGAATGCCTGCATGGACTACGGCACTGGTAACTATGTCTATGTCGGTGGCGCCCTGTGGATGAAGGTCAATGGTGGCCAATGGCAACATGTGGACATGCCCTCGTATACAGACAGACAATACAGTTATGCAAGTGCCACATACACCGTCAATGATGGTTTGGAAATCTGGACTAGAGTTCATTGCAACAGTAACGATTGGGGATCATATGAGGTCGATCTCTCAGAATACAAAGGTGATGATGTACAGTTCAAGTTCGCCTTCGGAGGTAGGTTCTCTGATGCGAACTCAGGATGGCATATCGATAATGTCGGCATCAAGATGGGCAACTTCAGTCAACCAGGAACATGGACCAGTCCTAGCTTCTCAATCGCCGGTGAAAATGCATTCAACAGGGGAATCATAGAGATTGATGGGACGACGGATGACTATGCGAATAACACACTAACAGGGTCTCTAGTCGACGCTACATCAGGAGCGAGTATTCCAGGATACTCCAATCTTGATTTCCCGATTAGTCTTGCAGGAGTAGATTCTGACTCCTATCCGTTGGTTAAACTGACCGTAGATATGGATACCACAAACCCCCTGTCCACACCGATGTTAGAATTCATTAGAGTCGGAGGAAACAGACTCCTTACTGCAGATATGATGGGGCTAAACGGTTGGCAGATGACCAATGTCGAAATGATTGACGGATTGATTAATGCAACTAATATATCTGGCACGATTTCTTCAGACTACATCCATTCTGTCAGGCCAATCAAGGCTCTAAGCTTTGGAGGCAACTCATCCGTGAACGTGCAAATAGAGGTCAGAGACGAGTCGGGTAATTCTATTGGCAGCTCCCCCAAAGGTGGATCTGTAGTCTTCGCAACTCCTAGAACGGGTTACTCACTACATGTAACACTGCCAACAAACGGATATATCGACAGACTTCAGATTACTCATCTATACGGGGAGCCAGCATCTAATGTAGAGATGGACTTTGCAGATGATGGAAACCTTGACTGGTCATTCCCCAATGACCTTTCCAGAGGGCACTACGCATGGCAGACTAAATTACTTGGAAGCCAATCTGATATCGGCTACTTAGATGGATCTAGATCGTTAACAATGCAAATAGGATCTACTCCCTCCTCTGCATTCGCTATTATTCCCACAAGTGGAAGTGTCAATGGCGGACTGGTTTCACTAGTGTCAGATTCAGACGGATTTGAATCCCCGGTGGATATCAGCATTGCGGGAGCAACATTCTCAACCGGCTCCGCTGTTGAGAGATTTACTTCTGAGATGAATCAGTACCAGATATCAGGTATTAACTCACTGGCATCTGGTTGGACGGATACAGAAACTGACCGAGATTGGAGGGTTGTGGAATTTTCTCTTTCCTCCACACAAAGTCAAACAGTCACACTAACGGGACTCGCAATTGGATATACCATGTTCGAGAACGTGTCAGATATTTCCGTCCCAATAGCAGACTATCATACCACTATCTCCCAAGCTGATCCGCCACCAGTGGAGATAGCTATACCTGTGACCATTTCCTCCTCGACTGGTTCGATATCAGTTGCTGGCGAACTAGTATATGATTTCATCATGACCAACAGAGACTTCCAAGTGCCCAATACACTCTATCCAGATGGGGTCATCAACGAGATCGAAACTGCACATCATCACCTAAATGACAACTCTCTGCTTAATGCGATAGAGCTCACCGGATCTGCATCTGATGGCCAAATTATTGCCTTCAGAGCTGAAAATGGAAATGACGGACTATGGGGTCAAGGATCCGACCCAGTGACGATTAGCCAAACATCTGGAAGCAGTGTCGCTCCACTGGATGTATCGCAGTCATATGTCGAGATAGTAACTCATTCTGATGGATATGATGATGTCGTAGTCAATTGGATGTTCGACGTCAACTGGAATTGGGATGACGTAGAGTCAATCAGGTGGGTTTCCACTGCACTGGATGAGAACGGAGAGTTCGTATGGCCTGCGGTATCATTCAGCGGGCAGGGTAGCTCAAAGGCAGTTGAAAACGATTTACAGATAGAGTCATTCGAGGTGCGTGATGAATATGGAAGGTTGCTTTCAAATCAGTTCTCAACATTCTATCCATTCCCAGTGAAGTCAACAAACGATATCAACGTCTCAGGAACCGTTAGATTCCAAGATGCCTCAGATTCGAGGCCTCAGCCTTCAGACTTCCTAGTCGGACTAAACATGTCGGGAGCACTATACCCTATGACTATGGGAGAGAATGGCTCTTTCGAAACAACCGTCGACTGGCTATCGTCTACTACTGTAGGAAACGAAGTGACCCTTTCCCCACTAATGCTAACCGTCGGTCCATCGGGCTCGACTGTAGGAGCTGAGGATACTTCTGGAACTCCTCCTCAGACTACCGTAATTATCGACTCTTCAGCACCGGTAGCTGGTCCTCTGCAAGTAAACACTCCCACCGGACTCCAGGACGCTCATGGAAAGGTATGGGATCCAACTGTCCCCCTCTCGGTCTATGTCACCATAGACGAATCGGAGGCTAGAGGCGAATCTATTACTCTGAAGTATTGGAGAGGGACAACTGATGATGTCAATATGGATGGAGTCGCCGATGAATCCGAGTATCTGGGGCAAACACTGCCACTTTCTTCTGGCATGACGGGACAACAGCAGGTTAACTTCATCGGAATAGATGTCTCAGCGCAGGACTTCAACAGCCCGGTTCATATGTTTATCGAGGGCACTGATTGGGCAGGTCTTACTTACCAAGAAGGCGGTACCGGGGGTTCTGCAGGTGCTTCTAACTCCTGGGCTTCTGTCATAGTCGCAACTGATGAGCCTACTAGTATACCAGCCTCTGGGTATTCTCTGAATACGGAACTAGGATACCTAATGGCCGGTCACAGGCACACATTCTCAATGCAGATAGATGAGCCTAATGGGATAGAAACTCTAGATAACGTCACTATCATGCTATGTGGTGACGGCCCAAGTAACGTCGGCAAGATGTCCTATGACCCTTCAAGAGGTGTTCTATGGGCCGCTCCCGATAGCATGGTTACGCCCCTGTCTGTGCAGACCCAAACTGTAACCGCAGTCGTAACAGAACTGAGCATAGATTTCGAGATCTCATGGGATTACGTCTGGGAAGATGGACAGCCATCTTGCAAACCTAGCGTTTCGATATTAGATGATTTGAATACAGTGGCCTACCAGAATAATATTGGGGAGCTATCTTGGCAATTAGATAACCAATTCCTGGCCATTCCCGACTCAATGACTGACCTTACATCTCCCATGATGGATCAGGTGGAGAGTCAGCTGTTCCTAAGGCAGGGAGATGAATTCATGGTCACTGGTTCATTGATGTACGCAGGCTCGGGAATGCCGATAAACAGTATTCCAGATGACCTAAGAGTCGAAGCAGTCGTTATTTATGGATCACAGCAAATTACTAGTGAAACAGAGTTGGCCGAGGATTCGACGTTCTCAATTACCGTGACTCTACCAGATAGGGTACCCCTGGATCCTACGATGGCAGTTTCTCTTAATGTGTTAAATGTCCCAGGTCTAGGAGGATCAACAGCAAATTCGGATTATTCGATAGTTGTAGATAGTAGGGCGCCAACAGCTCTTTTCGATCAGCTAAAGTATCCCGACTCCTCTCTTACAATAATCGAGTCAGACATGGTTGACGACGTCAAGGTAACAGTCACAATGAACGACCAGATAGGGATGCAAGACGGTCCACTTCAGGTCTCTTGGGTCTACATGAGGGGTAACTCACCGGTCACAGGTACCGAAGACAGTGGCGAGCTAATGATGATCCTTGAAGGAGACAGATCATCATCCTCTGAGTGGTCTGATGTGTACCAGTCAAGATTAGATCTAACTCCACAAAATGGAATGTCAATTGAGGCAGGAGATTCGATTTCCTTCTGGATTACATCCACTGACAAGGCGGGCAATGAAGTATCGGGCCTTGGAAGTGAATCTATACCAAGGGCACCCGCATTGAGGATTATGGAGTTCATTGGCGAATATGTGAGGTCAGTATCTTCACCTAGCGCACCTCTGATGAATGAGATTGTGACAATCGAGACATTCTGGGAAAACACAGGCAAGAGAGATGGAACTTTGGTTGTCGGACTCTACGAGCTAATCTATGAGGTAGATGAGAATGGACAGTCCTCCGAGAGATGGAAGGAATCACTCACTACGGCCCAGACTCCTAACTTGGAGATACCACTAGAGGCAGAAGCCACCAGTGTAAGGGTCACATTCAGGTGGGAAGCCACATCTCCCGGACAACCCAACCTATACATCGTTACTGACATCGATGGAGACGGCTCTATCGGAGAGTCCGATTTCAATGCCGCTGATATCGCCATTGGGGGGATCAGCGTAGTACCGCCTCCTCCAGAGGACGAAGGGTCTTCGGACAGTGCGATAATGATGATCGGTGCAATTGCCGTAATCGCTGTAGCCGCCATAGGCTTCCTGATGAGTCGAAAAGGGAGTGAAGATGACGTTTACTACGACGATGATGATTACGAATACTATGAGGAAGACGACGAGTACTAGCGACTTTTTACTCGTCGTGAGGAAAACGGCATCAAAGCCCCTTCACTACCTCTTGTATTTATAGGCCAAATCGCGATTTTTGTCATGAGGGAATTCCCTCAGATGGGATGCGCGGTAACAATGGACGATAGTTTATCTTTGGAAGAGCTTAGGGAAGAAGTTGATGATCTTAGACAGTTAGTCAAGACACTGTTGACCATAATAATGGAAGAGGCCGATGGAGTTCAAACCGGCTCGGCCCCCTCAATTCCTGATCAGCCAAAGCGCGGATATTGTATGTAATCAATATTCTACAGGCTCTGGGTCCACTGTTCTCCACATGAAACAACAGGCCACAGTACGCCATGGCTTCCACTTCTCTGAAATAGCATACAACTCATCTCTGGACATCCTTTCCCCAGAGTTGTATGATTTTTCAATCCCCCTGATCATTCCTATATCTCCGATTGGAAAGACATCAGGACGAAGCATGGTGAAAATCAGAATCATCTCTGCAGTCCATTTCCCCACTCCCCTTAATTTGATCAATTCCTGTATTATCTCTTCATCACACATCTCTTTCCATTCTAAAGAATCATAATCGGGCCAACATTCAGAGATTCCTATTACATATTCCGCCTTTCTCTGGGACAGCCCACAGCTCCTCAATACTTCAATATCTGCTGATAAAATATTTTTGGGTTCGATATCCCCTACCCTCTCGCAGAATCTTGACCAAACTGTAGAAGCCGCTTTGACAGAAATTTGTTGGCCGATTACTGATCTAATCAACGTGTAAAATAAATCTCCCCTAGATACCAATTCTAGATCATCGAATTCATTAATTATCTCGTGGAGTACTTCGTCATTTCTAGACAGCTCTTTTTTAGCCCTATCCCAATATTCTGGCCTATCTCCCTGTAGGGGCATGGTACTTGGAGTGCCTAATGGTTCAAGACTACTGGCCTTCTCCCATCTCCATGAAAGCAGAGAATGTAATAATTTCCATAGCCGGACTTTGCACTGTCATCTTCCTATTTTTGGTAGTCACATCACCAGAAACGGTCCAAGATGAGAATAATTGGCAGATATCTGATGTCTGTCTAGATGATCATAACTCATTGGCCACCCATGAGCACGTGCAACTAACTATCATTATCAACGGGACACAAGTTGAGATCGGTCCAAATATTGGAATTGGAGAACCAGGTTGTGATGGTATGAAGGGAATACATACGCATGACGATTCTGGAAGGTTGCATATCGAAACTCCAAGTCCAATGCCTGCCCCATTGGGTGCGTTCTTCGAGATTTGGGGTGAGTCTTTCAGCGAGCAAGAGATATTGGGTCACTATGCAGACGATGAACACGAGGTGATTCTGACAATCAATGGAGAAGTGAATTCCCAATATGAGGGATACATGATGGAAGATGGGGATATTATCGATATCGAGTACCGTTCAAGATAATCATCCCTTGATGACAGATACCGGCCTCATCCTTGCAACTGGACGTGCTAGCCCTGCACGATTAGTCAGACTAATCACTTCATCAACATCTTTGTACGCTTCAGGTGCCTCCTCAGAAAGAACATTTGGAGTTTTTGCCCTGATATGAATCCCTCTTTCTTCTAGCTCTGAAATCAGCAATTCAGAATCTACAGATGCCTTGGCCGCAGTTCTGGAAAGCCTCCTACCGGCCCCATGGCACGAAGAGGAAAAAGCATCATTGGCCCCATTCACAGGACCTGCCATGACCCACGATGCCGTACCCATATCCCCCGGTACGAGAACAGGCTGGCCTAATGGGAAGCTGGAGGATAATTCAGGATGATTGCCTCCCAATGCCCTAGTGGCCCCCTTCCTATGGACGCAACAATTACACCTGCCTCCTCCGACA
>CESZ01025441.1_pt1 | contig 70669 bp, 69 predicted proteins | sample 531081 | NCBI WGS metagenome assembly CESZ01 (sample SAMEA2621260, study PRJEB7988) | marine metagenome | biome: marine biome (ENVO:00000447); feature: surface water layer (ENVO:00002042); material: "saline water (ENVO:00002010), including plankton (ENVO:xxxxxxxx)" | depth 5 m | reverse complement strand
ACTGATACATAACATTGTAATCTTTATATCTCAATTTTACTAATATGTAATATGAAGTTAGCATCGTTAAGTCTGTCATTCATATTTTTTTCTAGTATATTGAGTGGATGTTTAACAGAAGAAGTATCAAATCGTTACATTGAAGATGAATCTGAATTACTTGATCCTGAGGAATTAGGTATATGCGGAGATCTTGACGGTGATGGTGTGATGGATTGCCCACTGAGTGGATATATCCCTAATACTATGCCCTGGTGGTGTAATTCAACAGGAATCGGAGGGCATCATGTTGACTCTGCTTATGAAGGTAAAGAAAAAGGTGAGTTAAATGATGAAGATTGTGAGATATTGACTAATGAGTTTCAAGCAGCTCTTGAGTGGGCATCTAAATGGAGTACTCTAGGTGAAGCAGAAGCAGATGGGTACCATATGATGGTCGGATACACCGAAGGAATGGGGACACACCATACGAGAATTGGTGATTTCAGAATGGATGATGAAAACTTTAACAAAACTTCACCAGAATTTCCTGGAACCACAATTGATGAAAACTTCGATTACTCACAACCGGAGTTTCTAATGTTTTCAGGAGAAGAAAATGATTCTCAACTTGTTGGATTTGCATGGTTAGTAAAAGCACCTTTGGACATTCCCCCAGAAGGATTTACCGGAGATAATGACTGGTGGCATCGTCATGAATCATTATGTTTTAAAATTGAAAATATTATAGTCCAAGGAGAAGATCTAAGCGAGAATGAGTGTACAGAAAGAGGTGGGGAAAATGTTGTTTTAGATGAATATTGGATGGCACATGCTTGGATAGTTCGGCCTTGGTTAACCAATGGTGATGTATTCACAAATCACCACCCCTGTCTAGCAGAAGATGGCGCTATTTTTGATGAAAAAGATGAATGTTGGGATGATTTTTCAGGTCACGTTGGTCATGATATAGAATAATAATAATAATTTTTAATTTCCTAATTATTAGTTTTATTTAAAATGTTATTAATAGCGGAAGTGCTATGCAAACATCTCTAGATGCACCTTCATCGGAAGAAGAAAATGATTCACAGGTATACGATGTCATCATAGTTGGTGCGGGTGCAGCAGGTGTAGGAGTTGCAATATCATTAGCTCATGTGGGGATTGAGAGCTTTTTATTGGTAGACAGAGATACAGTAGGATCGTCGTTCTCATCGTGGCCCAAAGAAACAAGATTCATCACTCCCTCTTTTCCAAGTAATTCCATAGGTATGCTTGACTTAAATTCTATAGCAATTGGAATTTCGCCTGCATTCAGTATGAAAATTGAACATCCTACTGGTAGTGAATATGCTTCACATTTACAAGATCTTGTGGATTATTTCGAGCTTCCAATACGTGAAAATACCGACGTTAAAGAAATACAAAAACATGATGAAATATTTCATTTGGAAACTGAAAACTCTATATTGAAGGCTAAGAATGTTATTTGGGCTGCGGGAGAGTTTCAATATCCACGTTTGACTGGTTTCGATGGAAGTGAATTATGCCGACATACTGCAACAGTAAGTGATTATACTGATTTACCAGGAGATGATTTCATCATCATTGGAGGATACGAAAGTGGAATTGATGCTGCGTACCATCTGGCTAGAACCAATAGAAAAGTGAGAGTTTTTGATAAGAATAGTCCTTGGGGAGAAGGTAGTTCAGATCCGAGTATTTCTCTAGCAACTTTTACTTTTGAAAGAATGCGGGATACGAGTTTTGAAAGTAATGTTGAACTATACAACGACAACCCCATAAGTTCTGTGAGATTGATAAATGACGTATACGAAGTAAAAACAGAAGATGGGAAGAAATTCAGGTCTAAAGAACAACCATTATTGGCAAGCGGATTTATAGGAAGTCATAAATTTGTTTCTCACCTTTTCGACGAAAGAGACGATGGTTTTCCATTACTCAGTGAACAAGATGAATCTACTATAATTCCTGGAATGTATCTTTGTGGCCCTTCGGTCCGTCATGATAATCATGATTTTTGTTTCATATACAAGTATCGTCAAAGATTTGGAATCGTTGCTCAATCTATTGCTTCGTCTCTAGGTATAGAAACTGACGAATTCGTAGAGGCTTATCGAGGATGGGGGATGTACTTAGATGATTTATCATGCTGCGGTCAGGAGTGTTTAACATGCTAAATGATAATAGTACAAAAGATATTGCAATATTATCGGATAACAAGATTACAAGAATGGAGAAAATCCTAAGTTTTGAATGGTTAGGGCAGACATTTGCAAGTCTATTTTGGATTGTTAGTGTTTTCACATACGGCATTGGTTCCACAGGCGATTGGTTGCAATTATTTGCAGCATCATCATGGATGGTGTCGAATATTGCAACTATTATATCAATCAAAGTATAGTTGACAATTTTCATTTCATATTGATGAATATCATCAATATATTTACAATGGCAAGAAAATATAACATCCCAATGGTGAATTTAAATGTTTTAGGATATTCATATTTAGTTTTCCAACCTCTCCCTTTCATATGAAATCCTCCATTTGAGATACAATATCCAGCATACAATATGAGAAAAATGCTTACTAACAAATAAATTATTATAGCAATTATATTCATCAAAACTATCCCCTAAGTTTCTCTGTATGTTTAATTATACTATCTACAAATTTTTCAACACGATTCTTGATATCATCATCAATTAGATTCCCATCATCATCGAAAGCAGTCTTTACTTTAGCAATAACTAATTGCTCAGGAATTGAAAATCCATGTATCCATCTAACTACAGTCCTCATATGATTGAGAGTAGTAGTATTTGACTGACCACCTAAAGTGCTAATAAAAGCGAAAACTTTGCCTGATGTTTGATTGAAAGATAACCAATCAAGAGAATTCTTCATTACTCCGCTCATTGTACCATGATATTCCGGACTTGAAAGGACAAAAGCATCGACAGAATCTGCTAATTCTTTGTACTTTTTGACATTGGGGTGATCCCAACAGCCTTCTTCACCAACAAATGGTAATGGATTTTCATTGTTATCCCATACAACCCAGTCAATCCCCTTGCTTGTGAGTTTATCAGAAACTATCTCAAGCATTCTTCCATTGGCTGATTCTAATGTGTAAGTTCCACATATTCCCATCACTCTAAATTGGCGCGCCATAGACTCCGCACGCAGTGTATGACTTGAATACTAGCCTAAAGATAGACAAATACGGCCAATACTTAACTCGAAGAAGTATATGCGCGTGATATGTCTGATTTGGATGTAGCAGCTATGTTACGAAATGCAGACAAAATGGCTGATGATAACAAATATGCTGAATCAGTAAAAATTTATTCAAAAATAATTGATTTCGACTATAATTATACCGCTGCTTGGTATGGATTAGGAGTAATAAAGGCAAAGATGGGTGAGTTTGAAGAATCAATAAAGGCATTTGAACAAGCTCATAGAATTAATCCCGATTATAGTTCAACTAACGCAAATCTAGCATTCTTACTGGAGAAAAAAGATCCTGAAAGAGCAATTAATTTTGCAAGAATGGCTATCGATACTATCGGTGAAGAAAAACAACTATTACGTATAGCTAATTTAATGGAAAATATTGAAATTAATTTGTTTGATTATTCACACAAGTACCAAGGTGATCAAAAAGAGGATGTGGTTACTCTAACTGCTAAATCTATTCCTCAAGAAGATTTGGAAGAAGGAATGATACATGTTGAAGAAGTAGATTTTGTGAATAGTAAAACTGCAAGAACTTCACGAGCAAATAAGATGACTGAAAAAGGAGATCACGCCTCAGCTGTTAATGAATGGAAAGAGTTACTCAAAAAAGATAATTCAGATATTGACTCATGGAAGGGATTAGCAGATGCTCTTTCTAAAGCAGGCTATATCGAAAGAGCTAATCAGTGTCTAAAAAGAGTTCAAGAATTAACGGAAATAGAAAAAGAAACGATAGTAATAGATGAAAATGAAGAAATGGAAAATCTGATTTCTGCTGCCAAAGAAGTAAAAGAAAAAATTGTTCCAATAGAAGAAAATGATTCTAGAGATGTTAATGAATCTATTGAATGGTATAACAAAGGTTTGGTTTTGATGTCTGAGAATAATGCATTAGAGTCTTTAAACTGCTTTGATAAAGCACTGGAAGGTTCTCCCGAAGAAGAAATAGAACTCAGAGTAAGGGCGCATAATGGCAAAGGTCATGCGTTATACCAACTAGAGAAATTTGCAGATAGCATTCAGGAATATCATTCTGCAATAGTACTAGATCCGACTTCTGTTACGGGAAGAACTCTGTATAATATGGGTTCTTCATATGCTTCAATTGAATTATACGCTGATGCCGTAAAATGCTTTGAACAAGCAAAAAATAGAGGACTGGGGAAAGAAGACCAAAGATTGTGTCAAACACAAATAAGTAGATGTAAATTATTGATTAAAGAGCAAAAAAAGATGAGCTAGATTTCTAGATATTGGTGACTAGAATGTTTAACAAGTTATTGATATATGGGGAAAGAGACAGAACTTTAGAAACTGCTTTAACAACTATTTTTGTACTAATTGCATCATTAATTTTCCTGTATTACAGTAATATTATTTTTGTGACTCCTGATTTAAATTCGTTGGTGAAGTCCAGTTACTTCTCTGAAGAAGTTCTTGCAATTTTTAGATCAATATGTGCATTATTGAGCATTTTTACTCTATCTTGGGTTGCATTAGACCCAAAGGGCTCTCCAGATTATCCATTATATTATGTTGAAAAGAAAAATCGTAAACGTGATTCGAGTGGAATAACAAGACTTGCTGCTTTCACAATGTGGCATTTTGGACTATTTGGAATCACCTTCATAATTTTAGCAACAATATCCTGGATAAATTTATCCGGTAATGAGGTCCCTAAATGGATGTTAATTTCAGGACCGATACTATTCGCATCAACTTACAGTTGCGCCATACTGGTTTCAAGTATAGTTACATATTTCATTATTGATGATCAAGTTTCACGAGGGAATGATATTGATCATTTATTTTATTGGTATGAGATAGTCATGCACAATTTCAATGTAATAATTTTAGGAATTGCATTACTCATCAATAATATTGATATAGATTGGAAATATTTTGTATTTCCAATTATTTTTGGTATTTTATATGTAGGGTGGGCGAGAATATATGCCCATTTTGCAGGTGTTTATATCTATAACTTTCTAGACCCGAGGCTTAATGGTGGACCAATTTTACATCTAATCTTACTGGGAATGATCACTGTTTCATTCGCAATTGTAATGTTATTTAGATTAATAGTTGATTGGAACTATCCAATTGCAATAATTATTATTTCAATTTTCACAATTTCAATCATTAGGATTAGAAAGCCAGAAATAAGAAACTAAAATCTTATTCGGAAATATTAATTGAAATTGGAATCGATTTACTGGTAGGAGTATTACTTCTATCAGCAACACTTTCCAAAGGAATGAGCATATTTGATTCTGGGAAATAGGTTGCCACATTTCCTTCAGGGATATCATATGGGACTACATACCACTTAGGAGAAGTAACTAATCCAGATCTCATTTTTGAACTCAAATCAACTAATGAACCTTTATTTAACTCAAGATTAGCCATGTCATTCTCATTCATTAGAACTACACGTCGCCCATTTTTAATTCCTCTATATCTATCATCTAAACCATAAATAGTAGTATTGTATTGATCATGAGATCGGATAGTCATCATCATAAAATCTGATGAAATTGCATAAGAAATATCATTTGTAATGAAATTTGCTAAACCATTTTTAGTTGTAAAAGTTCGTGAATCTCTAGGCGGATTTGGTAGATAAAAACCTGACTTAGATTTTATTCTATCATTATACCCTTCAAATCCAGGGATCGTATTTTCAATTAAATCTCGAATTAAATTATAGTCCTCGGATAAATTCTTCCATGGGATTCCACTACGTTCCAATCTAGATTCAAGTGCTCCTCCAATTCCTGAGACAATTGCCGGTTCAGAAATTAATTCTTTACTAGCTGGATTGAAGGTTCCTTTAGAAGAATGTACTATCCCCATAGAATTTTCTACTGAAACAAATTGTTTTCCAACCAAATTGGAATTATCTATTTCTGTACGACCAAGGCATGGAAGAATTAAGCCTATTTTCCCAGTGATTAAATGTGAACGATTAGGTTTTGTAGAAACATGTACAGTCAATTCACAATTTGAGAGTGCAGATGATGTTCTATTTGTGTCAGACATTGCCGAAAGAAAATTACCACCCATTGCCAAGAATACTTTTCCATCACCCATCTCCATAGCTTTAACCGCCTCAACTGAATCGAATCCATGTTTTTCAGGACTTCTAATACCAGTAGATTTCTCTAGGCTATCGATAAATGCAGGTGAAGGTTTGTGATTAATACCAACCGTTCTATCTCCTTGAACATTTGAATGCCCTCTAACAGGACAAACTCCAGCTCCTGGTTTTCCAATATTCCCGCCTAAAAGAAGGAAATTAACTATTTCTTGTATAGTAGAGACAGAATTTTTATGCTGAGTAATTCCCATAGCCCAGCAGACGATAGTAGATTTTGATTGGGATACTTTATTTCCTACTTCTAAAATATCTTGCAGAGAAATTCCAGTGATTTTAGATATTTCATCATAGTTAGAATCCATCACTTTTTCCCTATATTCATCAAAACCATTAGTGTAATTACTAATAAAATCTTCATCAATATTTCCTGAGTCAATAATTGATTTAGAAAAAGCCCGGAAAAGTGCTTGATCTGAATTAATTTTGACTTTTAGGTGTTTATCTGCTATAGAAGAACCAAATCCAAGCATCTCTATAGGGTTTTGAGGATGCTTAAATTTCTTCATTCCAGTTTCTACTAGAGGGTTAATACTAATTATTGATGCACCTTTTTTCTTAGCATCCCTCAATGCAGTTAACATTCTAGGATGATTAGTTCCAGGGTTTTGACCTACTACAATTATTAAATCTGCAAAATTAAAATCATCTAATGTCACAGTCCCTTTACCAATGCCTATTGATTCTGTTAAGGCTACTCCAGATGATTCATGACACATATTTGAACAATCTGGAAGATTATTGGTACCAAACCTTCTTGCTAGTAGTTGCCACAAAAAAGCAGCCTCATTACTGGTTCTTCCAGAAGTGTAAAAGATAGCCTCATCAGGACTATCTAATGAAACAAGATTATCTGCAATTATATCAAAGGCGCTATCCCAGGATATAGGTTGATAATGATTAGAATCTGGATTAAGAATCATTGGTTCAGTTAATCTACCTTGTGAGTTGAGCCAGTAATCAGATTTTTTTGAAAGCTCTGAAACAGACCATTTTGACCAAAAATCGCGACCCACTTTCTTCTTTGTGGCCTCATCTGAAACCGCTTTAGCACCATTTTCACAAAACTCTGCGAATGAACGGTGAGAATCTGGATCAGGCCACGCACATCCTGGGCAATCAAATCCATGGAAATCATTCACTTTGGATAATTTACCGATAGAATTTATCATACCCATATTTTTCATACCATACTTCATTGTAGAAATAATAGCAGGTATTCCAGCAGCTGATTTCTTCGGATTAGTTAACATTGGGGGCTTAGATTCTAAGGGTGTCAATGGATTAATGTCATCTCCCACTTTGTCACCTCAATATGTCAACTATTTGCGATACGGGCACGACCTGTATAAACTGTCATGTTGTTATTCTTAGCAAAGCCTACTATTGTAAGTCCGTGCTCAATTGCGATATCTATTGCTAGGCTACTCGGTGCACCTATTGACACTAGAATACTTATGCCTGCTCTTCTAGCTTTGTGAACTAATTCAAATGAAAGTCTACCAGAAAAAATTATGAAAGATTCCAAAAATGAGTGACTAGAATTTGATAAAACATTTCCAACTAATTTATCCATTGCATTGTGTCTACCAATGTCTTCACCGATAAATAATAAATTACCATTTTTATCGAATAAACCACAAGCGTGAGTTCCTCCTGTATCGTGAAATAATTTTTGTTGGTTTCTCAGTTCATCAATACTTTGACTGATTATTGATGTATTAATAACCAAATCTTTGGAGATCTCAGGACCATGAATGTGGAGAAGATTTGATATTGATTCTTTTCCACAAACACCACAAGACGCAGTGGAAGTATTCTTTCTGTTAAAATTAGAAATTGTTTTATCGTCTAAACCCGTGACTATGACTGTAATCTGATTATTTTTTGTATGGAAATCAATGATTTGATTATTTGAGTTAATAATGCCTTCAGAAAATAATAGCCCCGTTACTAGGTTAATATCGTTACCAGGAGTTCTCATTGTAATGCCTAAAGAGAAGCTGACATCATTCCCATTAGAAACTGATATGGAGAGTGCTTCTTCAATACATATTGTATCTATGCCTTTCTTCACACCATCTGGAGTGATCCATTTTGCTGGTACATCAGTTAGGCCCTCCATGGCTTGCGGATGTGTACATGTCTTATGTTACCATAGGTTGTAATGTATAACTACACGATTATTCATATAGCCCTCCTCTCTCAACGGTACATGGGCATTCTAGGCGGAGAAGGCTTCTCCCTACCAGTAATTACACAAACTGAAGTTGTAAATGTAAAAATTACTGTTACTGATAATGCAATTAATCAAATGAAAAAAACTATGGAAGGTGACGAAGAAACACATTGTCTTGTTATTAGTGCTCAATCAGGTGGTTGTTCAGGTTACTTATACGATATGAAAATTATTGAAAAGCCAGATTCACAAAACTTCCAAATACAAGAATTTGAAGGAGTAGAAGTTTTCATCCATAATGGAGACAGTTCACTACTAAATGGCATTGAATTAGATTTCAAAGATACATTAATGGGAGGAGGGTTCAACATAACGAACCCTAATGCTTCAAGAGAATGCGGTTGTGGTCAATCTTTTGGTTGATAATATGGTGAAAAAGGGCTATTACATCCATCAATGTAGTTTTACTGTTGCTGAAGGTTCAGATTCTATAGAACATATCAATAGATTAATTACATCAAATATTAAACAAATTAATCATCTTCAAAGTATAGAAAGTTTGATCTGTAATGCTAACGGTAGAATTACAGATTCTTTAGAAATACTACGAATTGATAATCAAATTCTACTTTTAGGGAACTTAGAAGCTTCAAAGGAAACTAGAAAATTGATTGTATCAGGCATACATTGGAATGAAGATGTCCGTATTATGAATGGTGACGGAATCCTAACAAAAGTTTCTTTCATTGGCACCAAAAAAGACTTAGTGGATATTATTCCAGTGGGAAAAATGATAATTGAAGATAATAAATGGGCGATATGGGGAGAATATTATGTTAAGATTTTAGATATTGAAGATATATCAAAAATTGATATAATATTGAAATCAAGTGAAATTGAAAAAATTTTAGAAGATATTCCCTCAGGTTACGAAAAATTAGAAGAAAAGGATTGGAGAGAATTTAGAGTTTTCAATGGGATACTATCATTTGAAGAGTACAAGCATAATCTCTTACCTTCTGAACTGGGTTTAGATATGTTAGTTGACTTAAAGAAAGGGTGTTATCCAGGACAAGAAATACATGCGAGAATGGAGAGTAGAGGTAAATTGAAAAAGAAAATTTCGAGATTTAAATCAAATAAAGATATAGAATTAGGGAAATATAGGTCAAAAAATGGAGAGAGGATTAATGTTACCACTAGTTTAGGAAAAACTGGATTTTTTTTGATTAACGATTTCGAAGATGAGATACTAATAATAGACGATATTGAGCTAAGACATGAAGAATTAAATTCTATCAAAATCTGTTGATTCAAAACTTTCATTCTTCTGTACCCATTCATCTAATGACATTAGTGGTGAAATTTTTAAATCCCCTAAGTGTTGAGTGAATAAATACAATGTTGGAGAATGAATATCAATTACTTGAAGTTGAAATTTTGTTTTGACTTCATTGGCCCTATTTCTAAAGAATGTAACTTCAATCATTAAACCGATTATTGTTGCAGTATACAAAACCAATAATATCGATAATGAGAATATTATGGGGTCTATGAAGAGTGTATCTTGACGTATTGCCTTGTAGGAAAATGTCAATTGTCTGACAAGAAAGAAAACTAATCCGACTCCGACCCAAGGAGCCATCCAAGATTCTACCAAACTATCCATTGGAATTACCTTCCTTTTGGGAAGATCTGCAAAAGAAAGAGCACTCGCTGTCGCTGCCCTAATTACTGAGATAAATGAAACTAAAATAATGTAAAGTAGAGAAGAAAGAAGTATCGTATTCTTTATGCTAAAACCAGCGAGCCAATGTAGATTCATTATTAATAAGTAAGAAAAAAGCCCTAAAAATACAGTAATAGGCATCCTATGGATTGATGATAAAATTCTATCAGATGTCTTGATTCCAATATCTGATCTTGGTATACCAATAATCTCCCAGCGATTGACTTTCTTTACTAAATTAGCTATTCTAAGAAGAACTTTTTTCTCAATTAGAATCCATTCAAATATTTTTAATGGAAACCAGGCTAATAATCCAATAATTATGGAAAAAGGAAACAAAATAGGCCAAGCAATCAGTGCTGGAAATAATATAAAATGTGTAACTCCAAGAGGATTAAGAAGATCAGATTCTATTCTTGCTTGACGATCTGGATCTAGGTATACTTTTCTTGCCTCAGCATCTAATTCCGGACGATATCTGCTCAATGGAATACCCGAGTCAAGAACTACTCGAACTTTTTCTCTGTAATGTTCATGTTCAGGTTCCATTCCAGTCCACCACTTCCATGCAAAAGACAGAGGTGTAGCTAAAAACAATGGAGAAAGCAATACTAAAATCGCTACGAAAGTGGATTCAAGAGTTGCTGCCATGACATTCCCAATACTAATCCATCATTAAAGAAATGGTGCAAATATATTCCAATAGTTCATTTATGTCTAAAAAAGCATTAATAGAGAAAATATTCTACACTAAAATAAAAACATGCATTAATATGTGATTCACCCAATCAGAATGTGTGGAAAGAGCCTGTAATATTGATGCTAAAGGTAGAGTAGTTCGTTTTATTACAGGTGTTTTTGCTATATTGGCAGGATTGGTACTGGCGGTACTAGTCACACAAGGATATCTTCCATCAGAAACCTACGGGCTAGCAATAGTTGGAAGTATTATTGGTGGTTTATTTGCTATGTGGGAAGCCAGAGAAGGTTGGTGCGTAGTTCGGGCTATTGGAATTAAAACACCACTTTGATTATATCAGTGATTACTTATTTTTACCAACTGAAGGTGTTAACTTTCTAGACTCCCTATTTTGACTGGCAAAAGATAAAATTAACCAACCTACAGAGAGAATAGCAGTTGATACTAACAGAATTATTGTCAACCACATGTAAATCATTCCATTAGAAAGTGGCCATGCCCAATAAGAAACAGATATTAAAACCATCAATAATAATATTCTAGAGGCTTCATTAGGTGTATTCCAACCCCTGTGATCTTTCCTAGGAGCAAGAAGAAAATCAACTAATGACACGAACATACAAAGCAAACATACTTTTTGAAGTCGTGTTTTTGAAAAACATTAATTTGACTTATTCTTTATCTTCGAGCCATCCCTTAGATTCGGTGTAATCGCTCAATGATTCCAATCTTTGGAATAATCTATTTCCAGTTCCACCTTCGCCTTTCTGAGCTCGTGCATTCCAAACCCCTCCAAACAGGAACTCCCAAATTCCAAAAGATTGGTGATGGAACTTTTTGAACAACCAGTCTCCTGGAACTAGTAGGAAAATGAATAGCAATGTCACTACTACACCTATCATCCCATTGGTCCATTCTGTTGATGCTGATATCAGAACTAAGAAAGCACCAGCACCAGAGAGATAAGAAATAACTGGAGAACTCTTCAAGAGATGATAGAGGAATGGAGGATTCTTACCTCGAGAATTGACGTATCGAGTTGTAGTGATCCATTGACCAACAGTTCTTCCCGTTTTATATGGCATGAAAACTAGATTGAATATTGGTAAAATCAAACTGAGTATCAGGACATAGGTCAAATCTGAAGCCCCGCCTGCAACTATATTTGTTAAAAGGTAGAACGAAAATAATGAAAAGTTCACTGCAAGATCCACTAAGGTACGGAACCATGCACGAGCCTTGTTAACTTCATCAAATCCTTCAGGGAATTCTTTGATAACTCGCTCTTTCCTAACTTTAGGCGTTTTTGTCTTCTTTGGTTTCTTTGCTTTCTTAGCTTTAGCAGCTTTCTTAGATTCTTTAGGGGTTGGTTCATCAACCTTTACAGACTTTGCTGCAGCTTCATTAACCTTAGCAGCCTTTTTTGCAGGCTTAACTACAGTAGTAGTTTTTTTATCTTCTGTCTGAGTATTTCCAGCCTTTTCTAATAGTCCCATAATTTCATTCTCCGTATAATTCACCCATCTTTACAAATATCGAGAAATCGGATGAACCAATAAATGCTTCTACAGATTTATTATCATCAGGAAGATCACCAAGAACCTGATTAATGATTCTGAAGAACTCTCCTTTTTCTTCCTCAGAAACAGACTCAGGCGAAGCCCCTACTTTCTCAAATAATGAAAATGATTCTGAGGCGATAAAATCCTTGATTGCATCTTCATCTGTAATGTCGCCAAGCAAATTATTGATTACTGAAAAGAATTCTGCAAACTCCTGGTCTTCTGATTCAGAATCTGTTAGTTCTTCTTCAAGATCTTCTTGAATTTCTTCTTCATATTCTTCGTATTCTTCATCAGGTGCTTGTATTAGTTCAACAGTTGGTTTAATTTCACGCATTTCTTGTTGTTGTTTTTTCCTTAAAACAATAATTTCTCTATCTAATTCGGAGCCGAAACGATTGGAGAATCGATCCAAAAGAGTTCCAACTTCGCCAGTAGCGATTCGGTCTATATGACCATACATACTCTCGCGGTTACCTACCGAAAGATTTGGATCAGAAGCTTTCCTTTTCTCCCAATGAGATTGAAAATCATTATTTTGAGTAGTTTCTACTTCCTGATTTAGATCCTCTATTTCATCAGAAACAATTTCTAAATCCTCATCAAAATCGATATTCTCGGATGGTGGCGGTGGTGGCGGAGGTAATGGCAAAGAGATACCCGGAGGGAGTGGCGGTAAAGGCATCCCTTGAGTGTCATCTTGAGTCTTCTCGTCCTCGCCCATAGTACTCACTAGTACTCTTCCGAACCTAATCACTCTTCAACATATTGTGATTCAGTGTTCAAAATATATCTAATTAACAATTGTCCCCCAACCTTTCAGAACTAGGAAAGTTGCTAAAGATTCTGTGACTTCAAACCTATCTCCGGAGTTTCCTTCAACTCTTATTCCAGCCAATTCGGCTGTTACATCATCTTTATTCAGTAAAATATTAAATTTCTTATCAGAAGAGAAAACTATTGATTCTTTTAAGGGGTTGAAATAATTGTTAGAAAAGGGATTTAATCTTTCTAATGGCATTTCTGTGACTCTTAATCCGCATTTACCATGCAGGCTACCTATCCATCGAATCACCCTCTTTACATCCACCGTAACTGCCTCATCTGTTTCTCCTGCAGAACCTAATACTACCGAATTATCACCTCTCACCATTTCCCAAAATACAGATGTATTTTTTTCACCGAAGACCCTTAATTTATTGTCTGCTAACAATCTATTCAGACGCTCGTCATCAGCCATATCAGCTATCTCGTTAATTTTTCCTACTGATAGTTTTTTTCTATTCACATTTGATACCTTGTTAGTATTCTCCACAGCAGACTGTAAGTTTTCAATAAATAATTTGTAGTCTGGACCTTTTTCTTTGATTACCTTCAATTTATGTGTAACGGATTGAATACCGGTATTAATTCTATTTTGCCAACCAGAGTCTGGTCCAGAAAGAATTGTTTGAACATTAATTCCTTCACCGCGAATGTAATTTACAAGCTGTCTTCTAGCATTAGAATCTAGGTGTAATAATGATGGATCTCTGACATGGATATGAAATCCTCTATGTCCGGAAAAAGAAGTTTGAACATATTTCTCTTCGAATCCAAATTCTGGTTGTAAAAAATCTGACCAGAGCGTCCATGCTTGTTCTTGAATCTTAGAAATCATGGTAGGGAAATCGTTATCCGAGACGCCAGGTAAATGATCTCCATCTAAATCGAAAATTAGGTCTGCTCCAAGCCAATCTTTGTCAATCATTTTTCTTTCATTAGGAGATTTATAGTATGCAGTACTATGGAAACATGAATGAGGAGTTTTCTGATTTAAATAATCTGAAAGTCCTTTTTTGTCTAAAAAACCCCTATGCCTATCAGGAGGTCTAGACCCCCAAGGTATAAACATCCATTCTCTACTTTTTAGCCTAGGAGGGACCCATAAATCATTGGGATTCAAAGATTTGTAATAGTCTCCAAATCTTAGAGCGAAACGACTCCAGCCCTCTACCATAGTGTACTTAGAAAGTAGGTGGCAAATTAAGTTGAGGTTTAATCAATCAAGGTTTAGATCCGAAACTTCTTTTCCTTCAGATGCTGAATCCGCACCGGTAGCCTCAACATAAGCTTCCCAACAAACGAATTGATCATCTAATACTATTGCTTCTGCAAAAGTCATTGCTTTACCTGTAATTGCACATACAGGACCTAACTGCCCTGATGCAGTAGATAGTTTAGATGCGTCTGGCATATTACCCTGGAAAAGAAACACTCTATTCAGCCTTACCATTCACAATACTGAGATACACACAGTTTTGTATTAGTTTTACACCGCCAATTCATGAACACAGCCGAGAAGCCGTTCCGAGTGGGACATTCACCAGATCCAGATGATGCATTCATGTTCCATGCAATGACTACTGGGGCAATAAATACTGAAGGAAGAGAATATGAACATGTTCTGCTTGACATAGAAACTTTGAACAAACATGCTATGGATGGAACATATGAGATTTCAGCAGTTAGTATTCATTCATTTCCTGAAATCGCTGAAAAATATCATTTGATGAATTGTGGAGCATCAATGGGAGAAGGTTATGGCCCAATGGTTATTTCAAATAGAGAAATGACTGAAGAAGAAGCAAAAACCAAGGTAATTGCAATTCCAGGATTAGGCACCAGTGCTTATCTCTCTCTATTATTGGCTTGGGGCGAAGTTGAAGTTGAAGTTGTTCCATTTGATGAAATATTGCCTAAAGTTGCTAGTGGAGAATACGATGCGGGATTAATTATTCATGAAGGACAGCTGACTTGGGAATCAGAAGGAGTAAAATTAGTTTTGGATTTAGGCATTTGGTGGAATGAAAAAACAGGACTTCCTTTACCCTTAGGGGGAAATGTAGTTAGAAAGGATCTAGGAATGGAATTGTGCGAGTCATTAACCAATGATGTGAAAAATAGTATCATTCATTCTTTAGAACATCCTGATGAGGCACTAAGTTTCGCAAAAAAATGGGGACGAGGTATTGATGATGACACAAATAAGGAGTTTGTTGGCATGTATGTAAATAATCGGACTATTGATTACGGTAAAGACGGGAGAGATGCTATACGATTATTTCTCAAAGAAGGACAAAGAATAGGAATGGTTGATAAAAAATTGATTGTTGATGATATAAAATTTATAGGATCTGGTGAATAAATGGAAGAAAGAAAAAAACCAGAAATCAGTCCCTTTGATTCAGTAGACCCTGCTCCTCCCAGTGAAGATTCTAATGTGCCTAATCTGAGAAAAACGTTAGGCGATGAAAATGAAAAAATGTTTCAAAGAATGAGAGCTTTGTTCGCATTAAGAAATATTGGAGGGCATGATTCTGTTGATGCATTGACAGCGGCGTTCTCGTCGGAATCAGCTCTTTTGAAACATGAAATTGCTTATGTCTTAGGGCAAATGCAAGACCCGCATGCTGTTCCTTCATTGATAGAAAGACTCTCGGATTTATCAGAGGATGTTATGGTAAGACATGAAGCTGCAGAAGCACTTGGTGCAATAGGCGACTTAGTAGCAATGGATACTCTAAGAAAATTCCAAGATGATTCGGAGGTTGTTGTCGCAGAATCATGTGAAGTCGCAATAGATTTACTCAACTATGTTTCAAGTAAACAATTAAATTATTCATGAGAAGTTAGCCAAGTTATCTCTTCTTTCATTTGACATACTTCTTTAAGGAAAAATTCTAAACCTTCTTTAGAGAAATCATCAAGTTTATTTTGTACTTCTACAGAGAAATATTCGGAAATACGTGTTTCAGAAAATCCTAATTTCAACGAAGTTCTTTTGATTACTTGATTTCTCCATGATTCATCATTCAAGAAAACATCATATTGACGAATCATATCTTCACTCGCTTTATCCAAGATTGATTTAGGGGAATCTTTTCGTGCTGCGAAAACACCGAATACCATAGGGAAACCTGTTTTATTTGTCCACTCAGCACCTAAATCAAGTTTAACCAAATTAGGATAATCTCTAGCTGCAATCAGTGCTCTGTCACCAATTAATAATGCTCCATCAGATTCATTTAGCATCGCTGTCAAATCCGGGCCTCTCTCATGAAATTTTGGATCGAGATTCATAGATTTCAGAATCCATTGTAATAATGCTCTAGAAGTTGATGAATCAGAGGGCAATGCAACATCTCTCATCTGCTCAATAGGCCTAGTTCCAAAAAGAATTACAGAACCCACATCACCTTGACTAACAATTCCAAGTTTAGGTATTAGAAGTAATTCATGTGAATGCTTAGCAAAGTCGGCTGCAGGAATTGGAGCAGTTATACAATCTCTTCTCAGTAAGTGTCCAGTCAACCAAGAAGGCGGAGCAGGTAAAATTTTCCAATCATCTTCCAATCCATCAAAAATAGGATCACAATTTGCGAATGCAACCCTACCAAGTACATTTTCCCAAGACATTGAATCACGACGTAGATTGAGCTATAGGAAGTCTCCTACTATCATCATCAGGTTTCCTTCTGTAACGAGTGAAATTAGAATATGTAGTATTTCTTTTCACAGGTATAGAGTTTACATTTTCAATAATCTTGGCTAATTCTTCGCTATCACTGTCAAGTCTAGCAGAACTACCAGCCTCATGCATTATTTCTTCATGATTAACAGTTCCATCAATATCATCAGCACCAGAATTTAGAGCAATCGAAGCAACATAACTGCCAATATTCATCCTGTATGCCTTAATGTGAGGGATATTATCTAACATTATTCTTGATATTGCAATGACCCGTATAATTTCATTTAAACTGGCTAATTGTGCTTCAGGAAGTCTTGTTTTATCTGGAAGGAATGGATATGGTACAAAACATTGGAAACCTTGACTTACATCTTGTTGATTCCTTAATTTATGAAGATGGATGGCCCTTTCTCTGAGAGTTTCAACAGTTCCAAATAACATGGTACAATTAGTCTTGATTCCTAATCCATGTGCTATTTCATGGATGGCAAGATACTCAGCAGAAGATTCTTTTCCTCTACAAATTCTATCTCTGACAGTATCTACTAGAATTTCAGCACCACCCCCCGGAAGGGAGTCTAATCCTGCAGATTTTAACCTTGATAATGTTTCTTTAACCGAAATTCCACTCCTAGATGCTATATGTTTTACTTCAACAGCAGTCAATGATTTGATATGGATGTGAGGATAGGTCTTTTTTGCAGATCGATATAATTCTTCATAATATTCGACAGTCCAATCTGGATGTAAACCACCAACTGAATGAACTTCATCGATAATATCACTAAATGGGTCAATTCGATGTAAATATTCTTCGACGCTCAATGCATAGGCTTCACTATGCCTAGGCCCTTTTCTAAAGGCGCAAAATCTACATGCTAGAACACAAATATTTGTAGTATTAACATGCAAATTATCATTAAAATATACATAATCATCAAATCTTGATTTCTTAATTAAATCTGCAAGAGCGGAAATTCCAGATAAATTAGGAGATTCGAATAGTTTGGTACCCAAATCAACGTCAATATTTCCTCCTTTAACTAGAATATTGTAACATTCAAGAAGTAAAGAATCATGCTTTACAGACAAAGGTAAAGAAAAATTTTCCAAGACTTTTCTCCAGTCATTATTTCCTGCAAGGGGTGTCCCAATCATATTATTACAACTCCCGGATATACCCAACAAATATCAACCAATGTATTCAACAATGGGAGTTACATCACTGCAAACCATCAATAGCCAATTTCGATGACAGGTCTACACAAGGGGTGCTAATATTAACCTGAAAGAAGCAGATTTAGTTGAAATGGCAAGAAAATGCCGTATAGATATTGTTGAAATGGTTCACAAGGCAGGTGCGGGCCATCCTGGAGGATCACTCTCAGCAATAGACTTGATAGTCGGCCTCTATGGAACAGGATTTAGATTCAAGATAGACGACCCTGATTGGGATGATCGTGATAGGTTCATCATGAGCAAAGGACATGCTAGTCCGGCAGTATATTCTATTCTTCACAATTTAGGCATAATAACAAAAAATGATATTGACGGATTTAGAACCCTAGGATCTGTTTGTCAAGGACATGTGGATATGAAATGGACAGACGGAGTTGACTTTTCTGCAGGAAGTTTAGGGATGGGACTTTCATTTGGATTAGGGTGTTCAATTGCAGCAAGAATGGATGGGAGTGAAAGAAATATTTGGGTGATGATAGGAGATGGTGAAACTCAAGAAGGTCAAATTTGGGAAGCAGCGATGGCTGCAGACTTCCATCAAACTGGAAATCTTAATGTAATAATAGATAGGAATAGAATTCAAAATGATGATTTCATGGAAGTACAAATGGAAATTGGAGATATTGGGAAAAAATTTGAATCATTCGGTTGGAAAACGATTGAAATAGATGGACATAATATGAGTGAAATTGTGGAGGCTATTAAAGAAGCAACGAATGATCGTAATCGCCCATGTGCCATCGTTGCTCATACGGTAAAAGGAAAAGGCGTATCTTTCATGGAAAATAATCCGGCATTTCATGGAAAGGCCCCAAATGATGATGAATTAAAATTAGCATTGGAGGAATTATCATGAGTGCTCCATCCTCTGGTGGAGCATCGAGAGATGGTTATGGTTCAGCACTACTGAAATTGGCTAGTGATCCAAGAGTAGTAGTATTAGAAGCAGATCTAGGAAAATCAACAAAATCTTGCTTATTTAGAGCTGAATACCCTGAAAGAACCGTTTCAATGGGAATTGCTGAACAGAATATGATGTTAGTTTCTGCGGGAATGGCTTCTTCAGGAAAAATCCCTTTTGCGAGTACTTTTGCTATTTTTACCGAAAGAGCATTTGAACAGGTGAGAAACGGAATTGCTAGGCCGGGGTTGGTAGTTCATATCTGTGGGAGTCATGGAGGAATACATACTGGAACAGATGGAAGTAGTGCTCAATCAATTGAAGATCTAGCAATATATAGAACTGTTCCAAACATGACAGTGATGCACCCATGTGATGATCTCTCCGCAGAAGAATTAACATTGCAATTACTAAATCATCAGCAACCATCATACACTCGTACAGCAAGAAATAAAGTTCCAAGAGTTTATGATGAAATGAATGTGAAAAAGATTAGGATAGGTAAAGGAAATATCATTAAAGAGGGGAATGATGTTGCTATCATAGCCTGTGGAGTAATGGTAAATGAGGCAAAAATAGCTGCAGAAAAATTAGCAAATAAGGGCATTAATGCTTGCGTTGTTGATATGCACACAATTAAGCCACTGGATGGACAACTAATCAATAATCTAGCTAAAGAATGTGGTTGTATTGTTACAGTAGAAGATCACTCAATTATTGGTGGACTAGGCGGAAGTGTTTCTGAATATCTATCTAGCAATATTCCTACCCCTCTAGAAATGGTAGGGGTAGAAGATAAATTTGGCGAGAGTGGGGCGACTGCAGAATTAATGTCGCACATGAATATTGATTCAGATGCCATTGTAAAGGCCGCGAATAGAGTAATAAAACGTAAATAATTGGCTTAAGAAGACACTTTCTTGGGTTTCATTCATGAAGGAGCGGTTTGCCAACAACAATTATGAATGAGGGGGAAAGACTCAGAGAATTACTCGATGGGTCAATGGACCCATCAGAATTGGAGTCTTACAACGAATATTACAAATTGGCTGAAAGAATTTATGGTAGAGAAGCTCTTGATGAAATGGGAATTAGTACACCAGAAGAAATTGAAGAAGAAAAAACTCAAAATGGAAGTAGTGAGTTCACACATGATGTAATATTACCTTCTTCAAATAATGAGTCAGAAGTAGAAGAAATTGCTAACTCAATTGTGAAACCAAAGAGAAGATTATATCTTACTTTTACAGGAATTATTTGTTTACTTCTAGTTAGTTCAAATGTAGTAGTGGGAGTAAATAGTTTAGTTCCCGAATCTATCACACTTTGTGAAGATTTAGAGCCTCTAGGAGATATAGAATTTAAAGATTTTGAAGTAGTTAATGGAACAACTTTAACTATTTTCTGGACAGTTAAAAATGTCACATTAGGGGAAAATTACACGATTTCTTGGGATATTTCACAGAATGGTTCGCAAGAGCTTGTAGATAGTGGAAGTATTAGTTGGGAAGCAAACGGAAATACATTCCAGCATCTAAAAATGGTGAATGTTCAAACTGAACCGTACGCATGGACATCAACACTTTTCGATGAGAATATGACGGTTATTTCAACTACTAACGGCGACTATAGCAGTTCTGAAATAAGTACAATGTCTAATATTGAAAGTGGAAAGAATTGTGAAGATAACCCCAAATTAATACTGAGTGAGATTATGGATTTTGAAGATCTAGATTCATGGACACAGGCTGGTGATGGGGATATGCTCGATGGTATGATGATAATGGCATTCTCATTCATCTCTTTACTCGGAATTAGGAAAAAGAAGAATTAATACATTCGAGCAAGGTGCTGCTTTCTTGTAGTTAGTTTGCCCGTAATAACACAATTCTGTGGTTCTAAGTAAGGTTCAACTGAATCTCCCAATAATGCTAATCCAGTTGTTTTTTCTAGAACTTCAGCATCAGCATCATTACCATCAAAAGCTAATTCATATACTATACCATCTTCTATCGGAGAAATCATTTTCCAGCCATCTTCAGTTGATTTAAGACCTGGAAATTTCTTAACTAAATTAGACATTTGTATAGATGAAAGTTCCAATAACTTATCAGAAATATCCTCTAAATGAAGAGAAATTGTTTCTGAAAGATTATCCAAGTTTGCATCTACCTTACCGCCGGTTCTAAGTGATAGAACACATTTATTTTCTGCAAGGTCTCTGGGGCCAAATTCTAATCTAATTGGTACTCCTTTAATTTCCCAATCATAGTGCTTACCTCCGGGTCTTTTATCTCTATCGTCTAAGTGAACTCTAAGTCCAGCGGATCTAAGTTCATCAGCGATTTCCCTAATTTTGGGCAAAACTTCTTCATTAATATGAGTGGCTACAGGCATTAAAACTACTTGATATGGAGATACTGCTGGAGGTAAAATTAGTCCTGCATCATCACCATGCATTCCAACTACTGCTCCTAGTAATCTTTCAGACATTCCAAATGTTGTTTGATGACAATTTTGAATTTTACCATTAATATCTTCATAATTTAGGTCAAAGGCTTGAGCCCATTGATCGCGGTAGTGATGGTAGGTTGCTATTTGCAATGTTCTTCCATTAGGCATTACTGCATCAACTGCAGTAGTGTACCATGCACCGGGAAAAGTATCCCAAACAGGCCTCTTGGAGACCAAAACTGGTAAACAAAGAGATTTCATTAATCTCTGAACAATCTCGGCGTCTTCCTCTATTTGTTTGGTGGCGCCCTCTTCATCTTTATGGACAGTATGGGCCTCAAAGAAATGTATTTCTCGAACTCTAATAAACGATCGAGTCTGCTTAGTTTCATAACGAAAAGTATTGACAATTTGGAAGGTTTTTAATGGTAAATCAGCATGACTTCTCACCCATAAAGAAAACATAGTATACATTGGTGTTTCAGAGGTTGGCCTGAGGAACATTGGCACATCAAGTTCATTTTCTCCACCTTTTGTAACCCAATAAACTTCTTTTTTGAATCCGGAATCTTCCTCTTCCATTCTAAGTTCAGATGGATCAACTCCTTGTTCCCTGGCTGCTTTGAGTCTTGAAACAAGATGATTTTCTTTCTCTAATAGATCTTCTGGAACCAATAGAGGAAAGCTATATTCCTGATGGCCTGAATTTTCCATTTCCTTACGTGTGAGTCCATCTATTAACCTCATAGTTGACCAACCATAAGGCTTCCAAACATCCATTCCCTTGATAGGATATCTTTTGTCCACTAAATCAGAAATCTCGACAATAGCAGGGTACCATGCATTAAAATCCGACTTTGGAGGAATACCTCTCTTAGCCTTACCATGCTTTGTCATAATTATATCCCGTAGTAGATTATCCTTCAATGTGCCGCATGTATAATCTATTCAGAAATGATTTTTTCAATCTCTAGACATATGTCAATCTCATTTTGTAATACTTTGATAATCCCGCCATTACCTACTAATCTTGCTCTTGGAAATTTTTCATCTGCAATCTGCTCTAGAATATTAGCAATTACATAATCAACTCCATAATTTGAAATCTGCTTGAGTGATTTTTGGATTAATTCTTCCTCGGATACTCCTGTTTCTAATTTGAAACCAATTCTAATACATTCACCTACTAAATCTGCTAACTCAGGTATATGTTTTAGCGTAGGTTGAAGTTCAATTTCCCATTTGTCTTGTCCACTGGGTCTCTTACCTTTTTCTGGAGTCATAGAATAATCTAAAACAGCAGCAGAGTGTATCCAGACATCAGGTTTAACATTTGATTTTGCTAGATTAATCGACTGTTTTAACATCTCTTCTGGAGAACCCGCACGAATAACATTGGGCAGTTCAATTGTTGGACTTGCTGAAGTTTTACCAGCAATACAATGTACTTCATGTCCCATCATGAATAGATGTTCTGCAATTGCCCAACCAGTTTTTCCAGACGATGCATTCTGAATTGCCCTTACTGAATCTATTGGAGCCCTAGTAGCGCCAAGTGTGATTGCAACTTTTCTTCTATTCTGGGAAAAAGAGTTAACAAGATTAGATAATTTAGAAACTATGACAGAAGGAGGAGGCTGTTTCCTTCTCCCCTCTTTCTCATTATCGACAAAATAATAATTTCCTTCTAAAGTAATTTTTTCTAATAATTCACTAGTTACAGGATCATCGAATAAATCCTGATGCATGGAAGGAATAAAAATAATTGGAGTTTTATTCCCTCTAGCCGCACTTAATGCCATCATTACAGGAGAATCCATTATTCCATGGATATGTTTTGAAATAGTATTTCTAGTAGCAGGAGCAACCAAAACAACATCATAACCATCCAATTGCTTCATGTCTGATTCCCAATCAGTTAGGACTTCTTGTCCGGAAGCCCAAGATAAAGCCAAAGGAGTAATAATTTTCCCAGCTTCTTTGGACATCATTATTGACAATTGGGCACTATGTCTTCTAAATTCTCTACAAAGACGTACTGATTCAACCGCTGCTATACCGCCAGAAACAATAACTAGGATATGTTTTCCTTCTAAACTTGAGCTGAGAATTTCAACTCCTGTATCCTTTGCCACACACCTCGGAGAGGGGGAGCATTGATGAGTTCGTCGCATCACAATCGTTGACAAGGGGGTGCGAAGTTGGCGAATGAAGTAATGGAAAATTTACATAAACACCTATACAGATTTATGATAATTGATTTATTATTATGCTTTTTCATTATTTCGACATATACCATCTCAGGCACAATTTGTTCATTAATTATACTAATATTTCCACTATTAGGAGTTATTTCTTTCAAAAATAGGAAAAAAGGAGGAGATACAGTGGCAATGATAGTTTTGATAATGCTTTCAATAATTTTCATATTATCTGGCTTGAATGAATTATCTAAAGATAATACAACAAATACAATCCAAGGTTTCTTATTGATTTTATTGGCATTATCAACAATGAGAAGAGTTAGAACTGTACGGGACCCTACATACAAAAATTGGTATAATAGCCTAAACGAAGATTTTAGTGAAATAAAAGAAAATATTTCAGATGATGAAGTATTAGCTACATGCCCTAGTTGTTCAACATTACTAGCAGTAATACCAAGTAAATTATCAATAGAAGATAAATGCCCGAATTGTAATGCTAACTTAGTGAACTAATTCAAATCTTTCCAAAGCAATAGAAATTCCCATACCGCCACCAATGCACATAGTAGCTACAGCACGTTTCGAGTCAGTTGTCTGAAGAAGGCTGGCTGCCTTACCAGTAATTCTAGCCCCGGATGCACCTAAAGGATGGCCGATCGCTAATGCTCCACCATGTAAATTCACAATTTTAGGATTGATTTTTAATTCATTAATTACAGCTAGACTTTGACTCGAAAAAGCCTCATTTAATTCGAATAAGTCTACATCATTTATATCCCAATTTGCCCTTTTCAGAACTTCTTTAGTTGCTTCAATTGGTCCAATACCCATTATACTTGGTTCACAACCAGTTACTGCACCTGCTACAATTCTAGCAATAGGATTTAATCCATTCCTTGATGCAAAATCTTCACTACAAATAATCATGAATACGGCTCCATCAGTTAATGGCGAGGAGGTTGCTGCAGTAACTATTCCATCTTCACCGAAAGCAGGTTTTAGTTTAGACATAGATTCTAGAGTAGTATCACCTCGTATACATCCATCATTACTAATGATGCCTTCATCCGTTTGAATACTCACAATCTCATTTTTAAACAAACCTTTACTTTGAGCAGATGCTGCTTTATTATGTGAAGAAAGTGCGAATTCTTCGTGTTCTGTACGTGTTTGTTGCCATTGCTTAGCAACATTCTCTGCAGTAACACCCATACTGATGTAAGCATCAGAGAATTTTTCTTGTAATTCTGGAGAAGGGCTCCAATTAAAACCACGTCTCTGAATACGGCTCATTGATTCAACACCCCCTACCAAAATACAATCACCCCAACCAACTTCTATGTGTGCAGCAGCAGAAAGTATTGCCTGCATAGATGATCCGCATAATCTGTTTATTGTAGCACCTGGGACTGTTTCAGGTAATTCTCCCAGAAATGTCAATAAACGACCTAGATTGTATCCTTGCTCTCCTTCAGGATAAGCACAACCTAAAATTAAATCATCTATCATTGAACCAGAAATATTGTTTCTTTCCATCAGTTTCCTAATTACTTGACCTGCCATTTCATCAGGACGAACATTCGCTAATTTACCCTTGTGGGCTCTATGAAATGGAGACCTAAGCCAATCAACAATTACCGCCTTCATATATCTCCGAGAGTAACATACAACATAATTATTGGCAAGTAATTGATTGTTCAAGTCAGACTATATCGACCGTGGGGTTCTTGAAAGAAATTAAACTCGAAGTGTTTGATAATATGATTAGAGAATGCAGCAGACACGGATATTATTCCGATGACCACCTTTGTCCAGCATGTAATGAGGAAGGGAAATTTATACTTCGTTCAAGGGAAAGAGATAGCTTAGCAAGAAGATTAGCACTAATTTTAAGGCACGCACCAGAGAAATTTGATTTAGAGATGGATATTAATGGATGGGTTGATGTTAAAGACATAATTAGTAGATTTAAGAAACAAAATGAAAGAAGATATCATTGGCTAAGACCACATCATTTCAGAGCTGTATCGGAAACTGATGGTAAAGGGAGATATGAAGTAAGAGGCAATATGATTAGAGCAACATATGGGCATACTCTTGAAATTGAATTAGACCTACCTACCGATAATATCCCTCCATCATTGTTTTACCCGTGTAATCCTGATGAAGCAGAAAATTTACTAGAAGTTGGTATTACACCCAGTGGAAGAGCACATGTTCACCTTTCATCAAGTATCAGATCAGCAGCAGAAGCTGGTAAGGTTCACTATAAATTACCAACATTATTAGAAATTGATACTGCCAGAATGGAAGCAGATGGTGAAACAATTTGGCATGCAGGTGTCACAGTTTATCTTGTTGAATCGGTCGACTCGAAATATATAACAAAAATTTCTAACGATAATCCAGAATATGAAGTTGCAAGAGCAAGATGGATTGATGAAGAAGAATAATCAAATAAACTCTCCACAGTTTATACAGAAATCAATATCAGAAGTTATTGGTTTTTCACATGAGGGACAAAAACCACCTGAAGATTCCTTAGAAACTTTCTCTCCAGATACCACTCTGACTGGAGACTCTCTTTCTACGAAAGGAGGAGCAATGTCTTGAACTAAACTCATTAGGCTACGGAAGTTAATTGACTCTTGTATTGCGCATTCCAATTGAATTTGCCGCCTTTTCCTCTCTTCAATATCCTCAATTAACTTGACATCATCCAATTGTGATTGAAGCCATCGTTGGAATTTCTCGATATCGGATTGTTCTGACACAAACTTTCGAATAAACTCTATGAAATGAACCCATCGTATACAAATGCAGAGAAATTAAAATGAATACAGCAATATGTGTAACTCCATTCGAAGACATGGGGATGACTGTGTCTAAGAATAAAATTGTGATTAAATTGGGAGGGGGGCTAATCACAGATAAATCTCAATACAAAGTAGTTCATGAAGATAGGATAGATTTAGTTTGTGGAGTGATTTCTAAATTAATAGAAAGTAATGCTAAGGTAATATTAGTTCATGGTGCTGGTTCTTTCGGCCATCTAGAAGCTAAAAAATGGAATTTAGCCACGGGTTATGATGAGGAAATTATTGAACAACAAAGGTTAGCTGTCAAGAATGTAAGAAATGATATGATTGAATTGAATAATCATGTTTTGAATGGTCTAAAGAAATTTAATCTCAGTGGAATCTCTCATCCACCATCTGAATGGGCGAATGACTTAGGGCCGAAATTTAAAGGTGATATTAGCATATTAGAAATTGAAAATAAAGATATTATTCAAGTTACTTTCGGTGATGTAGTAGACGTTCTAGATAAGAGAGAATTTGGGATATTATCTGGTGATGATTTGATGGTAAGAATCTGTAAAGAAATTCCAGGAATCAGTCATTGTATTTTCCTTCTAGGTGATACCGAAGGATTACTAACTAAACCACCTAATGAGAAAGGTTCAGAATTAATACCTCTTTGGTCAAAAGAACAAGAAATTACAGGGATTCATGACTCCAATCAAGATGTGACTGGAGGGATATTTCTGAAAGCTCAAAGCGCAAGTGAGATATCCCAGAATGTTGATAATGTTTGGTTGATAGATGGGAGAAAGCCTGAGAGAATCTTGGAACTTGTTGAAACTGGCAATACAATTGGCACCAAAGTAATTTAATCATTCATCTATTATATGTAATCGTCCTCGGAGAGGTGAGAAACATGGGAGAAGAGACCCAAGACAGTAGTCTAAGTAAACTTGATTCATCTCAATTAGAGATGATGAAAGAAATGTGTCTAGTAGTAGATGAAAATGACAAAGTAATAGATTCAGTAAGCAAGATAGATTGTCACCGAGGAAAAGGAATTAGACATCGAGCCTTCAGTGTATTAATTTTTGACTCAGAAGATAGACTTCTAATGCAACAGAGATCTACTGAAAAAATTACATTTCCAGGAATCTGGGCTAACAGTTGTTGTAGTCATCCACTTGACATTAGCAACGAGAATGGAGACCCTGTAGAAGGAGTAATTCATGCTAGTAAAAGGAAAATGTTTCAGGAACTTGGTATTTCCGAAGATGTTTCAGCTGATTGGGAATTTAATCACATTGGTAGGTTTGAGTATAGTTGCAGATGGGATGAAGAATGGATAGAACATGAAATTGATCACGTCTTAATAGTCAGAGCGAAGCCCGAATTATCTATTAATGAAAATGAAATTAAAGATACAAGATGGCTTAATCATCAAGAAATCATAGAAATGCTAGAAGGTAGAAATGAGTGGGAAAATTCCATAATAGCGCCATGGTTTAGAATGATTTGGAAGCATTTTATAGAGCCTCATTATCCTGATATGGAAACGTTACTAAAAACCAATAATTCTAAAATAATAAATTGTGGAAGACTATCGATTAATAGAAAATCAGATGGTAGGGAACTAAAATTAGCTCTTGGGAAGCACAAAGAAGTTGTTGAAAAAGAGATAATGAAATCAATGAATAAAATTACGCAGAACAGGCTACACGGAGCAATGACCCATCTTTTTGCGGGTGGAGGGAAAAGATACAGGGCTATTCTACCGAGGTTAGTAGGTGAAGCAACTGGAAAAGCTCATGAGGGTCATTATACATTAGGCTCAAGCATAGAAATTATTCATAATTTCACCCTAGTACATGACGATATAATGGATCAGGACCCAATTAGGAGAGGTTTGAATGCTGTCCATGTTGAATACGATGATGCAACAGCAATTAATGCAGGAGATGCGATGCTCGCTGTTGGATTTGAAATACTAGCTGACTCTGATGACATTAGTCCTGAAAATCTTAAGTTCTTAGTTCAATCAATAGGAGAGATGGTTAGAAGGGTAGCAGAAGGGCAACAAGAAGATTTCGATTTCGAACAGAGAAATTATGTGAGTGAAGACGAATATATTTCTATGATTGCAGGTAAAACCAGTGCAATGTTCGAAACATGTGCAGAGACAGGTGCAAAACTTGCAGGAGCAGATTCAAAAACCGTTGAAAATATGGCAGATTGGGGACTTAAATTAGGATTATGCTTTCAATTAATGGATGACTTAATTGATATCACTGGAGATACAGAAACACTAGGTAAACCTGCTGGTTCTGATGTAGTTCAAGGTAAAAAAACATTAATTGCAATTCATGCATTAGATAGTGGTAATGATTTACCTGCATTCTCTAAAGTATATGGAAAAGGCAAATGTGAAGATGAAGACCTAGCAAAAGCAGTTGAAGAATTAAGAAATAATGGATCAATCGATTATGCTATGGATAGAGCAATGAGATATCATTCCGAAGCGCATAGCATCTTAGATGGATTAGAGCCGTCTCCTGCATTAGAAGTTCTACGTCAATTAACTGACATGCAATTAACTAGAATCAATTAATGCATATTGCATCTAATTCACTCAGTAAAGTTCCTTCGTTATTTCTCATTGTAGCATATACTTTGTCGCCTATTTTCAAAGGACCAACTCCCTTTGGCGTTCCGGTCCAAATATAATCACCAGGAGATAAATCATACCATTTTTTAAGATGGAAAAGTAATGATTTGACATCATGAACCATCAAACTAGTTTTGGCATTTTGCCTTAGTTCGCCATTTACAGACAGAGAAATTTCTTTGATATTTTCATCCCAATCAGTCCAAGTCCCTAAAACAGCAGAACCTCTAAATGATTTTCCTTCTGTCCATGGCCAACCATTCTTTTTTGCTAAACCCTGATGAGTACGATTAGTTGTATCGCACCCTACACACATTGATTCTGGAAGTAGATTTTGGCCCAATTTGATAACTAATTCAACTTCATGATCAATATGATCGTTATCATTCATTAATTTAATGACATTCTTACCATTATCATCCGAGAGAATATGAGATGATTCTGGCATGATAAAAAATCTTGGATAATCAGTAATTTCGCCACCAATTTCCTCTGCATGTGCAACATAATTTCTAAAGCAAGCCCAACCAACAGACATAATACCTCCTAGAAGATATAGGTCTTGACTTCATCGATTGGAAGGTAAGAAATCAATAGGGTTGAAAATATATGAGCGTTTAGTACCATCATGGATGATAACCCGTATACAGTCTTGGGGGTTACCAAAGATGCTACGGATGCTGAAATAAAGAGAGTTTACAGGAAGTTAGCTAGACAATATCATCCAGACAGAAATCCTGATGATGCTGCAGCAGAAGAAAAATTCAAATCAATTCAATCTGCTTATGATAAGATTGGGACGAAAGAGTCAAGGAAAGAATATGACAATAGAGATAGAATGAATGATATGTTTGGTAACGGAAATCCATTCTCTGGTTTTGGAGGGGGGTTTTCTGGAGGCGTAGATTTAGGAGATATTTTCTCACAATTTGTTGGTGGTAGAGGTAGAACACAAAATACAATGAACCAGCATAGGGAAAGAAATTCTGGTAGACCAAATAATGAAATCAAAAAAGGTAGTGATATAGTTTCGGCGTTAGATATATCTCTTGATGATGCTAAAAATGGAGCAGAAATAAAATTTAATCATAGAAGACTGAAAATCTGCAAAAAATGTAAAGGAACAACATTTGGAACAACAAAAAGTTGCGTTGAATGTAATGCTATGGGAATAACAACAAGAGAGTCGACAATTACAGTTAAAGTACCTGCTGGAGCAGAACAAGGACAGCAGTTAAGATTGAAAAAAATGGGTAATGAACATCCTAACGGAGAACCTGGAGATTTGATAATAAATATTAGACTAGATGCCGAAGAAGGAAGAAGATGGGAAAATGGAAGATTAATTCAAGAAGTTCCAATTAGTTACAGTACATTGATTCTTGGTGGAAAGATACAAATTAGAACACCCTCAAATAAAAGAATACAAATTGATATTCCTGAAAATAGTAAAATTGGAGATAGGAGAAGATTGAATGGTCACGGACACGATGGTGGGCCTTTAGATGTTGAATTGACAATTTTAGAACCTGAAAAATTAACTAAGGAACAAATAAAAGCCTTAGAGAAATTAAGAAAAACAGGATTATGAATAATTACAATGAATCATATATGAGATTAATCAAGATATACATATGAGGGACTTCAGGAAAGTTGCAGCAATACTTATTCCTGAGAGAAAGAAAGTACATTTGGCAGTGTTCATACTGTCATTATTGATGATTCCAGGATTCAATGCTACATTGACTCCAATTGATATCGAATCATACAATCTAGAGTCACCAGAACTAGAAGCGGCAGAGGTAATGAGGGAAGAATTTTCAGGAGCAGGGAATATTTGGGGATTTGGATTATTCATAAAGGATTCAGAATATTTCGGAGAGATGCCTTCTGAAGTCTATCAAATTGATGAGTTCTCTGGGATTAATACAGGTCAAGATGAACCCATAGGAGGAATATTAAATCTCTCAGTTTTGAGAGAAATAGACCAAAAAGCAACCTTTTTATCTGAACATGAGATTTCAGAATACTACCTTTCATTCGCATCAGAAATATCTGGTAAGCCGATAATTGGAGTCCTAGATTTAGCTACAGAATTCAGAGTATTTATGTCTGACCAATCTCTTTTAACTAAACCACAATTTAATCCTGAAACTCTAACCATGGAAGAAGCACCCACAAATTGGTCTGACTGCGGAATTTTAGAATGTCTGACATTTGATGATGAAAATATTACTCAGGACCACATTGATTTAGCCGCACATAGAATGGCCAATAACAGTAAAGGTGCATTTCTGAGATTTCTTTCCATAGATAGGGCATTCATTGAAGATAATACTAGTTCATTAGTTGGACCTATTGGAGGAATATTGAGTGAGAATGGAACAATTCAGGCAGATTCTTGGGGATTTGGAAGATGGTCAGCTTCTTCGGCATGGCTAATTCTGAACCTGGATAGGCAAAAAATGCAGAATGAAGGTTGGACATTTACTTGGATGAATGCAAGTAATGAATGGGGATATGACTTAGAAGGTGTAGAGCTTTCAACAGATCCAATCAGATATACCATAGAAGAGTGCAAAGCAAAGGAAGAAAATAACCAACCATTATGCTCTGTTGAATGGCTCTATCTTGCCATAGAAGAAGATTTGAGAGCCCAAGATGATTTAGTTGCAAGTATATTATTGGGTGAAGGGCCAAATGTAGAAGTAAATAGAGAATTACTCTCCAGTGCATATCTGATTATTTTGATGGCTATTGTAGTCGTTATATTGTTGTGGCTTAGTTTACGTAGGATTTCAGATGTTTTAATCGTCTGTGTTGGGTTAATTCTTTCTTTGCTATGGATGCAAGGATTAATTGGTTGGAGTATAATTTTTGGAAATAAATATGGTATAGAAATTATTTTCAGGTCGCAATTTTCTAACTTACTACCAATTTTGATATTGGCTTTGGGTATTGATGATAGCCTTCATGCATTGCACAGATACAAGGAAGAAAGAAAGAATGGAAAATCGAGTCATGAATCTGCTGACGAATCAATATCTCGTGTAGGTAGAGCAATTCTATTGACTTCCACTACAACAATAGTTGCTTTCTTGGCTAATCTGACTTCGAATATCGCCGCTTTAAGGTCATTTGGAATTGAGGCAGGTTTAGGTGTAGCCTCTGCTTTCTTGTTAACTGGACTTTGGGTACCTCTCGTGAGATTAGATGCTGATTTGTGGCTAGATAAAAGAGGTAAACTGGTCAATGATACTGAGGATCAAATACATATTATTCCAAAGGAATGGTTAGTGAATTTAACATCTTTTTCCGCAAAAAAAGGTATTTCTGTATCAATTATTGCATTACTAATTACTATGTTAGCTACTCCTCTAATGTATTCTCTTGAAGGTGATTTTCAGATTGATGATTTCTTAGATGAAGATTCCGATTTCGCTCAAGGTGTTTTCCTTGTTAATCAAAGATTTATGGATGGAGAACCTGGTTACATTTTGGTAGAGGGTGATATAGCAAATCCAAAGGTAATACAAGCGATAAGCGAAACTAGAGAAAATATGAATTCTCACGATAGAGAATTAGATCCTGATCAAATTTCTAGAACACCTTCTGGAGAAGTTGAACTAATTGCACTTGATGAAATTTTAATATTTGCTCAAGCAGCCATGTATGAGAATATTACCCCATTTGAAGAAGCTGGATGGGATTCAACAAAAGACGATGGTGGGCTTGAATGTGAGACGATGAGCCTATTGTATCCTGGAGTAGGAATAAGAAAAATTCCAATTCTAGAAGATAGAGATTGCCTAGTTTTCTTGTATGGTTTTATCTTGACAAGAGGCGTACCTGCCAGTGGAGGTTATCCTGCTTTGCCACCATCAATTACCTCTGAGTATATTCAAGCAAGTACGGTCATTGATTTTGAGAAGCCATGGCTTGATAATTCTGGCGAAACACCAAAATATACCCGTATGACAATGAGATTCGGTCTTTCAAATGCAGAACAATTTGCTAAAATTGGTCCAGCCTTAGATCAATTAATAGACGATATGCAACCTTTCCAAAATCTTTCTTCTTCTAACATTGTTAAGAGGGGAAATTTAGATTCTGCATTCACTTCAGATGAGTTTCCAATCACATGGGCAATTCCTACCGGAGATCCCGTAACCAGATTTGTAGCTGCAGATTCAATGCAGAATGAAATGCAGTCCACATTATTTTTAGGATTAGTTTTCTGTACATTTACTCTTTGGTGGGGATTTAGAGATGAAGAAAGTCTCTCAGATAGAATTGAAATGATTCGAACTAAGAAAATCATTTATTCTGCAAAAACAATCCTTGCAATGGCGTTTGTCGGAGGAATAATGACATTTTTAGTCAGTGCTAAAGCTGGTTTAATTTTTGCTGGTTTAGCACTATTACTGAGTATTCTCTGGGGAATATCAGGTTTTGGTATCGCAGTAATAACTACAACCCCAATTTTTATTGTTATTATTTGGTTGTATGGATTAATCGAAGTTGCAGGTTATGGCCTAAATATGGTAACAGTAGCAATTGCAGCAATGTCTTTGGGAGTTGGCATTGATTACGTAATACATGTTGTGGAAAGATTCAGAGAAGAACAAGAAAATGGTCATGATACAATTACATCTATCGGAATAGTGGGTGGTGCTTCAGGTCTAGCACTGTTTGGTTCAGCCTTATCCGATATCGGTGGTTTCTTAGTAATCACACAATCAAGTATGGGGTTCTTTTCTACATTTGGATTATTTTGTGCTATAATGATTGGACTTTCTCTGATTGCAAGTATGGTACTTACGCCATCATTAATTGGAATTATCTACAATAAAAAGGGATTATCTGAAAAATCAGAAATTACAGATTAACAATATCAATCTTGATAATTTGCTTCACCAGGAATTTCTTCTTTCAGGCCCTTACGCTGTCTGATCTCTCCAGTTACCTTGTGGAATAAAGCAGCAGGTAACTGAACGAAACCAGCATTTTCAGTATTCCAAACAGCTCTTCCTTGACTAGCTGCCCTGATATCATTTGAGAATCCGAAAGATTCTGCAACCGGCATCTTACCAATTACACTGGCAGTTCCACCATCTACAGGCATATCTTCGATAATACCTCTTCGAGTGGTTAGTTCTCTAGTTACTCCACCAATTACATCATTAGGAGCATCGATTCGAATATTTTGCATTGGCTCAAAAATTACTGCTTTAGCTCTAAGTACAGCACCCTTTACTGCATTACGAACTGCAGGAATTGTTTGAGCAGGGCCACGGTGTATTGCATCTTCGTGAAGTTTAGCATCAACTAATCTTACTAAAACACCCATTAGAGGTTCTTCAGCAGTGGGTCCTTTCTTACAAACATCATTGAATCCTTCAATCATTAATTCTCTAGTTTCATGAAGGTTCTGAATACCTTTAGTGTCGTTAACAAAAACATTAGTTCCATTAATAGCATAGATTTTTCTCATTAAATCTTTATCCATTCCAAACTCTGCAAACTTATTCCCTACGTCCTTTGCATCTTTTGTTCTAACTGGACCATCTCCAAAGTGACCCTCTCTAAGTGCGTTAATGACATCTTGTGGGAGCGGTTCGCATTCAATATAGAATCTATTATGTCTGTTAGGGGATTTACCCTCAAATGGCCTACCATTGTTATTACTTTCAATTGACTCTCTGTACACAACAATAGGCTCACTAACCTTAACTTTGATGTTCTGTTCTTCTTGCATGCGGAAAATTGTAATCTCAAGATGGAGTTCACCCATTCCAGCCAGTAGAGCCTCCCCTGTTTCTTGATTGGTAGTAACTTGTAATGATGCATCTGCTTTAGCCAGTCCTCTCAAAGCATCGATAAATTTAGGTAAGTCCTTCATTGATTTAGGTTCTACAGCAACGGTAACAACTGGCTCTGAATAGTGCCTAATAGCTTCGAAAGGAGTTGCTTCAGAATCTCTAGAAATTGTTACTCCTGCTGCTGCACTTTTTACACCAGTTAATGCAGCAATATTACCTGCTGATACTTCTGGAACTTGTATTCTGTCACCTCCAACCATCATACTAACCTGTTGAACTCTCTCAGCTTTTGCAGCTCCTATTGCCCATACGCTTTCACCATGCTTGATTGAACCAGAGTATACACGACCTACCGCTACTTCTCCAGCATGCGGATCCATCCAAATCTTAGTAATCATTAATTGAAGAGGTCCCTCTGGATTTGTTTCAAGCATTGATTTACCAACTTCTGAGTCAAGATCTCCTTGCCAAATATTTGGAATACGGTATTTTTGAGATACTAATGGAGATGGTAACTGCTCTACAGCCATGTCTAGTAAAACCTGATGAACAGGGGCTTTTTTGGCTAGTTCTTTTTGTTCGTCATTGTGACAGTGTTCAAAAATATCTTTGAAATTAAGACCTGACTTTGTCATGTAAGGTATTGACATACCCCAGTTATAGTATGCAGAACCAAATGCTACAGTACCTTTTTGTACGGAAACTTGCCATTCTTTAGATAACTCAGCAGGTGCAAAGGTAGCAATTAATTTGTTTACTTTAGTAATAATTTTCTCGAACCTTTTCATCATTTCTGGACCATCAATCTGTAACTCATTGATCAATCGATCAACTTTGTTGATAAAAAGAACTGGACGTACTTTTTCTTTCAATGCCTGTCTAACCACTGTTTCTGTTTGTGGCATTGTTCCTTCAACTGCACATGCTAATATAATGCAACCATCGACTGCACGCATAGCTCTAGTAACGTCCCCACCGAAATCGACGTGGCCAGGAGTATCAATCAGGTTGATTAGATAATCATCACCATCTATTTCGTGAACCATTGACGCACTTGCTGCGTTGATTGTTATCCCTCTAGCACTCTCTTGTTGGTCGAAATCCAAAACACGTGATTTTCCTGCTAAATCTTCAGACATCATTCCTGCTCCCGCAATTAGATTATCGGAAAGAGTTGTTTTCCCATGGTCAATATGAGCCGCAATAGCAAGATTTCTGATTTTTTCTCTAACGTGCATAACTTCAGTTGCTCGCTTTATGTTGTCTTCTTTACGACCCATACAATCACCTTATGATAGTCGCCCGACCTAACTTCGGTTCATAAAGCCGATTGTATCACTACGTGATACAGGTTATTACTTAGACTCTAAGTGTTGAACGAGAATCATCTTGCAGAAGATGCTATTCTCTCTACTTCATCGCGCTTACCTACAGCGTAGGAGCCGACGTCTCCGCTAGCAGCTTTGGTTAATTCAGAGACGATTCCTTCTGTCAAAGTTTTCTTACTTTTTGCTGTTGCTGAAGCACAACCAATGCCTAGATTTCTCAAAGCAATATCTAGACGTCTGCTAGGTGAAGAATCTACAGCTTTAGGGGCGCTAACTGCCCCCATCTTAATTCTTGTAGTTTCTTCACAAGGAGCAGATTCGATGATCGCGTCAATGAAGACTTGCAATGGATTTTCTTCTTTTCTCTCAGAAATAACATCTAATGCGCTTTCGAGTGCTTTTGCACAGTGCTGTTTCTTTCCAGAAAACTGACCAGATCGCATTAGATTATTGATGAATCTTTCGACAACTGATAACTTTGCTTTGCCAAACCAGGAATTAGCATGCCTTCCACCACTGTGCGGGGTACCTATTGTTGTCAAATTAATGTATGGAGCCAAACCAGGATCAGAACATGTAACATCTGTTGCGTCCCACTTGCCAAAAACCATGGTACCAATACCTGCTATAGGAGCTTCTTGTGTAGATTGATTTTCCTCAGTCATTGAAACACCTCATCGTACTGGTTTCTCTTTACGGCCACGGACCATCTCATCAAGAGAAACGCCATTAACTTTGATTACTTTGTAACGAACACCAGGAAGGTCACCCATTGATTGACCTCTTGGACCTCCAATACCTTCCACTAATACCTCATCGTGTTCATCAATAAATGAAATTGCACCATCACCAGGTGCAAAGGCTGTAAGTTTGTTACCAGTTCTAATAAGAGAAATCTTCACTGCCTTACGGATTCCTGAGTTAGGTTGCTTAGCTTCGAATCCTACCTTCTCTACAACTATTCCCTTTGCTTGAGATGAACCTTTCAAAGGATCGTGTTTCAGAACTCCACCTTGACGACGCTTGATCTCACGGTCACGAAATCTCTTTTCTTTCCAGCGATATTTACGACGGTCACTTTTCATCTTCGATCCGGAGAAAAGTCCTCTACCCAAGCAATAACACCTCTAAGACGGGCCGCCGACCTACCTGTGGTATAAGAGCATGACGGGGAAGCAGTGGGTAGAAGTTCGACCATAAAACCCATTTTCTTTCGCTAACATTGAAATCGAAATGTCATCGGGTGGTTAACATGGCGTTCCGAGATTTGCTAGTTGATGTTGAAAAAATTGATACAAAAACTAGTGTAATACATGGAATTTTAAATAAATCTAGGGATTTAAACCATATACCATTAGTTTTCAACAACCTTTCAGAGGCGCCTAATCATTCTGCTGCATTAAATGTATTAACTAGAAAAAGAATTTGTGAGACGTTTAATGTCAGTCCGGGCGAATTAATTGATATTCTAGCATGGGCCATGAATAACCCCTGTGAACCAGAAATTATTGATTCAAGTCAAGCTCCAGTAATGGAAAATACCATGGAAAAAGTAAATTTAACAAAAATACCAATTCCTTGGCATTATCCCGAAGATAGAGGTAGATACCAGTCTGCATCTGTCATAATTGCACAATACAACGGAATTAGAAATATGTCATTTCATAGGCAATTTTTGAGAGATGACAATCATACAGTTTCAAGATTTGTTCCGAGACATCTTAGAACTATGACTGATTTAGCAAATAAAGAAGGAAATAATGTAGATATTGCTGTCATCAATGGAGCAGACGCGGTTGTGCTCTTAGCAGCAGCGATGTCATTTACAGAAAATTTAGATGAGTTAACTGTTGCAGCTGCGTTGCATAAAAAATTACATGGAAGTCCTCTAAAATTAGTAGAATTGTCTAATGGTATCCAGGTACCTGCAAATGCAGAATATGCCATGGAAGCCAAAATAACTTTGGAAAGAGACGATGAAGGACCATATGTGGACATTACTGGCACAGTAGATGATGTTAGACAAGAAAATGTGATTAGTTATAATTCAATTCACCATAGAAATAACCCCGTATTTCATGCGCTAATTCCCGGAGAAGTTGAGCATAGAACATTGATGGGGATGCCAAGGGCTCCAACGATAAAGAACGCAGTTTCAGAAGTAGTTCCATGCAGTGATGTATACCTGACAGATGGAGGATGTGGATGGCTATCTTCTGTAGTACAAATTATACCTCAAAATGAAGGAGATGGAGTGAAGGCGATACATGCAGCATTGGAGGGACATCCATCAATGAAACAAGTAATAATTGTTGATCAAGATATTGATACATCAGACCCCGTAAGAGTTGAATGGGCATTAATGACTCGGTGGCAACCAGACAAAGACACAGTAATCCTTTCTGGTCAAAAAGGTTCGAGTCTTGATCCGAGTAGGTCAGAAGATGGCCTAACAAGTAAAATTGGTATGGATGCAAGTTTGCCACCAGGTATTGATAAATCTCCTTATGAATCCGTGCTTTGAGGTCAAAAGATGACAGATATTGACATCAACCAAAAATTACAGCACCCAAGAAGAAGTTTGGGTAACAGACATAGGAGTCAAGCAGAGAAATTTCTAAAGATATCAGAAAATCTTGAAAACCTGAATTGGGCAGAGCAAAGTGCAAAACAAGCAGTTCTATACGACTTTACAAATCCTGAAAATTGGATTATTCTAACAAAAATAAAGATAATCAAAGAAGATATTCAAGGAATACGGGCTGTATTAAAAGAATTATTTACTATTTTAGGTAGAGATCCTGAATTACTTGGTCAATTAAAAAATATTGACCTAACAAAAAATGGAATGGATTTACTGAATGCTGGACTAAGAATCGATCCGTTAGACCCCGATAAATGGGCGAAGGATGTATTAGGGAACGATGAACAAACAGAAAAATTCAAGAAAAGGGTTGAAAAACTAGATTTAAGGGATGTAAGGGCGAATATTCTATTTTCTAGGAGAATTGAAAGACTTAGAGATTTTGGAAATGAAGAATTATTCATGTATTTATCAAGAATAATCCTAGCACAAAGACCTTCCAATCATGAAACTTGGAATGAATTAGGCAAGCTACATGAAAGAAGAGGAGAGTTTGATGAAGCTTGGTTCTGTTATGATCAGGCACAGACATATTTCCCCACCATTAAGGTTAGAGATAGATATAAAGAAAGAATGGAGGCGAAAATGGATGGTAAGGCAAATATTCCTTGGACAGAGCCAGTGGTTAAGAATAGGGTTGATTTTCTTAAGAAAATGCAAAATATGTCTACTCCAAAGAACTTCAAAATTAATCTTGATGAGGAACATATAGAAGAGAATATGGAGACAGACGACTATCAGAAAATTACACAATTTAGAGAGCAAGGGAATCTATCAGGAGCTTTCTTTTTGGCTAGGCAATTAGCTGCTGAAGGGGATGAGGATGGCGAAATATTAGTCAAAGAAATCATGGAGGAAATGAATAATGAAAACTGAAGAACCCTGGGTAGTTATTTGGGCGATACCGAAAAATAATATCGATGTTCCTTGCTGGTTAATGGTTAAACATGTTGAAAGAGGATGGGAATTACCTGGTGGAACACAACTAGAAAATGAGGGAAATGATGTTACTGCTCTTAGAGAATTATTTGAAGAAACGGGATTATTAGGAGTTGCTATTTCTGAAGATGATTCTATAATCAAAGGCGGAGTTGTAGTTTTAGTAGAAATTGATGAAGAACCCGAACCCTACGGCTGGGATTCTGATGATGAAAGTATTATCGAAGTTGGATGGTGTGTAGAAATACCTGATGATTTGTACTGGGGCAGTAAAGAAATTAAGAAATTAATTAATTATGATTGGAGCGCTTCTAAGACTTTCAAGTCTTGAATTTCGCTTTTCCTCTGCAACAATATATTCTTCCATTCATCTACTCCCAGAATATTTGATGAGTCTATTATAAGCCCTATGTCGTTACGATTTTCTCCAGATAAATTTACTGTTAATATGGGGATTAACTCTTCAACAATCTCCAAAACATCATTTGGGTTAGATGGAACCCAAGTTGCTCCCGCAGATTCTCTAGGGGCTGCGTTTTTTATTCTAGATTCCATATTTGGTGCAGACTCAGAAACTTCCTCTAGAGCCAAGTCTAACCATTCAAGAGAACAAACTAGACTCTCTGATGTCATATTTGTATTTGTAAAATGTTTTCTTGCTGACCACAAATGCCTCATTGCAGGATCAAAATCATTCAATGTCACATATATTCTTGCTGCCTCTAATCGAGAAAGTCCAATTATATCTTCAGGGTGACCATACTGTTTACTGATATCTGCATGAACAACCAAAGACATTATTGATTCACCAACATTTCGATGCCAATTAGCTAGATTGAGTAAGGCTAGTCCATGTAATGGAGAACCAGGGCATAGTGCGTTCAAGCGATCTACACACCATCTTAATTCATTTCCAACTGAATTAATGTCAATTAATCCTAGTAAAGCGCGTTCCATCCTCACTCTGGCTTCGATTAAATGATCTCTCTCATTATTTGTCCTAGAACGGTTCAAAATATCTTCAGAAAAAACACCAATATCCTCCAAGTCACCCTGAGATATTTTCTTCTGGAGGATAAGCATGTCAAGTTCTAGAGGCGTTGCCTTGTCTAAAGATTCGCTCATAAAAGCACCTTTTCATTCAATCGAACTGACCACAGATTCATATTGAGATCTTAATTCATTTTCTCTCTCAACCATTCTTTCTAAATGTGACTCAAATGTTTCTTTAGATGATGATAATTCTTTAACTAATTCTTCCCTATCTTCTACTTCCAGTAATAAATTTCCTACTGCTCTAAAAACAGGCCTATCTTTAGCCTGTTTAGAAAGGGATTGTAGTGTCAAACTAATTTCATTTATTTGAGTTGAAACCGTTTGTATTTGGTTGCGCGCCAATTGTAATTCTTGTACTAGGGCTTGAATATCTTGGGGGCTTGAATTGTCCATTTAATCCTCTCCTGCGGCACTAAGGGCATGCTCAGATGCTATCAACCCACGCATCAGACTATTCCATCTGGCTCTCAAGTCAACAACACTTTCAGCTGTCTCTAAAACTGTAATAGAATTATCACTGCAAATGAAGTTACATTCTGTAACTAAGCTTGCTGCAAGCGCTTGCGCATCGGAATGAGTGAATATTAATTCGAATTGTGAAGAATTATTCTTCTTCATTAGATGATTCCTCGGCAAGTTTACGCTCATAATCTAGAGCTGCTTGTTGAGCAATGACTGTCATATCAGTTGCAGTTGCACCTTCCATTCCTCTTCTAATTACTCTACTGTTAGAATCGGAAGCTCTAGTGAATGGTTCCCAAACACCGCCAGAGAATTTATAGCCACATTTTTTACATTCCCAAATTCCAGCTACTTGTCTACGAACTTTAGTATATTGACATTTAGGACAGGTGTAAAATTTTGACTTCTTAGCAATTGCTGAACCTGCTCTACGACGTACGCTAACACCATATCGAGCCCCGAATTTCGCTGTTGCTCCAGATTTCTGTGTTCTTTTTGCCATTTTAATTGCCTCCTTCTAACGCATGAACCATATTTCTGAGTTCCTCACCCTTTTTTCGAGCCTCTTCCATAAGTTCAGTAAATTCAGCGGCCGTGAAGGCTCCCTTAAGACCCTTCTGTAATGAATGGACGTGATTATCATCACCCAATGTAATGTGGATTCTTTCGTCACCACCCAGTTCTTCCCTACCATTTGCATCGAAGATGAATCTTCCACCAACTCTCTGGTAAGAACACATAATAGGCGTTTTAGAAACTACTAATGGCCTATCTTCACCTAATTCGAATTTTTCCTGAGGAATTATTGCATTTCGTAACGCAGTTATTCCTGCTAAGGCAAATGCATCGAATAAGTTTCCATCATCCGAAACCGCAAAAAGATCAAGAATGACCTGCCAAGCTTTTTCACCAGGAATTATGCATAAATCAGAGGTATCAATACATCCAGATTCTCTTATTCCACGATCTACAACTCGACTTAATTCAATTGATTCTGCACTTGGAGGTCCAGCTTCGTGCTGTCTTCCAGAAACAGGCCTTACTTCTGCCATGCACATTAGACCACCTTCATTTGGTCTGTCAGGGTAAGGAGTCATTGTTTGGAACTTAACGCCTGCTAGAACAATTGTATCTCCCATTCTAACACGTGCCGAGCCCTCTGCATTTCCAAGTATTCCTACTTCTATTTCTACATCTCTACCTTCAAACTGAGAACGATTATCCAATCTCTGATCATTTTCTGCTAGTTCTCTGAGATGGCTTCTCAATAACTGAGGAACTAATGGAATACTCATTGTGGATACCTCCCTGTTTTCAGTGCTTCGACACAATAATCGTGAATCACCATTGCAGCATCCATATTGTAATCCCAAGCTTGTTTGAATTCTTCGGGAGATAAATCGCCGTCCATTTGAAGAAAGACTAATTCTCCAGAATTAGGAAGTATCCCCATAGGTAAATCTGCCTCTCCGTAATTATCTTCTGCCTTGTTCAAATCGCAAACAACTACATCATTTATTTTCCCTGATGCGACTGAAACAACTAGATCCGTCATAGGAATTCCTGCATGAGCAAGAGCTACTGATGCTGCAGTTAGGCCTACGCACCTAGTACCCGCCTCGGCACAGATTATTTCAATCTCGACTCTAATCTTAGATCTAGGATATAATTCTAACATTACAACGCTTTCTAGAGCCTCAGCGGTGACTTTACTGATTTCTCTGCTCCTTCTATTGAAACCAGGCCTAATTCTATCGGATGTAGAAAAAGGAGCCATATTATATCTGACATCTAAAACAGCTCTATCCTGTCTTTGTATTTTCCTAGGGTGTGCTTCCATAGGCCCGTATATTGCTGCGATTACATCATTTGAGCCCCATTTCATTCGGCATGAACCATCAGCTACAGGAACTACTCCTAGCTCGATTGAAATTGGTCTAACATCTCCAGCTTTTCTTCCATCATTACGGATGCCATTGGCATCAATCATTTGTACGTCTCCATATCCCATTATGCTACACCCCCAATTTTTGCTGCTTTTGCTTCAGCAGTAAGTGAACGGAGTCGATTTCGGACTTCTAATGTCCCATTGAAATCTCCATCAATCCAGAGTCTACCATTGTCTCCAACTATTACTCTGCATTCTGAATCCTCCTTGAGTTGTCTGAGTGCTTTTCCTTGTTTTCCGATCAATCTTCCCAAAAGATGAGGGTCGATGTTCTCAACAGCACCTGAGCGGATTTTTCGTAATCCCATTCCTTTCATGGTAACTACGCTTGAATGAGTTTCTTCTACTTCTTGGACCCTACATAATATTGCTTCACCAATGTCTATTACACTCCTGGTTCCTCCGAAGTCTGTCTTAGATGGACCAAGACTCATTGGTAAAATAGCATTGAATGGGGCCCCTATATCTACAAACCAGATATTGTTAGTGCAACCTTCAATGTATCCAATTACTAAGTCTCCAGGTCTTGGAACATATGCAGTTCTCCTTGGTTCGATGGAAATAGTGTTTCCATTCACATTCATTCGTCCGTTTTTCGTAGCACGAATTCGACCATCAATAGCTATTACGCCATGGCCTAATTCATGACCCTCTGAATCTCCAAGATCTTCACCTGGAGCAACGAGTCGGGTATCTCGTTGATTGTCCTGCGGCCCGGCCGCGTTCTTCTTTTCAGTCATGTTATCGAGCCGCGCGACCAACCCTCCCTTCATAACCTTGATGTGAACCCCTACGGGGTATACTCAGTCTAGTTCCTTGACAGAAACTTCCGAAGACCTTTGAGCGACTTGGCTAATAAGTTCATTTTTCATACCCCCGGGTACTTCTACAACACATACCCAAGACCCATCACTAAGCCATTCTTCTTTCTTGATTGATTCTCTTAAAATTCGATGTACTCCGCCGTAGTCTGAACCTGGAACCTTGAATGCAAGACGTATACTAATGAATGACAAAGGAATGACAGGTTTTAGAAGTTTAATTGCATCTTGTACTTGCCGATCAACTGGTAAAAATGGATCTATTGAGAATCTTATTTCATCTAGAGCTAATTCTATCCTAGTCCTCGGGTGTGGTAACTTTGTTCTCGGGTCAGTAGCAGTAGTTGCAATTTGATGAATAATCTTAATTCTCTTATCTGCAATAATTTTCTTTCTCTGAATTGTAGTTAGTTGTATTGTTCCTTCATTCAATATTTTTTCTACGCATGCAATAATTTCGGTTGTTCCAAACACACCCATCAAGGCTTCATTTGTGGGCCTATCTCCCGCTCTAGCATCATTCCAAATCTGATCTGTAGCCAATAAGTCATCAATTGGTACTGATGAATGGTCTTTCTTCCAAGAATCTACCAAATCTGGATCAACAAGGATTTCATATCTTGAACCGCCCTTCTCAAGACGGGCGAGAACTGCATCATCAAGACTAACCATGTACTGTGAGAAAGGGTGAGGGACTTAGAATTGTAGGTTAGAAAATGCTTACAACCTATCTAATTGCTTCAATGTTGATTCTCTATCTAACTTTTCATATCCTGTAGAATCGACAACAGCAATCTCAACAGTTTCTCTATTAAGATCATCTTCAAGAGATTCTTTTAGAGCCTCTAAACCAAGTTTTATTGCTGCATTCTTAGTCATATTCAATTTCCAATGATTCTCAAAATGATCAATTACTGTTGATCTTCCACGACCAATTGCTCCTGCTTGGTATGATTGATATGCACCTGATGGATCGGTCTCGAACAAGTGAATTCCTTCTTCATCTACTCCAGCAATTAAAAGAGCTGTTCCAAATGGCCTGGCTCCACCATATTGGGTGAATGATTGCATGAAGTCACACATTTTCTTAACCAATGTAGTAATTGCAATAGAGTCTCCATAAGTCATTTTATTGACCTGGCATTGGACTCTAGCTTTGTCAACCAATTGTCTAGCATCAGCAACTAGTCCGGAAGTAGTCATTCCAATATGGTCATCAATCTGATACATCTTTTCTATTGAGTCTGTTAGTATTAATTTACTAGAAATTCTCTTATCGACAATTAAAATGATTCCGTCCTTAAATTTCAATCCTACAGTTGTAGTTCCTCTTTTTACCGATTCTCGAGCATATTCTACCTGGTAAAGTCGACCATCTGGAGAGAATGTAGATACTCCATGGTCATATCCGCGTCCGCTTGGCTGCATGTTAATCAGGCCTCAACCAACGAAGGTGTCTTATGAATCTTGACAGTTAGAAGGCTGAATAATAGTGGCATTCATGGACAAAGACGTTTTCGGAGGTGTATGAAAGTTGCAGTCCTAGCATCCGGGGGAAAAGATTCCACCTATGCTTCATGGTGGACATTAATGCAAGGGTGGTCTTTAGAAGCAATGATTACAGTGAAAATAACTGGTGATGATTCCATGATGTTTCAATTGCAAAATACCGAAATTGCAGAATTTCAAGCTAAATCAATAGGAGTGAAATGGATTAAAGTTAATTCATCAGGTATAGAAAATGATGAAATTCATGATCTTGAGGATGAAATTAGAAAATATGAGGGAGATTTAGATGCAATTGTAGTAGGTGCATTAAGGTCAGATTATCAAAAAACTAGAATCGAAAGAATGTGTGAAAGATTGAATTTAATTTCCTTCTGTCCTTTATGGCATCATAGCCCCTCAGAACATATGAGATCTCTAATCGAACATGGTTTCGATGTAAGAATAGTTTCTGTGTCTTCTGATGGATTAGATGAAAATTGGCTTGGTAAGAAAATTACTAAAGAAAGTCTTGATGAATTAAGTTTTCTTTCAAAAAAATTTAGATTTAATTTGGATGGAGAGGGAGGTGAATTTGAAACAATTACTCTCGATGCCCCCCATTTCAAAAAAGCTATTATTTGCGAAGGGGAAAAAAATTGGAACGGAGTAAGAGGCGTCTGGAATCTGACTAAAATTGAACTATCACCTTAGGGTTATAATCAAACATGGAAGGCGTCTCGCAATAATGGGGAACAACGTGACGGTATCACCATTAGACTACAGATATGGAAGAGATGAGGCTAAATCAATCTGGTCAAGAGAAGGCCGGCATGAAAGGCAACTAGATGTAGAAAGGGCCCTAATTTGGGCTCACTGCCAGCTTGGAAGAGTTAGTCCTGAAGATTATGATAAAGTCGCAGAAATTGCGAAACCAGAAATTGTCACCGCAGACAGAGTTGATGAAATTGAGAGAGAAACTAGACATGATATAATGGCATTAACAAAAGCCATGGCAGAAGCGGCAGGAGATTCGGGTTGGTGCATACATTTAGGAGCAACAAGTAATGATATTGTTGATTCTGCTGTAGCATTACAAATTCGAGATAGTATTAATTTACAGCAACAAACAATGAAGAAATTACTTTCCACAATGTGTGATTTGGCCGAGAGAGAAAGAGATACAGTAATGCTCGGAAGAACACATGGACAGGCTGCAGTTCCAATCACATTTGGCCTAAAGGTAGCAGTTTGGGTAGATGAATTTAGAAGACATTTAGACAGATTAGATGAATTGACTCCGAGAGTAACTACAGGGAAATTCCTAGGAGCCGTAGGTACAGGGGCGGCCCAAGGAGAAAATGCCTTCGAACTACAAAGTCTAATCATGAAAAATCTAGGGCTTGAAACTCCAATTGCAACTACTCAAGTTGTTGGAAGAGATCGCTACATTGAATGGGTCTCATGGATGGCAAATGTATCCACAAGTATCGAGAAGGCCTTACAAGAAGTTAGGAATCTTCAAAGAAGTGAAATTGCAGAAGTAGGAGAATATTTTGATGCTGAAAAACAGGTTGGCTCATCTACTATGGCTCATAAGAAAAATCCAATAACAGCTGAAAATGCTTGTGGATTGGCAAGAATAGTTAGATCAATGATTATCCCATCATATGAAAATGCATTGCTGTGGCACGAAAGAGACTTAGCAAATTCATCGGCTGAAAGATTTACATTATCTCACTCAATGATATTACTTGACGATATTATCGTTAAGTGCGATAGAGTATTATCAAAGTTAGGTGTTGATTCAGATAGGATGAGATATAATATTAAACAACAAAAAGGACTTGTTATGGCAGAAAAATTGATGATTGCTTTAGTAGATAATGGCATGCCAAGAGATGAGGCTCACGAAGTTCTGAGAACCGCTTCAATGAATGCAATAAATTCCGGAGAAGATTTAGAAGATATTTGTGCTAGATCAGATGCAATATCAAAAATTTTCACTAGACAGGAGTTATCTGAATTATTCAAACCCGAAAGTCATCTAGGATTCAGTGGTGAGATTGTTGATCAAGCCGTGAAAATAGCCAGAGAAAGAATTTAATTAGTTTAGTACTAAAAATTGAGTAATACTCAAGCACCCTCAATACTAGAGAGTGTTATGTTAGATATGAGCATGGGTCCAGTCCATATCTCTTCGGGGCCTAATTCTGATTCTAGTTTATTGACTCTGAGTATTATATTAGAGGTTTTAGAAAAAAATAACAAAGTGATATGGATGACAAGAACAATTCCTGATCAAAGAAAAATATCCGATGTTTTTGGAGATTTAGATTATAAAAAATTGAATAGAATGATTGTAATAGAATTTGGAGATAAACTATCTGAGAAAATAGATGAAATCAATTCGATTATTTCCAATCTGAAAAAGGAGGATTTGTTAATCATTGAAGGATGGTGTGATAGTCATGGTAGAGCTAAATCTAGAGATATCAAAGTGATTACAGGTCTGGCCAATAGTTTTGAAAATAAAATGGCAATTATCTCTGATTCATATCAAGATGCATCCGGACAAAAAAGAGGATTTCAAGGATTTATGGCTAGAGGAGGAAGGATAATCGAAGAATCATTTAGAACAATTTGGACCTCAAGAATTGATAATCAATATCAAAAAATATTGATTGTGGACGGGGATAAGGAACTGGTAGCAGAGTCAACAAAAAATGGATACAAGATGGTTAACTAAGTTTGTCGATTAGTTTCTCTAATTCTCTAATAGCATCTTCATTTGGTTCAGATAGTTTATCTGGTTCTCTTGCAATACCAGAATACTGTTTCTGATTTACAGGCTCCACATCTTTAGTTACTTTACTTCTTCTTATGAGATAAAAAGGAATTATCGTTACTATTAGAATAATTTCAATAATGAAAATGATAGCAAGAAAATCTGTAGCCATTCCTTCACCTAATCTGAATGCGACAATATTGGCTCTCCCAATGAGAGTGGACGAGAAAGGTGTCTGCGCTGTGATGGTGGGGGCTCTACCCATCCGCCAATAAGTTCAAGATCTGTTAAATCAATTTCTTTAAATTGCCAATGCTTTTCGATGATTTTGGGGCAAAAATCACACCTTAATGGCTGATTGTTTCCTGCACTTCTCATAGTTTTATTATTACAACATACAGGCCTTCCTGTTACTCTAGGAACAGGAGAATCGACTCTTAATCTTTCCAAATGAATGCTTCCATCAGGAGATTCTAAGCCCATCCAACTAATTTTATCACCAGGAATTAATTTTCTCAATAAACGATTAACTTCACCGCCCTCTTTGAATGCAACTAAAGTTTTGCTGGACCCCATAAATATAACTTCTAAACTCGAATGGGCTCCTTTTGTCTCAATGGGATTTGTAAGAACTGTAGATGTTGAAAAACCAGTAATATGATCGTCACTGAGCTGATTTGTCCTATGAATCGCAAATCTTTGACATTTCTCAACTTCTGGATTTGATTGAAGCCATTCATGTGCGGAAAGAACTGCTTGAGAACTTGATCCTCTAATGCCATAAAGAACAGGGCAGGGAGTTCTTGGGGCGATTAGCCCCTTTTCTTTAGTGGGATCTCGATTAACAAATGTCTCAGGATGATTTAATTCCATTTCCTTAACAATTGAAGATGAAATCCTCCTCTTTCTACCAACATTTTTTGGATACCTCCATGCTACAAGTTCCCAAGTGGAGTCAGCGTGAGGTTTCCAAGCCATAGCAGAAGACGCCCCTATTAGCCCCCATTCAGAATTCAATGTCATTTTGTTAATTCCTGAAATCTTCTTGATCCTATCCGAAATTTCTACTTTTTGACGTACTGCTTCCCAGTAAAGGTCCTCATTTATTTCTACAAAGGAATACATTAAGGCAGGAGATGTCCGAGAGTCAATTTTTCCGTGTAATTTCAAGCTATCTTCCAGATTTGTAAAAAATGAAGATAATATTTTTTCAAAATCAGCTATTGCTTCGGAAGAACATTCGATAATACAAGATAAAGCGCCATTCCCGCGAGTTCTTCTTTCTGCAAATGGCCACAGTCTTACTAAACGTCTTTCTAAAACCTGAAAATTTGGCAAATGAGATATTGAATTTATCAAATCATCAAATGTTGCAGTTGTGCAACCGAAATCGGGAGTGTCGGTATCGTCTAAACCAATCCAAATTCTAGTTTTACTAGGATTTATCATTTCTAGTCACCTAAAATTTCAGAAATAACATCAGAAATTCCAACTTCAGGATCACACCTAATTCCTTTAACACCGAAATTAAATGCTGCCATCATATCTACTTCTCTGTCACCAACCATTATTGAGTTTGATTCATCTGATTTTTCATCCCAATCATTATCAAATTTTAATTTTATTTCAACATTCTTTTCGGATGCAGAAATAATTTGTCTAGCTGCTTCAAGCATTCCAGGATTTGGTTTACGAGCCCAAGCACCTTCCCAAGGAGCATATGGACTGTACAAAATTAAATCTAAATGTGCATTGGTATTTTCTGAGAGCAATGATTCCCTTAATTTATTATGAATTTCATGGAGATTATCATGTGACCATAAACCTCTTCCAATAGGTGACTGATTAGTTACAACACAAACTCTGAAGCCTGATTCTCTTAAGGCCGCTACAGATTTCGCAGTATCCGGGAGAATAACTAACTCATCTGGTGAATTAATATAATTCTCTGAACCAACATTTAGCACACCATCCCTATCTAGATAAGCAATTTTTCCATTCCAAGGTCCATTTGGTAATGGCAATAAATCAAGTGGTGAGTCAATTTCTGCACCATCTCTTCTAGGAATTAGCATAAATTCACAAACCATGATGGGACTTAATTGCTTCTTTCACGATATGGTTGACTATCAACTGAATATCTTCAATCCTCTCCATTGATTGAGTAGGAGCAACGAGAGCAACGTCAACTAATTCCACAATTTTCCCACCTGAATACCCGTTATAGTTTCCAGTAACTGCAGCAGTCCTACAGCCGTTTTCTTTGGCATAAATTACTCCATTTATTACATTGGGTGAATTACCCGATCCAGTGTATGCTACTACTAAATCTCCTTCTCTGATGAATGTAGATAACTGACCTACGAATACGTTCGAATATTCGGTATCATTTGACCAAGCAGTAAATGAGGAAATATTATCACTATGTGCAATTGTTCTTAATTTGAGTTCTTTTGACCAATCTCCTGCACTATGAGAGGGAGTAGCTGCGCTCCCTCCGTTACCTATGAAATGGACACTCCCCCCTTCCTGTTTTGTTAATTCCACAAGGTTCCAGAATGCCTCTAGAGAACTCATAGGAATATTATCAAGAGTTCGTTTCAAATCATCAATATAAGAGTTCGCGAAGTCTGAAAAATCGAATCCCACAGTAAAACCCCGAGTGTACGGGTGAGGGCATCCTATTTACGAGTTGAGCGTAGTAGGGATAGCAATGGAAGAGCCAATCGGACTGCTCGTCTCTAAATTTGGAGAGGAATTTGGCATAAATACAATGGCTCTAGAATTAGGAATAATAATGATTGGCGCATTATTTCTAGGATTAGGTTTTCATAGAAATAAAGACTCTAAATCGCGCTATTACGCGGCAATAGGGTGGATTTTTACTGGATTATATTTTTATCTACAATCAGAATATTATATTGAAATTTCTGACCCAGTATTAGTACTAATGACTGCTAGTGCATTACCTGGAAGTGTTGCTCTAGCCATCTGGGAAATAAAAAATGAAAAAACTCCTGATTCTTTACAATGGCTGAGAGGTTGTTTCACTTGGGCAGTTGTACCATATTTCGTCATTTTTAGTGTACCATACCTGAATATGGCATTGATACAGTTGACCGCGGAAAGTACAGAATTAATGTTGGAATTTTGTGGCCTTGGGAATTATCATATTGGAGAAATGATGGTTGCTCGTGAGGGCGTCCCTGATATTCCTGTTTCAGAATGGGAGGGGAATAAGTGGATACTTACTGAATCACTAGCAGAAGAGGGATTCTACGTTCAATTCTTTGATTCCGAAGGAATGGTAATTGTCCAATTTATAATGTCCTGTTCCGGACTGCAATCAATGATAATATTTGTAGGGGCCATTGGAGCATTGAGTTCTGTGCCTTGGAAAAGAAGGGCGAGAGGGCTTTTGATTGCATTACCTACGATATATGTATTGAATATGTTTAGAAATGCAGGAATTGTTTGGTTAACAGAAAGTTATCCGAATTGGTCATTAATGGGAATTGAGATGTTTGATTTCACCCATAGTTACGCTGCGAAAGCAATCTCATTATTTGCTATGTTTCTTATGGCTATTGCTCTATTTGACTTATTACCAGAATTACATAAACATATAATGAAGATTCTCAATCCAATATTTGATGCAGCTGGGAAATTATCAGGTACAAACAAGTCATCTTGAACGCAACTGTTCGTATAATTTACCGGTCAAAGGCATGTCATGTTCCCATGCAAACTCTTTCATCACACGTAATGCCTCCTTCTCTAGTTCTGAATCACCGACAAAGTCTGTAACCTCAATTACGCCATCTTTAGTATTTGCTTTGAAGGCCGCAATCGGTTCTTCTTTATGGAAAACCATGTAAGCAGAACCGAAACCAAATCTTTCTCTAAGGATACTTCCAAAATAATGTATCAATTGATCTGACGGTGGGACAACTAAATCTCTAGTTTTTCTGATACCATCTAGACCTTCCAAAATATCCTGTCTTCCCCAGCAAATATCTTGCAAGTCATCAACTAAGAAACCCTTGATTAAAGTTCCATCAGATTCGAAATCATGCATTACATCGCTTATCTCTTCGGCAGAAAAGGCAGAACCAGCTAACCTTTCTACCTGTTTCAAAGAAATTACAGGGTACTCACTCACTAAATCCCTGAGATAATTTGATTTAATTTCCCACAAATCACTATTAGAAATCGGCTCCACTGTCTTGAAACCTCCTCTATAATCCTGTATTAAATGGCCACTTCTTACCAATGGTGAAATTAATTTTCTGAATTCCGCTCTTTTCATTGCATGCCTCTCCATGAAAATTACCGGATCATGATGTTCTCTAAAGAATTGTAGAATATCTTCGTCTTCTTCATTAGATTGTAAATTACGTATAGTTAAGAGCCTTTCAAAGTGCTTCTTCCTACCCCATACTAAATGACCTCGTAAATTTGTACCTTGGGATAATTGATGTGCAGCAGCCATAGCCTTCAGATTAACTCTAAACATTTCACATCGACCCCTCAATGCGAAATCATCTCTTAATTCATCCATAGTTTCAAGAGCCAAAGTTTCATTCTCATGCCTAGAATTCTGATGCATTCTATGGTGGTAAAATAGCATTCGATTGACTTCTTGCCTAGACCTGGGTTCTACAACTCCACCACGGATATACCTCTCTCCATCACCCATTGAAATGAAACCTAATTCAGAAAGAATATTCTGAATATTCTCATCACAATCATGTACAGGTATCGAATTAAATGCATGTAATACAGACACATCAACTAATCTATCACGATAATTCTCTAATAATTCATCGAATGTTTCTTTGAATTCATCTAGGTAAGAATGAGGTATATTAATGTCTTTAATCTCTAAATAATCATTTACTACAAACATCAAAATTCTACCGATAGGATCTACTCCCTTGAAAACTGGGTGATACCATCCTTGTTTGAGTATTAGTCTAACTTCTTGAATAAATCTACTACAAAATGGATCAGATTGAGATAATATTCTCATTCTCCTATCTTCAACTATTGGTTGTAGTAGTAATTCAGCATCTTCTTGGGAGGCATAATAGTCAGTTGGATCAGGCTGGAGAGCAACTATTCTCCTAATCTGTTTAGAATCATCCAAGTCTCTCAAAACTTCTGCTAATTCTTCTACAGGTCTACTTACATAGAATCTCAAAGTGTGTAATCTAACAGGACCTATGGCTTCTATTAATTGCTTAACAGAGGTTGCAAAATCTAATGGTTCAACTACATCATGAATTTTATGGAACACTGCTAACGAACGTTTTCTATTAGGTAGTACCAAATATTGCTTAGCCACCAATAATTGTCTTTCTAAATTATTTAATGCACTTTTCAGACTTCTCTGAATATGAGCATTTTCTTTACCTTTCGGATATCCATCAAACAACTCTGCACGTGATAGACCTCCGGGAGTAATTTTATCCAATAATTCCTGCTCTAATGCACCTATCCAAGGTTCACCTCTCAAACCTAAAAACATTGGAATTTGATCTTTGGAAGTATATCCTACCCTATTGTGTAGGAGTCTTCCATTGTAAATATCTGAATCATGCTTGATATCCTTCCAATCTCTAAAGCGATAATTTTTCACACGGTGTAATAATTCATCTCTCCTTTGTACTAGTGTCAGGCTCCTTATAGCCTCGGAAGGTTCTGAATATTCCTTGAATGATTTAGCAAGAAGATGATTTTGAAGAGTACGATAATCGACGACTTCTACACTTCCTCCAGTAATTCGATATTCGTCAACCCTTAGGATATATTCTCCCTCATCTGTTTGTGTGAAAAATCCTATAGAAACTAGATTTTTCATTTCTAATTCTTGTAAAACCGCTTCTACCTGCGCTTTGGGGAAGGGGAGTCTAGAACTAAGACTATCAGATACTTGAGGACCCTCTGAACCAAGCATATCTAGTAGTTTCATCCTCAAACAATCTTGAGGGTCAGATAAACTCTTTTTCTTCAATTCTTTAGGCTCAAAATCACCATCATAATTCATACCCACTTCGTAAGTCAACCCTCCTGTGTATAATTCTCTGATATCATTTGTCTCAGAGCCACCAGCCACTGCAAGACAACCTAATGTCCCATGTACATCTGCCATCCTCATTGAAAACCATTTGTCGTCTATTTGTTCGTGACCAGTTCCTTGGACTCTAGTAATTAATCCCCTTTCTGCTAACTCTCTAACCCATTCTTTAACTACTTCTATGTCAATATTCTTTAGTTTGTGCTCATAAAGAGGGTTAGATAATTCACGATTTAGACCGCCTCCCATATCCATTAATCTTAACAATCCATTTGCGTTTACTGGTTCGGATATTTTTGACATATAGTACTCAGAAATCCTGGATTTATCTAGATCTGTGGCCAATGACCGTGCGCCTAATAAGCGCCTCAGGATTTCAGGATCGACATCTTTAATCAGATAAGCTCTCGTTCTAAGGGATAAAAGATCTTCAAAAGAAGACATGAATAATGTCATCCCTAAGGGCGATGGCATCTTCACTCTTCGATGTACAATTCTGACATCTTCACTATCCATTCTATTGATAAAAATCTCGAGTTGTGCCATGTCTAAATCGGCATGAAGAATCTCATTCATAGTTTCACGAATTAATACAGAATCATCCATCTGCCTATGTTTTTGCATAATCTGTTCAGCCCTCTGTTGGAATTGCTTTGGGCTTACTTCTTCTGCACCAATTCTTCTTGGATTGAGCATGCTTCGACTTGAAATTTCTCTAAATCTTTTTGCGAATAATTGTGATTCCATCATATGTTTTTGAAGAACATCTTTACTATTTCCTTGTTTAAAAATTTCTGGGATTAAAGAAATTTCAACCTCATGACTCAACTTAATCATAAATCCATTTTCATCAAATGAAAGCTCGTGAACTATTATATTGTCATTAGTTGCTATACCTGCAAATAGATGGCCTAATGCGAGATTAAATGCTCTACCACGGCATGTAGTAACAATGTATGTAGGTAATGGAGCCTCTACTTGTTCAACTAAAATCAAGTCATTACTTGGGACTTGGAAAGTCGTAGCTACATGTTCTTGGAAGAATCCAGAAACTGCATGTGCAACTGGTCTATTTAGCCCTAAAATATCTGTGAATATCGTCATTGGATCTTTTTCTAATCTGGCATATGTGGCGACCTCTTCAAGTAATTCTAAAACTTCTTGACTTAGCTCATGAGTCCTACTGTTAGCTTCACCCGTCCATGAAGGTATTGTTGGCCTATATCCTGTTGCAGGACTAACATTAACTCTAGTCCCTCTAATACTGCTGACTCTGTAAGTAGAACCTCCTAATAAGAATACATCACCATTTCTAAGACTAGAAACGAAACTTGAAGATAATTGACCAACCATTGTGCCATCAGATGTAAAAACTAAATAATTATTATTTGGAGCAATTGTACCTATATTTGTGTAATATATCATTTGAGCAAAACCACGCTTACCGAACTTATTGTCTTCCCAGTCTATCCAAATTCTTCTCTCATCTTCTAGAAGATCTAGAACTTCTATATAATCATCATATGGTAGATTTCTATATGGCCATGAAGCAGATGCTAACTCATATGCATCGTCAATATCCCACTCTTTAATGATTGAAAGTCCAATTAAAAATTGGGCTAAAACATCCAAACAATTTTCAGGGAATTTTAAGATATCCATTGATCCGCGTAAAATTCCAGTTTGTAAAGCAACTAACTCCAATAAATCATGAGGTGAAATTGGTAAAAACCTCGCACGTGGAAGTCCACCAACTTGGTGTCCCGCTCTACCGATTCTTTGAAGTGCTGTTGCAATACTTCCCGGCGAGCCGACTTGGATTACCAAATCAACAGAACCAATATCTATTCCCATTTCTAAGCTACTAGAAGAAACCACGCATCTTAGAAATCCATTCTTAAGGCGCTGTTCTACATCCAATCGTATTGCCTTGTCCATTGAACCATGATGACCTTCTACTCCCAATAGGCCTGCAATTTTTAATTTTTGAACAACTGTTTCAGTCATGTTTCTGGTATTTACAAACACCAATGTAGTTGTATGCGCCTCTACAAGTTCTTTGATTCGGTCAACATTATGATCTAATATTTCCTTAATGGGAGTTGAGGCGAATCTTGGAGTTGGCAGAATGATATCTAAATCAAGATCTCTTGAACCTGAGATTTTTGCAATCGAAACTTTCTGCGGATCTACATCGCTATTTCGACTATCTGATGCAACTAAATATTCTGCAACCGCATCCAAAGGTTCCATTGTTGCGCTAATTCCAATTCGCTGCACATCTGAATCAATTACTGAATCCATCAATGCTAAACTCAATGAAAGATGAGTTCCTCTTTTGGTTGGAACTAATGAATGCATTTCGTCAATTATCATCCATTTCATATCATTAAGAATTGGTCTGAATCTCTTACTTGCAAGTGCGAGGCCTAATGATTCAGGAGTTGTAATTAAGATATGTGGAGGTTTTTTCAACATCTTCTCTCTTTCTTTTTGTGGTGTATCACCTGTCCTAAGACCAACTGTAATATCCTTAGCTCTGGATGGAAGATAACTATCTTTTATCTCTGTTAATGGGCCAATTAAATTCTTCTGAATATCGTTTGCTAATGCCTTAATTGGAGATATATACATGCACTGTACAGAACTTTCCAAACTACCATCCAAGGATCGACGGACTAAATCGTCAATAACTGTCAGAAAAGCAGTCAAAGTCTTACCTGAACCAGTTGGAGAACATAGTAAAAGGTGCTCTCCGTCCATTATCTTAGGGATTGCAACTTTTTGCGGATGTGTGAAATCAGGAAATTTATCTTTAAACCAGTTACGAACAGGTGGACATAATTTCTCTAGGAGTTCCTCAGACTCCATTATGTCTTGTACATATTCAATATCTGGCATTTAATTTACACCGCGACCCGAAGCGTATCGACTGAGTACTTATAATGTTGGATTAAATCAATGGATTATTGATACGAAAATTAAATTTCTGAAATAGACTGAAAACATAGAAGAATCAATTTTTATATCAATATACTAAGGATGGCTTGAAAGGTAAACACTCATTCAAAGGTTCATAATATGACCGATGAGAAGCGTATTGAGAGGCTCTCAGCAATGCTGAAGAGAAGAGGAATTATCCTTCCTGCTTTTGAAATATATGGTGGAGTCTCAGGATTGATCGATTACGGTCCAGTCGGTGCATCGATTAGAAGGAGAGTAATTCAAAATTGGATAGAGCATTGGACGATTAATGGAGATATTGTAGAGATTGACTCGCCTACTATAACGCCCGAAAATGTGTTAATTGCAAGTGGTCATGTTGGCGAGTTTAATGACTTAATGTCGCAGTGCGAAAAATGCTCAAGTGCATTTAGGGCAGATCAATTAGTTGAAGGGCATCATCCTAATCCTGATATATTAAACTCGAAGGAGATTGATGAGATTCTAAATTCAAATAAAATAAAATGCCCAAATTGTAGTCAGTCTCAATGGGCTCCGTCAAAACCAATGAACCTGATGTTTGGTACAAAGATAGGAGCGATGAAATCTAGTAGGCAAGCATACATGAGGCCTGAAACTGCTCAAGGCATGTTCATGTTGTATCCTTCGTTGTATAGACATTTTAGACAAAAATTACCATTCGGTGCTATTCAAACAGGGAAGGGGTATAGGAATGAGATCAGCCCGCGACAAGGAATGATAAGATTAAGGGAATTTAATATGGCAGAATTGGAATACTTCATAGATCCCGAAAACCCACCAGAAGTTGACTTGTCAGCAAGTAAAGAAAAGATTTCAATGATACCTGACCCAAATGGTAATCAACGCAAAGAGATAAAAATTACTTTCCAAGATGCGATTAAAAATAATGTGATTAAAGATACTACTGTTGGTTATTTCTTATCAAAAACCTGGGACTTCTTAATTGGAGTAGGAATTGATGCTTCGAAAATTAGGTTTAGACAGCATGAAGGGAATGAAATGGCTCATTATGCAGAAGATTGTTGGGATTGTGAGATTTTAGGAGAACATGGTTGGATAGAATGTGTAGGTATAGCTAATAGAACCTGTCATGACTTACAATCACATGAAAAATATTCTAACTCTAATTCACTTAGAGCATGGAGAGAATTTGATGAAGTAAAGGTTGAGAATAAAGAAATTCTATCTCCAAGGACCTCGGTCTTAGGACCTCAATTCAGAGATAAGGCAGGATCTGTTATATCAGCCCTTGAAAGTCTAGAAAATATACCTGAAAATCTACCATTTACGTTACAACTTGATGATGGTTCTAACGTAGAAATTACTTCAGAAATGGTAGACAGGAAGACGATAAATAATTCAGTTGCAGGAGAATGGTTCACACCTCATGTAATAGAACCTGCATTCGGTATCGATCGAATTATATGGCATATCTTAGATCATGCATTTGAAGAAATAGAAAAAGAGGGAGAAAAATATAATCTACTAAAATTGAAAGAATCTATTTCTCCGGCTGACTTAATTGTTTTGCCATTATTTGAAAAAGATGGAATGGGTATGGCAGCAAGAAAATTAAATACTCAAATTAATCAAATGCAAGGAGTGAAATGTCTGATTGATTCAAGTAAATCTATTGGAAGAAGATATGCAAGAGCAGATGAAATTGGAGTCCCTTGGGCAATAACTGTAGATCATCAAACACTTGAGGATGAAACTGTAACGGTAAGAAGAAGAGACGACCAAAAACAAATTAGAATAGACATTGGTCAACTATTAGATCTAATTAATACTAATTTAGTTTCAACTTTATTTTGAATAATCTTCAATAGGCGCCAACTTAAGCAAGACTCGTGACTGAACACTTGGTTGAAGATTGGACCGAGAGGTATAGACCAACTTCGATAGGAGAAATGGAAGGTAATGAGACTCAATTAAGAAGGATAAGAACTTGGTTAGAGCAATGGGATTCTACTAAACCACCTGAGAAAAAAGGAATTCTGCTTTCAGGCCCACCAGGAGTTGGAAAAACAACATTAGCTAAAGCGATAGGAAATGAAAAAGGATGGACTGTAATAGAACTAAATGCTTCTGAAGAAAGAAATGCTGCTGCAATTAGAAAAGCAGCAACAAGGGGTTCGCAACATATATCATTGGACCAATTTTCTGAAAATAAGACTGAAAATGGAAGAACTCTAATATTATTGGATGAAGTAGATCACCTCAGTGGAAGTTTTGCTAAACTTAATGATGAATCGATTGAGAAAAGAATAACTGGTGATGAAGAGAAATTAAAGGGAGATTCTGGTGGTAAGGCGGAATTAATCAACTTACTAAGAAAATCTAAGCAACCAATTATCATGACATGTAATGAACCGATGAGGCTTTGGGGGAGTGGTAGAAATTGGAAGCAAAATCAAAATCGTGTTCTGAAACTTAGTGAACAGATAATCTTCAAAAGAGTTGAAAAAATGCACATGAGAAAGATTTCTCGAAGAGTTTTGGACTCAGAAGGATATTCAATAGATCCTGAAGCACTTGAAGCCTTAATTGATGGGAATCCTGGTGATTTAAGAGCATTAATTAGAGATCTTCAAGCTGTCTCAGTAATTTCTGGAGAACATATCGATTTAGCTGCAGTTAGAGACCTGTCTTCTGTAGCAATTAGAGACTCTCAAATTGATGTCTTCAAAGCATTGCAAGCTGTTTATAAAAGTAAATCAGGAAAAGATGCAGGGAAAATATTACTAAATTCAGATAAAGATCCTGATCAGATGATTTCATGGTTTACATGGAATAATCAAAGTGTCTTCGATAATAGAACACTAGAAGAATTGAGTTCAGCAATGGTCAGTGCCGATAGGGCGCTTGCTACAAAATTTAAGAATAGAGCATACAGATCTTGGTACTGGGGTTCTGTGCTCTCTGCTCAGGCGGCAGTTGCAATGAAACCTATAGACTCCGCAAGAGATCCATTCATTACATACCCAAATTTCCTAAGAAGGGGAGGTACAGGAATTAGAAGTTCTATAATAGACAACTTAAGCAAGCAATTAGATACCAGTAAGGCATCAATAAGAGAAGAATTATGGCCTAAACTTCTCGCCGTTCATGATTCAGAAATAGGAGGAGATCCAATGGATTTATCCTTATCTAAGAAACTCGATTTAACTCTTGAAGACCACTTATCGCTATACGGAATTTCTAAGTCTAAACCTATTGCAATAAAGATTATTGAAGCATTTAATGAAGATATAAAAGAAAATAATTATGATTTAGATCAAGACATTAAATTGGATTCTGAAGAGAAAGTGGAAGTGGAAAAGAAAGAACCATCTGGGACTCAATTCACACTAGATTCATTCTAATTAATTAGCATCAGACCAAGTTTTTGGATGTAATAATACTAGTACCGTTAATAACTCTAGACGACCGAACCACATTAGAATTGATGTCCAAAATAAAGTCACTTCACCCATACTAGACCAAGTAGCAGTAGGACCATATGATCCCAGAGCAGGACCTGTATTGCCTAGAGAGGAGATTACCACTGAAAGGACATCATTCAGACTCCAACTTGGCTCTAAGAATGAGATAAATAGCATTGATGACATTGCAAGAACTAACCATGCGCTAATCATTCCTAAAACGATGAATACTTGTTCTTCATCAATTACTTCTTCATTTACTCTCATTGCAATAACTTTCTTTGGCTGAATAATACGCAAAACTTCTCTCTTTGCTAATTCGAAGGCAACACGAATTCTTAGTACCTTAAGACCACCTCCAGTGGAACCAGCTGAAGCACCAACTATCATCAATAAGAGTAACACGAATTGACTGAATACAGGCCATTTAGAAAAGTCAGTCGATGAATAGCCAGTACTGGAAATGGAAATTGCTTGGAATGCAGTATGCCTTAACGTTTCTAACAAACTATACCCATTATTATCTGTACGGAGAAGATTCACCGCCATCGCAACCCATGCAATAAAGACAATTAGAAGGTATACTCTCAATTCTTCGTCTTTCAAGGCCTCCTTTGTTCTACCAGCAATTATCAGATGATAGAGGCTGTAATTGATACAAGTAAGTAGCATGAATACCATAATTATTGATTCAATCAATGCAGAATCAAATGCACTTACTCCTGAATCGGTTGTGCCGAAACCACCAGAGGCTAGAGTTGTCATTGAATAATTTACAGAATCAAAAATCGACATTTCTCCAACAAAGTGAAGTAATCCTAAAGCACAAGCAGTAAGGACACTGTAAATTAACCATAGTCTTCTAGCAGTTGATTGTAGATTTGGACTTAATCGAGATAAGGATGGACCCGTTAACTCGGCTCGAGCAAGGTTCATTCCGCCTCCAAGAATACTAGAAAATATCATTAATCCTAGCATTATTACTCCAATTCCTCCAAGCCATTGTGTTAGGGAACGCCACAAAATAATACTTCTTTTTTGCTCTGCAATACAGTCTAAATCTTCACTAGCCATATTTTCTAAGGCACTAATACAAACGGGACTGACGGATGAATCTATCACTGTAGCTCCAGTAGTAGTGAAACCTGACATTGATTCAAACCATGAATAAAGAAGACCACGAAGAATTTCTACGAAACTAACATCACCAAAATGATATGGGCCATAGAAAGTTCCGCCAAGCCAAAATGGCATTGACCCAAGTAGAATTACAGGAATCCAACCCAAAGCTACTGAAGCAAATGCTTCCCTATCTCTAACTCTTTGATGACTTGTATTTTTCTTTGATCTTGATATAAACCATTGACCAACAAATGCTGCAATTATTATTGGAATTAGGTATGTTTTAATTGCGTATTCTTGACCTTCTGTATAGAAACTGAATAAACCAACTAAAGAAAGAGGGACGCAAACTACTCTGATCGTCCAACCTAGTACTAAACCAATTACATCCCAACGCATTATTAGTTCTCCAAAGACCTCTCAACTCGTTTTATATCTGATTTTTCTAAGAAAATATAAATTTTATCGGACATCTCAAGATTTTCTACCTGGCTTGGGATTTGTACTTCAATAATTCCTTCATCATTCAGTCTTTCAATCATCACTATCCTGCATCCAATCTTATTTTCTGCATCGGAAATACTTCTACCAACTAAATTATTCTCTGAACTCAAAGTAGCAGACATGGAAATTAATTCAGGAATTGTAGGAATTGATTGATATGCTCCTGGGACATTCATATGAATAGATTTGAGAACAGAAGTTACAGTAACTAAACGTCTGCTTATAGGACGAGTTAATCCAATTCTCTGAACTGCTTCGACCAAAGCCCTATCATTTAGCAGAAGTCCTGTTCTTGAAACACCTTTATCCTTAGCACGCATGGAAATGGCAATGTTGAGATTGTCATCATCTAATGCTGCTACAGTTATGTCTTGTTGATCAATTCCTAACTCTCTAAGTAAATCTTCATCTTGAGGATCTCCATGAATCACATCCAATCTTTTATTGATTCCAATTTGAGAACCAACTAATTCATTAGCGAAATCTAAATTCGGCTCTATTACAACTACTTCAGAACCATTATCAAGATAATGTTCGGATAGCTTATTTCCAAATTGTGTAGCTCCAAAAATAGCCACTTGAGGTTTTTCTGGAAGTTCCGGATCGATACATCCTATCGCCTTTGTAATTTGCCCAAACTGTAACGTAGAACGAGAAACGAATACCAATGTATCTCCTTCAGAAATTATTTCATTACCGTTTGTTAATTTACCACCACCATCTCCGGAAGAAATCGCATAAATTGAGGGGAGATCAACAAAAATATTCCCTGCCTCACTTGTCTGAACACCTATCAATGCAGATTTCGAGGTAACCTTGACAGACGATATCCAAGAATTATCTCCAAAAGCGAGTATTTCATCTATTGAAGGAGCGAGTAAACCCGCTGCTAATTGTTCAACAATCTCATCAGAGGCACATACTATGTGATCCGCACGTGTCCATTTCTCAAGTGGCCCTGCGCCTTTATTTAAATTCATTAAGTCAGGATTACTTATTACAGCAATTGCAGTAAGTCCGGAAGCATTGCGGTCACCTACTTGTTCACTGTAGACTCTTTTGGCAAATGCACAAGAGAGAAGATTAATTTCATCATTATTTGTCGCCATTACTATAATCTCTGCATCGTTTATACCTGCTCTCAGAAGGGAATCCCTGGAAAGTACTGAACCTGTTACTAATAGACAATCTAATGATTGAGATTCATTGATTGCACTTGGGTCAGGATCGATTAAAGCAACACTTCTTTTTTCTTCCCTAAGAGCCTCAGCAACACCTCTGCCGACCTCGCCAGCACCTGCTATAATTACTCTCATTGTTTAACCTGCCTCAATAGAACAGATATAATCATACTTATTGTACTATTCTAAATATATTGATTAGGTTATATTTTACTAATTTTCAATGAAGTTATTACTCATCATCAATATCTGAAGTATTTTGGTTATTTTCTACTCTCTCTCCACGTACTCTATTAGTAGCAGCAAGACGAATTTTCTCATCTTGGCGTAAAGTTCTTCGAAATGCTTGAGATGCCGCAGGAGTCATTCCTAAAGGTAGCCATTTTGTTTGTGCAGTAGGCCAATAATAAAAAATTAAGGTAGAGAAAAATATTATTAGTATCGGATACCATAAAATGAAAGTACAACCTAGAATAAGTATACCCCTTGAGAAAGTACTAACATAGAAAGTTTTGAATCGGGTTGATGTTAGAACTCCAACTCCCTGATATGTAGAAATTAATGCATTTCCTAGGCATACAATTACTGCTAAAGAAAGTGCGATAGCAACAGCAATCACATCAAAGCCAGAATAATCAGAACCTGGTAAAACAGGGTCAAATAGTCTAACAATTAGAACAGAAGTAAACATAGCACCCATCCCTAATCCTAGAGTCCAACCGTAAGGAGTAGATGCGCGTAAACTAACTACCTTTGGTCTTCCTAATAGAAACATTACTAGAGCAGATTCAGATGCTCCAATTATCAGAGATACAATAAATGCATAAATTATGTTTATTCTGGACTCAATTACAGCAAATTGTAGTATCATCTCATCTGATGCAACAGCAAATATCATACCTGAAACAATTCCAAATAGAAGATACTTGAAAGCCCCAGCCATATCATAGAAACCAGTCATTTTAGCTATGATTCCTCTCCAGCCGATATACACACCTAGTAAGCCGATTGCGAAGGCAATTTGCATCTGGAGGAGAGGTATCTGGGTGACTGCCACGATTGGCGATAGGGTTCTACCTTTCAGTTCACCGTCTCCAATAACCTTCAAACCACACTAACATTACCCGAGGTTGTGGCACTGGAAGGGTTCAAGAATCGAATTCTTGGTTCGATTGGATTATTGAAGGGTAAAAGTAAGGTTGATGAAGAATCTGTAAAGGAACTTAGCCGCTCACTTAGAAGAGCTTTATTAGAAGCAGATTTCAATGTAAGACAGAGTAAAGAAATTACTGAACGGATTGAAAGAAGACTGTTAGAAGATGAAAAACCACCTGGGCTAAAATTAGAAACACATGCTATGAATCTAATTTATTCAGAATTAGTAAGGATTTTAGGGCCTCCAAGAGAAATTAAACCACACAATGAAACTATATTGATGGTTGGATTATATGGTCAAGGTAAAACAACTACAACTGCGAAAATGGCAGATTGGTGGAGAAGAAGGCATGGAGTCAAAGTCGGAGTCATTGAAGCTGATGTCCATAGACCTGGAGCATATCAGCAATTATGTCAATTATTAGAAGGCACTAATGTTGAAGTATATGGGGAACCCGATGAAAAAGATGCTTCTAAAATTGTCAAGAACGGATTAAAGAAAGTTGGAAACTCAGATGTTGTAATTATTGATACTGCAGGTAGAGATAGTTTGGATAATGAATTACGTCAAGAGTTGATAAATATAGCAGAAATAGCCAATGCTACAGAGAGATTCCTAGTTATTGATGCTCAAGTAGGTCAAGCAGCAGGAAAAGTTGCTCAAACATTCCATGACTTAGTTGGAGTAACTGGAACCATTGTTACTAAATTAGATGGTACTGCAAGAGGAGGCGGTGCACTTTCTGCTGTAGCAACTACCGGAGCACCGATTGTTTTCGTTGGAGAGGGCGAGCAGGTAAAAGATTTGGAAAAATTCGAATCTGATAGGTTTATTTCCAGACTATTAGGTATGGGTGATATTAAGGGATTAATTGATTTAGCACCTGGAGATTTAGATCAAGAAGAAGCAATGAGATTGGCTCAAAGATTGATGTCAGGTAGATTTACACTAACTGATATGTATACTCAAATGGAAATGATGAGTAAGATAGGAACCGTGGACAAACTAATGTCTCATCTCCCAGATACTATGTTTGGAGGTATGGGGGCTCTTGGCAGAGGACAGAAAAAACAAATGCAAAAGAATCTAGAAAAATATAGAGTAATAATGGATTCAATGACTCAACTAGAAAAAGATGAACCTTTGCTACTGAAACATAGTAGGATAAAAAGAATAGCTAAGGGTTCAGGATGTACTGAGAAAGATGTCAAAGACTTACTTGGCCAATGGAATAAATCCAGAAAGATGATGAAAGGCATGAAAGGAGACAGGAAAATGCGTAGGCAAATGCAATCAATGATGAATGTCGACGATGTAGATTTTGATCTTGGGTGATAATTTGCAAAGATTTTTTGCTATTATTGGCCATAATACACCCAGTTCTGGTATATTAAATCTGAATGATTTGCCTGGCTCAGGAAGAATGGATGTCCTAGTTAGAGCAATTAATTCCACATTATTTATTTCTCATGGAATAAGAAAGGATTCGAAAATCATACTGCATTTACAAGGTGGATTGGGGCCGAATAGAAGAATATTATTTGATGGAGCAACATTATCAGGAGTAAGACCAGATGAAAGATCAATTGCAGGACAGATAAAATCTATAATGAAATTACCAATACCTCCAATTGGTCAATTTCAAGAAATTACTCAAGGAATTTCATTTTCCGGAGGGGATATTTCAGATACTATTGATTCATGGAGAAAGGAAGAAATTGAAATCAATATCTTAGATGCTAATGGTAGAAATATTTCTGAAACAAAAACTGTCGAGAAAATAGGCATCATACTATCAGATCATTTACCTTTCAGTGAAGAGGAAATAAATATTTTCAAACCATTTCAAAAAATATCATTAGGAGAAAAATGGTTACAAGGACACTCTTGCATAGCCATAACTCAATATGAATTAGATAAAATCTAACTTAACCAGAATGGCAAGCCATTCTCATCAGAATTTGTTGCAGCAACTAAAACTTCTCTTGTTACTCCAAGTGGATGATTTACAGGCCAGGATGAAATTGGAGAGATAGCATATTCTCCTGAACTCACTGAAAAACAATCGGAATCGGGGATTTCTTCCTCAATGATTTCAGCAGCACCTACTTCAAATGCCATAGAGCCATCATCTAAATTATGACTTTTAATTGCGTTACGATACCAACGTGAGCCTAGCGATACAGTGCTAAATTTACCATTCCATTTAGTTGGAGCATTAAGATTAAGAAATATATTTCCAAGAGTAAAATTCTTCCTAATTGATTCAGGATCAGATTCTAAACTAATTGGTAATCTAGAACCATTTTTCCTGAGGAAATCTGATGGAACTCGAGGTAGGAAGTTAAGACAAGATTTCAATATTTTTATAGCACCATTAACTGAATATTCAAAATTACTATGCTCGTAAGTAGCTAAACTTACAGCAATTGAAGGTAGGCCATATAGTGCACTTTCTCTAGCAGCAGAAACAGTTCCAGAATGCATTATATCTACAGAAACATTGGGTCCTTGATTAACTCCTGAGATACAAATTGTAGGCATTAATTCGGGCTCTAGCATCTTAATCCCACCGTCGAGTGCTGCTATTACACAATCACAAGGAGAGCCATCTAAAGAGTACATCTTCAAAGGAACATTTACATCTGATTGTAATTTTTCTGCAATATCTTGACGATTGGATATTTTCAATTTTTTACGTACTGAAATGCGCATACCTGTAGCCGATTGTTCCGTTGAGGGAGCTAAAACAAAAAGAGGGAAACCTTGGATATTTAATTCTCTGATTAATGCTTGAATGCCTGGAGCATCAATGCCATCATCATTTGTGATAAACAATACTGGTTTACTCATATCACTGCGAGGAACTATTAGTTCATGAAGGCGATTCATCAGATGTTTGTTCATTCGCCTCTTCAACCTTCACTAATATAGCGCCAATTAACATCATCATACCACCAATAACTGTCCATATACCCAATGAAATCTCACCATTCCATATGTAACCGATAAACCCTCCAATAACCGGTTCAAATAATAATGCAATAGAAACAATTAGTGGTGAAAACCACCTCAATACTGCATTAATTCCAGTATGCCCTAGTAAGCCAGGACCTAACGATAAATATCCAACCCATAAAATCCAACTAATATCAATCCAACCAAATACAGATAATTCTGGTATTACTTGAGAGATACTGGTTCCTTCAATGACTAGGGATGTTGGAGTTAACCAAATTGCAGAAAGAAAAGTAACAGGGAATGCATAAATGAATAAGGGCATATTTCTTTCAGACCTTAAATATCTTCCAGAGAAAAGATATCCTACAACTGTTACTGCTCCTATGAAAGCAAATAAATTTCCTATCAAAGTTACTTCCCCACCAGAATCAATATCTTTCAGAGTTAAGGCTGCACCAAAGAAACCTATGGAGGCCCCAAGAACATGCCCTCTTCTTATCTTAGAACCTAGAATTGGCATTAAAAGAACTACAACAAGAGGGTGACTAGTTACGAAAAGAAGGCTATGGACTAAACTTGTATGGTCTAGAGACCATACCCAAGAACCAAAATGAGCAGCAAGAAAAATACTAGATATGAAAATTATTGTAACATCTTTCATATTGAAAATACTCCTATCTAGATAATATAATTGGAAGATAAATCCAGGTAATAGAATTAGAGCTGTTCCCTGCATTCTCCATGATGCCCTAAGAATTGGCGGTATTTCAGTCATTGATTGTAAAACCGCTCCAGCACTTGAAACAGCAAATAATGCTACAAGAAGTAGTAACCATGCACTTCTAGGTGTGGAAACTTGAGCCGTATTCACAAGATGACCTCTGTATCTTGCAAAGGCCACATATGCTTAACTTAACCTACTGGATTAGGAAGTTAAAGAAGATTAACTAATACTAGTGATCCCTTGTAATTCGGTATCTTCCCATAGCTTCCATCCACTGTATTTCACCACCAGATTCCAAATTCATTTCAGGATCTAAAGGCAGGATTAACGTAGAGTAGGTTTTACTATCCATTGCATGAACCTCTGCGCCTTGAATATGAGTGATTATGGCAGAACCTTTCTCTATTACTGGAACATAGATATTATCTGTCACAGTCCCTACATGACTTCTTTTCTGGCCAGTGAAGATATCTTCTAACTCGATTCTTGCTTTGGCTGAACCGTGTTTGCCCGGTTTTGATTTAGACATGCTCAGAATTTTATATGCACTTTCTTCTAAGGCAACATAGCGTCCGACTTTTAGTGTTCTAATTTCAACTCTGTTTGTGCCTGGCATGTATATCAATCTAAGTGGTTAGACTGCACCTTATCAGCATTACCCGAGGTATTGCTCAAAAAGCATAATTGAAAAATGGACCCAAGCCGGGAGCAAAAGCTCCCGACTCAGGTTCTACGTCCGACTAAATCAGATTTAGTCGTCTCTTCGGCTACCGATTAGAGCAGCACCGACTAGAGCGATAGCAGCGAATAGTGCTGGGAATCCAGGTACGGATTTACCGAATCCTGGCTCATCACCACCATCATCGTTAGCTAGTGGTCCGTCATTGTCATCTAAGTCAAGAACGTCACAGATTCCGTCACCATCGAAGTCTGATGGAACAGATGAAGCATCCATGCTGTCAGATCCACAGGAATCTTCCTCGTCATCGCTTACTTCATCACCATCGTCATCAGTATCTTCGTTGTCACCGACTCCATCTCCGTCAGTATCATCCCACTCAGATGGATCTGTTGGGAATTGATCTGTTTCATCGGAGTCTCCGTCTCCATCATCATCGCTGTCAGCATTGTCACCGAGACCATCACCATCTAAGTCGTTAGATTCTGATGGGTTCATTGGGAATGCATCATCTACGTCATCAACTCCATCGCCGTCATCATCAGTGTCAGCGTTGTCACCAGTTCCGTCACCGTCTGTGTCTACCCATTCTGTATTATCAGCAGGGAATGCATCGATTCCGTCATTGACTCCATCACCGTCATCGTCGGCATCTGAATTATCACCTTGACCATCCATATCCAAATCTTCGGATTCCAATGGATCCAATGGGAACATATCGTCAACATCGTCGACTCCGTCACCATCATCATCTGTATCTGTGTTGTCACCGATACCGTCTCCATCGTTATCTGAACTCTCAGAAGAATCTAATGGGAATGGATCGCTTACGTCAGCTACTCCGTCACCGTCATCATCTGGGTCCACGTTGTCTCCAAGCATGTCTCCGTCTGTATCAACACATTCTGAAGCATCCATTGGGAAAGCATCGTCAGCATCTAGGCATCCGTCATTATCATCGTCGGTATCAGCATTGTCTCCAGTACCGTCACCATCGTTGTCATTAGATTCAGCAGAATCTAGTGGGAACGCATCGAGACCGTCAGTTACAGAATCTCCATCGTCATCAGAATCAGCATTGTTTCCAATACCGTCACCATCTGTATCGATAGCTTCACTGCTGTTCATTGGGAATGCATCTACATCGTCGTTGAAACCGTCGTTGTCATCATCCAAGTCAGTCAGGTCACAATCCATGTCCAT